>OGLM01004307.1_pt1 | contig 10602 bp, 9 predicted proteins | sample 1572531 | NCBI WGS metagenome assembly OGLM01 (sample SAMEA2581909, study PRJEB24529) | metagenome | biome: Human gut stool | place: China | collected 2011 | reverse complement strand
ACACCGCGCCGTGTGCTGAGACAGACTTTGTGTATAGAGGGAAACAGCGCCGCAGAAATGTTCTGCGGCGCTGTTGTTTTGTTTACTCCTGTTTGCCTTCCGGGCGGAACACATAGCCCTTGCCCCACACATTGCACAGGTACACCGGCTTTGCGGGGTCCGGCTCGATCTTGCTGCGCAGGTTGTGGATGTGCACCTGCACGGTGCGCACATCACCCAGACTGTCTTTGCCCCAGATCTTCTGGTAGAGCTCATTGGCCGTAAAAAAGGTGTTGGGGTTGCGCACGAACAGGCTGAGGATGCGGTATTCCATATCGGCCAGATGGATGTCCTCGCCCCGGCAGTGCACACTGCGGTTGTCGGCATCCAGCCGGAAAGCCGGGCAGGTGTAGCCCCGGAGACTGGGCTCGGCGGCATCCATCTGCACCCGGCGCACGTTGGCCAGAATGCGGGCCACCAGCACCTTGTTGTCGTAGGGCTTGGTGAGGAAATCGTCACCGCCCAATTCCAGCGCATGCACGATGGTGTCCACATCGTCCAGGCAGGAGGTAAAGATGATGGGGCAGTGATGCCCGCTGCGCAGGGTCTGACACAGCTGCATGCCGTTGGTGTCCGGCAGCAGGATGTCCAGCAGGATCACGTCAAAGGGGTCTTTTGCGTGGGCCAGTGCTTCCTCGCCGGAGGCTGCACACACCACCTCAAACCGCTTCTGACTTTCCAGAAAGATCCGGGTCATTTCCCGGATCATTGCATCATCCTCCACCAACAGGACACGAATCATGCCGCCGCTCTCCCTTTTTTGCCAAAATTCTGGTATACTGAAACCACCTTACAGTTCAGTATACCTTATTTACGATCCCCTGACAACCGCTTTTAGCGAGATTCATGTTTGTATTTCTGAGGAAGGTGTGTTTATGCGGCACAAAACATCCGGCTATTTTCTGCTCTCGGCCCTGAGCTATCCCTTTATCGGCGTGTACAACGCCGGTGCGGCTCTGTTCCGCGCCCAGGGCAACAGCAAGATCAGTATGCTTTCCAGCCTGGTGATGAACGTGATGAACATTGGCGGCAACGCCATCCTGATCTACAGGTTTGGCATGGGCGTGATGGGTGCGGCCACTGCCAGCCTCGTGAGCCGGATGATCGCCTGCTTCACCGTGATGTTCCTGCTGCAGAAGCCGGAATGTGCGCTGCGCATCGACCACCTCACCGACCTGAAGCCAGATCTCGACCTCATCAAGCGCATCCTGAAAGTCGGCATTCCCGCCGGCATCGAGAACGGCATGTTCCAGATCGGCAAGCTGTCGGTCTCCAGCCTGACCAGCACGCTGGGCACCGCCGCCATTGCGGCAAACGCCGTGGCAGGCAACATCTCCAGCTTCCTGAACGTGCCCGCCTCTGCCGTGGGCATCGGCGCGCTGACCGTTGTGGGCCAGTGCCTGGGTGCCGGGGAAAAGGCGCAGGCCAAGCGCTATTCCCGCCTGCTGCTCCTGACCGCCTACGCCGGGGACTGGGCGATGAATCTTTCCGGCCTGTTCTTCCTGAACAAGCTGGCGCTCTCCTGGTTCAACCTCTCGCCGGAGGCCTACGGCATGGCACTGGAGCTGATGGTCTGGTTCAACGCTGTATCGCTGATCCTGTGGCCCTCCAGCTTCACCCTGCCCAACATCCTGCGCGCCGCCGGAGATGCCGCCTTTACCATGACGGTCAGCGTCATCTCCATGTGGGTGTTCCGGGTGGCCTTCTGCTACCTGATGGTGCTCAAGTTCCACTGCGGCCTGCTGTTCATCTGGCTGGGCATGTTCCTGGATTGGGCCATGCGCTCGCTGTTCTTCTGCGTCCGCTTTGTCCGCGGCAGGTGGATGGAACAAAAGGTGATCTGAGTTTCCGTATATCCGGCCCTCTCCGCCATTGCAGTTTTGGCGGGGAGGGCCTTTTTTGTGCAGGAAACCTGCATCCTGTCTCGTATCAATAGGCAGAAGCGTCTCTTCCCTGCATCCGCTTCCCCAAAGCATACCAAATTCCGCGCGGATGTGTTCACGATTTTGTCAGCTTTTTGTCTTGTTTTCTTCGTCTTTGCGCGGTATAATCATACGCTGCAAAGAACTTTAGGCGGGGCTGCGGCCCCCATTCCAGAAAAGGAAGTGTGTTCCATGCGCAACTGGTTTTCCCGCCATCCCGTTTCGTTCATGGCGTTTTATCTCCTGTTTTACCTTTCGGCGTTCCATTGGCTCGAAGTCCATATTGCCGTGCCCGATGTTCTGGTGCACTGCCATCTGGACGACCTGATCCCCTTTTGCAAATATGCCATTGTGCCCTACTTTGCGTGGTTCCTGTGGATCCCGTTCACCCTGTTCTACCTGCTGTGGAAAGCGCCCCGGGCCGACTTCTGGCGGCTCTGCCTGCCCCTGTTTGCGGGCATGACCATTGCGCTGGCCTGCTATGTCATCCTGCCCACCGGGCTGGATCTGCGGCCCTACCGGGTGTACGGCAGCGACATCTTTGCTCAGGCCGTGCGGACGCTCTATGCCACCGACACGCCCCTCAATGTCTGCCCCTCCATCCATGTGTTCAACTCCGTCACCCTGATGATGGCCTACTACCGCAGCCGCATCTTTGAAACGCCGGGCCGCCGCTGGATGCGGCCCGCTTCCGCCGTGCTCTGCGTTTCCATCATTGCATCCACAGTCCTGCTCAAGCAGCACAGCTGCATTGATGTATTGCTGGGCATCCTGCTGGCCATGGCGCTGGATACGGCCATGACCACACTGGAACACAGTGAGAGCCGGGTCCCCCAGCGGCTCTGAATCTGCATTGAAAAACACCCATGCCGGCGCTGGCATGGGTGTTTTGCATTTTGGGGCATTACGGAGCCGGGGCAGTAAACTCTTTCAGGTGCGCTGTATCCAGCTCTTCGGCATCTTTGGCCGCTGATGTATAGGAAATTTTCAGATATTTCAGGGCCGTATCGTTTGCCAGCAATTTTTTGCAGGTTTCCGTATCAAACGTGGAATGATTGGTCAGATCCAGCCAGATCAGCTGCGGCATCCGGGTCAGGGGGGTATAATCCATGTTCTTATATCTTTCCCGTGCACCCTGAGAGAGGGACATACTCAGATACTGCACACTGCTCTCCGCCAGCGGGGCAAAGCTGTCGATCTCCGGCCCTTGGCACAGCTGCAGAAAGCTCAGATTTTCCATCTGCTTCAGCGGTTCCAGCGAACCGATCCGGGTCACGTCCAGTCTCAGGACCCGCAAGTCAGCTCCGGCCAGCTGGGTCAGATCGACCTCACTGCCGGTGATCCACAGCATCTTCAGCGACTTCATCTGCGCCAGCGCCGAAAGGTCGGAGACATTGGAATCCGCCCGGATCCCGTCACTGCCATACTTCAGCTCTACCACGGAATCCAGCTTTGCAAAGGTCGGGAATGCGCTGCTCTCCACACTGGGCACACTCAAAAGCATCAGATTTTTGCATTCTTCCAGACCTGTCAGATCTGTAATGGGTGGGGCTCCCCTTCTATTATTGACCGACAATACCTGCAAGCTGTCAAAATGCCGCAGATCTGCCAGAGAGGTCACCGGATCATACGTTCCCTCTACGCTGACTGCGCAGGCTGCCAGCTGCTCATTGCTGTTGACGTTTCTTCCAATGTCCACCCCATCCGGTGCATCTTTGACGATGAGATCCCCTACGCCGGTTCCGGAATTTATCGAGACCCGCTGATAATCCCAGACATCGCTGTGATAGATATCTCCCTTCGGGCGGTCAAGCCATTTCCGGACGTGCTGCTCCATCACAGGGTCCTGCCACTCAATGACATAGTCCTCCCCATGCTCGGCGTGACTGGCCGGAACCGCAAGTGTTGTCTGCTGAACGAAAACATCCTGCATTTCCGAGCGGAAAGGTCCCGGTCTCAGATTCAAAGAGCTTGCACATGCGCTGAGCAAAAGCATTGCGCAGATCGGCAGGCTCAAGGCTTTTAATATTTTACGCATAACAGGCTCCTTTCTGTTTCGGCAAAATCTCTAGTTATATTTTACTATAAATTGTTTTTTTTGTAAAGAAAAACCCACGATCTTTGCACAGGCATGGCAAAAATCGTGGGTTTGCTTAAAACAGATTTTCCGGCAGGCAGATATCCTGCTTAGGCACCTTGTCCCAGGAAAAGTCTGGGATCAGGCTTTCCGGGGTGCGGGGAGCCGGTTCAGGTTGGAGACCATAGGCAAAGGCAAGCCTGCCCACGATCTCTTCCGCCGTATATTTTGCCCGCAGATTTTCCAGGCTCTGGTCGCCGTCCCGTTTGGAAAGGCGGCGGCCATCCGGGGCCAGCAGGAGCGGGCAATGGGCAAACTGCGGCGCTTTCAGCCCCAGCAGACGATAGAGATAGAGCTGCCGGGCGGTGGAAGAGAGTAGGTCTGAGCCCCGCACCACCTCCGTGACCCCCATCCGGGCATCGTCCACCACCACAGCCAGCTGGTAGGCAAACACGCCATCGGCGCGGCGGAGGTAGAAATCCCCGCAGTCGCGGAGCAGGTTCTCGGTGTGGGGGCCCATACAGCCATCGGTGAAGGTGATGTCCTCATCGGGCACCATGAGACGGTAGGCCGGGGCTTTCTTTTTGCGCTTTTCGGCGATCTGCTCCGCCGTCAGCCCCCGGCAGGTGCCGGGATAGATCACATTGCCGTCGGAGGTGTGGGGTGCGCTGGCGGCATGGAGCTGGGCACGGGAGCAGAAACAGGGGTAAACAAGGCCCTGTGCTTCCAGTTTGTTATAGCTCTCGGTGTAGATGGCGGCGCACTCGCTCTGGTAATAGGGGCCGTTGGGGCCGCCGTGGCTGCCGCCCTCGTCCCAGACAAGGCCCAGCCATTCCAGATCCTCTTCCAGCGCATCGGCGTATTTGCGGGGGCAGCGCTCGGCATCCAGATCCTCAATGCGCAGAACGATGCGCCCGCCCTGACTTCTGGCGCTGAGCCAGGCCAGCAGGCTGCAGGCCAGATTGCCCAGATGCAGCCGCCCGCTGGGGCTGGGGGCAAAGCGCCCGGTCACAGCGCTCACAGGCCCAGCTTCCACTCGCCGTCCACAGGCTGGGAGATGGGCGTGTTATAGAACTCTGCTACAGCCTTTGCCATGTACTCGGCATCCTTGCAGCTGGCGGTCTCCATTGCGGAATGCATGGCCAGCTGTGCCAGACCGATATCCACCATGGGGATCAGGATCTGGTGGCCCAGCAGGTTGCCCAGCGTGGAGCCGCCGGGAACATCGGCGCGGTTGGACGCGAACTGCACCGGCACACCGGCCTTCTGGCAGATGGCGCTGAAGGCCGCACCGGTCAGGCCGCTGGTGGTGTAGGTCTGGCGGGCGTTGGATTTCAGCAGGACGCCTCCGCCCAGCGTGACCGGATGGGCCGGGTCGCTCTTTTCGGGGTGGTTGGGATGGGTAGCGTGGCCGTTGTCGGCGCTCAGCAGCAGGCTGTTGGTGCAGGCGCGGATGCTCTGCTCACGGGTGACGCCCAGCTTTTCTTCGATGCGGGCCAGCACATCGGCCATGAGGGTGCCCTGTGCGCCCTGACGGCTGGAAGAACCGACCTCTTCGTTGTCGAACATGACCCAGATGTCGCCGCGGCCTTCCTCTTCGCCGCGGCCCTGCAAAAAGCCCCACAGAGTGGTGTAGGCACACTCCAGGTCGTCGATGCGGCCGGACATGAAATACTCGCCCTTCAGGCCCACGCGCACGGCCTGCTCGCAGGTGCAGAGCATGAGGTCGCTGTCGAGGATGTCTTCGGCCCGGACGCCGGCCTCCTCGGCCAGCACCTGCCGCAGGGTGGTGCCCGCAGCACCGAAGATGGGCTGCAGATCGACCTGCGGGTTGTAGTTCTTCCCCTTGTTGACCTCGTGGTCAAAGTGGATGCAAAGGTTCGGGATGCAGGCCAGCGCACGGTCCGGATGGACGAGAATGCTCTTCACGCCGTTCTCCGTCCGGACAAGGATGCGGCCCGCCACGCTCAGGGGACGGTCCAGCCAGGTGGGCATGATCATGCCGCCGTAGCCCTCGGTCTCCGCCTTGGCAAAGACCGTGTCCTTGCCGCCGTCCAGCTGCTTGATGCGCCAGGTGGGAGAATCGCTGTGGCTGGCGGTGACATGCCAGCCGGTCAGCTCACCCTTGGGCATCCGCCATGCCAACACGGCAGAGCCGTTGCGGGTGGTGTAATATCTGCCGCCGGGCACCAGCTCCCAGGCTGCGCTCTCGGGGCAGTTCTGGTAGCCGTTCTCTTCCAGGAGCTTCACAGCCGCAGCCGTGGAGTGGAAGGCGCTGACACCGGCGTTCAGGAAATCGAAGAGACCTTCGACGGAAAAGGTGTTATTCTGCATTTTATGTTCTCCTTTATTTTCAGGTTATCCGCTGCTAAACCTCTCCGTCATTGCTTCGCAATGCCACTTGTCCGGGTTGCGGCTCCCAACATTCACTTCGTGCAAAGTATTGCACTTGTGCCTTGTTGGCCGCTGCCCCAACAACAACTCCCTTCATCCGCCACTGGCGGCGGTTGTTGTTGTTGCCTAATAGGAGAGGCAGGGGCCTTTCTTGGCTCCCCTGTCAGGGGAGCTGTCGCCGCAGGCGACTGAGAGGTTTCGCCACAATTATACCGTTTCTCTTATCAAAATGCAATCACACCGGGGCCATCTCGGCAAGCTGCTGTTCAAGCGCATGGCGGAGCTGGGCGGCGTGCAGGCCGCAGACCAGCTGGACCCGGGTGCCCTGCACCACAAGACCTTTATGGGGCAGGGAGAGCAGAGCCCCCATATCCAGCAGCGAGGCATCCCGCACCGTGAGCCGGAGGCGGGTGAAGCAGTTTCCCAGCTGGGCGATGTTCTCCGGCCCACCCAGCGCGGCGATGAACCGGCACACCTCCTGCGGGTCGGCGTACGGGGACTGGTCTGCGGAAAGGGCTGCTTCCCGGCCCGGGGTGGGCAGATCCTTTGCTTTGATGAGGATGCTGAACACGACAAAGTAGGTCAGGATCTCCGCAAGGCCCAGCAGATAGAGCAGCGGCAGGTTCTGCAGCTGCTCCCCGGCGCTCAGGTTGAACACCAGCGACCCCAGCAGGTTGGAGGTAAAGGCCCGGACATGCAGGACATGGAGCAGCACCATAAAGCCGCCCGTAATGACCGCATGGGCCACCCAGAGCAGGGGCGAAACGAAGCAGAACAGAAAATCAATGGGTTCGGTGATGGAGGCCACCGAGGCCGTGACCGCCAGCGGGATCATAGCGGCGGCGGTACGGGCACGATTCTCCCTGCGGGCCGTGAAGATGAAGGCCGCCGCAATGCCCAGATAGCCAAAGGTCTTGGTGAAGCCGGTGTACATCCAGACGATGCCGTCCGAGAGGGGCAGGCCCATGGTGTACTCGGTCATGCAGACGGCGTAAGCACCTGTGTAGGTCACAGAGCCTACGGTCAGGCTGCCGCCCAGCGAAGAGAACTGGAAGGGCATATAGATGAGGTGATGCAGGCCGGTGGGGATGAGCAGCCGTTCCAGAAAGCCGTAAAGGAACACACCCGCGTTCCCTGAAGCCGCGATCCAGCCCGTGAGGGCGCTGACCGCCCGCTGCAGCGGCGGGCAGACGAAGCAGAACCCCAGCCCCAGTGCCACCGCCAGCGCCGACAACCACAAAAACGACCACCGCAGACCTGAATAGAGCTGGGTGATCATGCCATAAAACTGCTTTTCGCAGGTGCGGTTGAAAAGCCACGCCGCCGCAAAGCCCAGCACGATGCCGCTTGCCACGCCGGTGTCCACCACCTGAATGCCCAGAATGGTGGTTTGGCCCGTGCCCGCAAGGCCGGTCATCCCGTTGGGCTGGGCAAGCAGTCCCAGCGCTTCCAGCGCGGTGTGGTTGGCTGTGAGGAACACAAGGTAAGCCATCAGCGCCAGCAGGGCGGCATCCTGCTTTTCGGTTTTGGCGCGCACGGCTGCCACCCCCACGCAGAGAATGACGCTGAGGTTGTTGATGAGCACCATCATCCCGTTGTAAAGCAGCTGCCCCACCAGCTGCAGCGGAGCCCACTGCAGCACCGGCAGTGCCTGACACAAGGGCTTGCTGGTGAGCAGCGCCCCCAGCACCAGCAGCAGGCCCGCCGCCGAAAGATAAGACAGCGGCGACAGCAGCGACTGTGAAAAGCGTTCCAGCCGCCGCAGAAATTTCTGCATCCGTTTCTCCCCCTTTTCCCGGTTCTTCACTCATTTCTCCCAGTTTGACCATGGCCGGATTATACGCGCCAGCGCAAAAAATGTCAATCCCGCCCGACTGAGAAAAAAAGGACAAAAGTTTGTATAGTTTGCACAGCCGGAGTGAAAAATCGTCCTGCGCACGCCGATTGACAACAGCCCGGCAGAACAGTATACTAGAAATGTACCAGAGCAGTTTCTCCGGCAGATGGGCCGGAACACGATAAAAGGAGGCTTTCCTATGATTCGCAAGCGTATTCTTTCCCTGCTGGTCTGCGCCGCCCTGCTGTGCGGCGTGCTGGCAGGCTGCAGCACCTCTTCCGGCAGCACTGCCGCTTCCAGCTCTTCCGCTTCTGCAAGCGAGAGCATCCCCTCTTCCACCGTGACCGCCGACACCGGCAAGGTTGGCCCGCTGGACGCAGGCGAGAATTCCCTGTTCTCCCTCTCTGACCCGGACGATGCCTTTGCCCCCTGCCTCGGCTGGGGCCCCGGCGTGTCCGGCTGCTCGCTGAAATCCGTCATCGCGGCGGCTTCCCTGCTGAAATGGGCCGATGGCTGCAACATGAGCATCCAGCCGGTCAGCGACATCAAAGATGCCTATACCCAGTGGTTCGACAGCCTGAGCGCCGATGACCAGCAGAGCTTTGCCGATGCCTGGCCGCTCATCAAGGCCGATGCCGAGACCCTGCTGACCGACAAGGACAGCATGACCGGCCGCATTGAGGATGCCGGTCAGGATGCCAAAGAGCTGCCCGGCTGTTCCGAGGAAAACTGGAAGGCCCTGGCCGATGTCATTGATGTGCTGGTCCCGGCTTCCAGCGAGTATTGATCGTCCTGTCTGCCCCTGAATGCAAGAGACATAAAAATAAGCCCGACGTTGTCGGGCTTGTTTTTATGTTCAGATCTTCTTCAGGGTGTACTGGCGGGTGCCCATGCCGATCTTTTCGGCCTGCTCCAGCGTTGCCTTCCACTCGACATTGGGGTTGGAATCCTTGAAGTTGTCGTGGTGGCAGTTCCAGCCGGGCTTTGCAAGGTTCTGGCCCAGCTGACTGTTGGGCAGGGGCTGTGCGTTCAGGCAGGCATCGGCACAGGCCTGATCCAGCGCCACGGGGTCAAAGGAGGCGAACATGCCGATATCCGGCAGGATGGGGGCATCGTTCTCGCCGTGGCAGTCACAGTTGGGGCTGATATCCTGCACCAGGCTGATGTGGAAGCAGGGGCGGTCTGCACAGACGGCGGCGGCGTACTCTGCCATCTTGCGGTCCAGCTCCTCGTTGGCGCTGCTGTCGATGGAATAGATGGCATCGAAGTTGCAGGCACCGATGCAGCGACCGCAGCCCTTGCACTTTTCGTAATCAATGACCGCCTTGTTGTTCTCGTTGTAGCGGATGGCATCGGAGCCGCACTCCTTGGCGCAGCGGTGGCAGCCGCGGCAGAGCTCCTCCTGCACGGCGGGCTTACCGGAGGAGTGCTGCTCCATCTTGCCCGCGCGGGAACCGCAGCCCATGCCGATGTTCTTGATGGCCCCGCCGAAGCCGGTCGCTTCGTGGCCCTTGAAGTGGGTCAGGCTGATGAAGATGTCGGCATCCATAATGGCGCGGCCGATCTTGGCGGTCTTGCAGTATTCACCGTTGGGCACGGGCACCTCAAGCTCATCGGTGCCGCGCAGGCCATCGCCAATGATGATCTGGCAGCCGGTGGTCATGGGCCAGAAGCCGTTTTCCTGCGCGCAGCTCAGGTGCTCCAGCGCGTTCTTACGGCTGCCCGGGTACAGCGTGTTGCAGTCGGTCAGGAAGGGCTGGCCCCCCTGCTCCTTGCACAGGTCTGCCACTACCTTGGCGTAGTTCGGGCGCAGGAAAGCCAGGTTACCCAGCTCACCAAAGTGCATCTTGATGGCCACGAACTTGCCGTCCATATCAATGCTCTTGATGCCCGCCGCAATGCACAGGCGGCGCAGTTTTTCGGTCAGGCTGGTGCCCACAGGACACCGGAAGTCGGTGTAATATACAGTCGATGCTTCCATAGGGATCTCCTCCGTTTTTGACAATTTCAGGCGCGGCACTCTCCCGCCGCCGGGTTCTCTCTTTATGGCTCCAGTATAACACAAGGCCGGGGCCGGTGCAATTGCCCCAGGGCGCAAAAAAGCCGCCCGTGCGGGCGGCTGGGGTGTTTGGGGAGCGATTTACGCAATGGCGGTGATGGCGGCCACGGCCAGGACGATCAGGCCCAGCACGATGCGGTAGAGGCCGAAGAACTTGAAGTTATGGCGCTTGACGTAATCCATCAGGAAGCGGATGGCGGCAAGGCTGACCACAAAGGCGACCACGCAGCCCACCACGAGGACAGCGATCTCGGTGCCGGTCATCGCAGCGCCG
>OGLM01004306.1_pt1 | contig 10611 bp, 10 predicted proteins | sample 1572531 | NCBI WGS metagenome assembly OGLM01 (sample SAMEA2581909, study PRJEB24529) | metagenome | biome: Human gut stool | place: China | collected 2011 | reverse complement strand
TGACAGTCTTAAAACAACTGTTGCAGGAAAGGAAATCTCTATATATGACAAGCACTGCTTGCACCTGTCAAAGGAGGAGATTGAGGCAAATCTCGCGGCCGGCAAGCCATATGTTATCAGACAGAACAACCCTACAGAGGGCACAACCACATTTGAGGATGAGATTTACGGAGATATCACAGTAGATAATGCAGGGATTGATGATATGATTCTTATCAAATCTGACGGATATCCTACATACAATTTTGCAAACGTAGTAGATGATCACCTGATGGGCATCACACATGTAGTCAGAGGAAACGAGTATCTTTCATCATCCCCTAAGTATAACAGACTTTATGAGGCATTTGGATGGGATGTACCTGTATATGTACACTGTCCGCTTATCACAGATGAGGAGCATCATAAGCTTTCAAAGAGGTGTGGTCACTCATCCTTTGAGGATCTGCTGGATCAGGGATTCCTTACAGAGGCTATTGTAAACTTTGTAGCGCTTCTTGGCTGGAGCCCTTCAGACAATCAGGAGATCATGTCACTTCCTGAGCTTGTTGAGAAGTTTGATTATCATCATATGAGCAAATCACCTGCTGTATTCGACTTCACAAAGCTTAAATGGATGAACGGAGAGTATATAAAGAAGCTTGATTTTGACAAATTCTATGAGATGGCATTGCCATACATTAAGGAGGTTATCACAAAGGATTATGACCTTAAGAAGATAGCAAGAATGGTTCAGACACGTATTGAGATATTCCCTGATATCAAGGAACATATTGATTTCTTTGAAGAGCTTCCGGATTATGATATTGCAATGTATACTCACAAGAAGATGAAGACAAACCAGGAGAATTCACTTGAGTTGTTAAACGATGTAGTTCCTATTCTTGAAAGCTGTGATGATTTCTCAAATGATGCACTTTTTGAGACTCTTAAGGCATATGCTACAGAAAAGGGCTATAAGATAGGCTATGTTATGTGGCCAATCCGTACAGCTGTTTCAGGAAAACAGATGACACCGGGCGGAGCTACAGAGCTTATGGAGGTGTTTGGCAAAGAGGAGTCTATAGCCAGAATTAAGAAAGGCATAGAAAAGCTTTCTAATAACTAATCTATTAACAAAGGGTATTTTATGAATTTTAACAAAGCCCAGCTTGGCGCCATCGAACACAAGGATGGCGCTATGCTTGTTTTAGCAGGACCGGGTTCCGGTAAGACCGCAGTTATCACACACAGGACTAAAAACTTAATAACAAAGCATCATGTGAAGCCTTCTGAGATTTTAGTTATCACCTTTACAAAGGCTGCTGCAAATGAGATGAAGGAGCGTTTTAATTCACTGATGAAAGACGAGAGGGTGAACGTATCTTTTGGTACGTTTCATGCTGTCTTTTTTACGATACTCAAATATGCATATCGCTTTACAAGTGCCAATATTGCTGATGAGTCTGTGAGATACGGCTTTATCAGGGAAATTTTATCCTACTACCGCCTTGAATACAAAGATGAGAATGAGTTTATAGGCAATTTACTTGCTGAAATCAGTCTGATTAAAAACAGCCGCATTGATATAGAAAATTTCTACTCGGGAGTGTGTGGTGAGGAAATATTCAGGGATATATATAAAAAATATGAGACAAGGCTTAAGGAAAACAGGCTTATTGATTTTGATGATATGCTCTCGTATACTTATGAGCTGTTTAAGGAAAGACCTGATATACTGGCATTGTGGCAGAACAAGTATAAATACATACTGATTGACGAGTTTCAGGATATTAACCGTCTGCAGTATGAGATTATAAAAATGCTTGCCGCTCCCCAGAATAATCTGTTTATTGTAGGAGATGATGACCAGTCAATATACCGCTTCAGAGGGTCAAAGCCTGAGATAATGCTTGGGTTTGAGAAGGACTATCCGGATGCAAAAAGAATCCTTTTAGATACTAATTACAGATGTGGCAGATATATAGTGGAGGCCTCGCTGAATCTCATCTCGCACAACAGGGAGAGATTTGATAAGAAAATCATTGCGGCAAGCAAGTCAAAGGCACCTGTTACGTTTGCTGATTTTGAAAACAGAAGAGACGAAAATATCTTTCTTATACGCGATATAGATAAAAAGATAAAGGCAGGAGCTGTTTTCAGTGACTTTGCGGTACTTTTCAGGACAAATACCCAGCCAAGACAGCTTATAGAGCAGCTTATGAGCTATAATATCCCATTCAAAACCAAGGATAATATACCTAATATATATGAGCACTGGATTGCCAGAGATTTGTTTACATACCAAAGAATTGCAGGAGGCAGCAGAGACAGAGCTGATTTTTTGCAGATTATGAACAGACCTAAGCGGTATCTGTCAAGAGACAGCCTGTGTGATGCAACTGTGGCATTTGATGAGTGGATTAAGCTGTTTGATGAGAAGCCGTGGATAGCTGAGCGGATAGAAAAGCTTGAGTATGACATGAAGCTTATAAGCCGGATGAATCCATATGCCAGCATAAACTATATCAGAAGAGGGATTGGCTATGACGACTTTTTAGCTGAATATGCCGAGTATAGAAATATAAATAAAGAGGATTTGTTTGATATACTGGATGAAATCCAGTCAGGAGCCAAGGGCTTTGCTACATATGAAGAGTGGTATGAGCATATAAGGGAATATACAAAGCAGATGAAGCTTATGGCTTTATCGAAAGAAAGTGACCCTAATGCCGTGACACTTGCAACCCTTCACAGCTCAAAGGGGCTTGAATTTGAAAACGTGTATATAATTGATGCAAATGAAGGGATAATGCCGTATAAAAAGGCTGTGCTTGAAAAGGACGTAGAGGAGGAGCGAAGGCTGTTTTATGTCGGCATGACCCGTGCCAAGACAAGCTTGTCTGTTTACTCGGTCAAGTCGGTAAACGATAAATCAGCCCAAGCCTCCAGGTTTGTCCGTGAAAGTAAAGAACCTAGACAAAATAATAGTAGAGATGATTAAATATCATCAAACATTTCGTCATCCAAAAGCTCATCGAATCTGTCGGCAGCAGCCTCGTACTCGTCGTCGGATTCGATGTTTTCTATTCTCGGAAGACCTTCCTCGTCCTCGAAATAGCGATACAGATACACTTCGCCGCTCTCATTCTCGTTGCCATTTTTGTCTAACGGTAGAAGAGCTATGTAATCCTTGTGATCTGCATCAAAAATGGTGATAATCTTGCATTCGACACTTCCGTTGTCCAGATCAAGTGTTACGCGGATATCGTCTGCCTCATCAGGTGTAACAGGTGTTGCTTTTTCTGCCATATTGTACCTCTTTCTTTATAGTAATCTAAAGTAACTATTATATTATATCAAATTATTCTATACAAAAAAAGTCAAAACTAGTATAATAAATAAATACTAGAATTATTGATTGGATGGTGTTGCATGAATTTTCGACTAACAAAGGGAAACTTTTTAAAAACAGGTGCTTATATTGAGGGGGATAGTGCGGTATTCACCTTTGCAGCAGAAAAAGAGGATGAATGCAGCATTGTTTTACTTGATAAATCGGGAAATACTGCCTGTGTGATTGATATACCTGCCGAGTATTCGACAGGCTCACTTTACTCTGTGAGACTTAATGGCTTTTGCGGGAATGAGTATGCATATTATTTTAGAATTAATGGAAAAAGGTGCATAGATCCCTATGCCACAAGAATTTTCGGCAGAGAAAAATGGAATGATAAAACAAGAAGTGATAATGGCTACGAAATAGCCTGCGGGATAGACAGTAGTGATTTTGATTGGAAAAATGACAGCTTTCCTGAGATCACACGGGATAGGATGAAGTTGTATAAGCTTCATGTGAGAGGCTTTTCTATGGATACAGCAGGGGACAAAAAGCATAAGGGTACCTTTGAGGCTGTGTCTGACAGGATAAATTACATCAAGAAATTAGGGTTTACTTCAATTCTTCTCATGCCTGTATACGAGTTTGAAGAGATGACAATCCCTGTAAAGCACGATATCCCGGAATATGCAAAGCCGAAGTATTCCTTAAAGGATGAGCAGGGTGTGTCCACAAACAAGCAAAACGACAAGGTCAATTTCTGGGGCTATACCTACGGCAATTATTTTGCCGTAAAAGCATCATATGCCAGTGACGCTTCAGATGCCTCCAATGAGCTTAGGCGTCTCGTTGAAAGGCTGCACAAAAATGGCATGGAATGTATCGTAGAGATGTATTTCCCGGACAGGACTGACCACAATCTGATACTAGATGCGCTCAGATACTGGGTTATGAGCTTTCATGTAGATGGTTTTAAGCTGCTTGGGGACAGGCTGCCTATTACTGCGATTGTGCAGGATGCTCTCCTTAGCCGGACAAAGATACTCTATGATGGCTTTGATATGTCGGTTGTACCGCAAAACAGGACATATGAAAATCTCTATATTGACAAGGAGGAGTACCAGTTTGCGGCGCGTATGATGTTAAACCATATCAACTGCAATATGTATGAGCTTTTAAACCAGCAGAAAAAGCAGGGGGAGAATGTCGGATTTATAAACTATATATCAAGCAATAACGGCTTTACCCTGAGCGATTTATTCATGTACAATGACCGTCACAATGATGCCAATGGTGAGAAAAATGCTGATGGTCCTCATGGAATTTCAGCAATAATTACGGTTGTGAGGGTCCTTCGCGAAAGAGGTTTATCCGTGAGATAAGAAAACTTAAGTGGAAGGATGCCATGCTTCTTTTGTTTTTGGCACAGGGAGTGCCTATGATTATGGCAGGTGATGAGATCTGTAATTCACAGGATGGCAACAACAATGCTTACTGTCAGGACAACCCTACAGGATGGGTGAACTGGTCAAATGAGCAGAGCAGAAGGGAAAACATCAGGTTCTTAACCAGACTTATCAAATTCAGGGATGAGCATCCTGTTATTTCCTGTCCAAAGCCGTTTAAATTCAGCGATTACAAGGCTGTTGGGTATCCTGATTTGTCCTACCACTGCAAGAATGCCTGGATAGGCGAGTGTGACGCCACAAAGCTATGTGTAGGTGTGATGTACTGTGGGGATTACAATGAAGTGAATAAAGACTATGTATACGTAGCTTATAATTTTTATTCATCCAGGGAGAAGTTAGCTCTTCCTAAGCTAAAGAAAGGAATGAAATGGTATGCAGTCTGCGATTCTACGCTCAAAGAACCGTTTTATGACACTCCGGTGCTGTGTGAAAACCAGCAGTATGCAGATGTCTCACCGCAGTCGGTATACATCCTCATAGGCAGATAGACATATGAAAGCAATAAGACATTTTATAACAATTACACATCACAAGATTTTAGTCTTGCAGGGGTGCTTTAGGATAGGGCTTTATAAACAGGGACTTCTTCATGACATGTCAAAATATTCACCGACTGAGTTTCTTGTCGGCTGCAGGTATTACAAGGGGTATATGAGCCCGAATAATGCGGAGAGAGCCGACAGGGGCTATTCATCTGCGTGGCTTCATCACAAGGGACGCAATAAGCATCACCTGGAGTACTGGATTGACTATGCTGTTTCAAAGCCGGGGGACGATAAAGCACATACAAAAATGGAGGGCATGAAAATGCCCATAAGGTATGTCTGCGAGATGTTTATAGACCGTGTAAGCGCCTCAAAAAACTATCAGAAAGAAAAGTACACCGACAAAAGTGCACTGGAATACTATGAAAAAAGCGTGGATCACTACATGATTCATCCCGATACAAAAGCAATGCTTGAGTATCTGCTTGTCATGCTCTCTGTAAAGGGAGAAAAATATACTTACAGCTACATAAAAAAAGAGGTTTTAAAAGGGCATATCCCATACGAAAAGGATAAAATAAATCAACTAGAACAGGGACTTCATGTCTGATGGAATATCAGATATGAGGTTCATTTTTTGTCCTGTGACAGGGTGCGTGAAAACAAGACGTCCTGAGTGCAGTGCTTGTCTGGATATATATGTATAGTCGGGATTATATAAAAAGTCACCTATCAGTGGAAAACCGATATACTTCATATGGACGCGTATCTGGTGAGTGCGTCCGGTAAGAAGTCTTAGCTTGACAAGCGATAAATTATTATCCGGGTTATATTTGATTCTGATAAAGTCGGTTACTGCATATTCTCCGCGTTTGAAATCAACACACCGCTCTATGGTGGAAGCATCCTTTCTTGCAATTGGAGCACTGATGCGCATGCATGCAGGTGTACACCCACTGCAGACGGCGTAGTATGTCCGGTGGATGGCACGCTTTGCGACAGCGTTGCCAAGTATCCCGCCTGCAAGTGCATGCTTTGCGATAATTGTAAGCCCTGTGGTATCTCTGTCCAGCCTGTTTATGCATCTGTATACAAACGGCTTATTCTGACTGCCATAATAGTACATGAGCGCATTTGCAAGCGTGTTGTCATGGTTTCCGGCGGAGGGATGGGCAGGCATATCAAACGGCTTGTTTATTACGATGATATCATCGTCTTCGTATGCTATATCAAGAGGCAGATTTACAGGTGCTATATTATCCGAGCATTCGTTTTCGACAATTTGGACTGTGATTAAATCATCCTTACACAGCCTTTCATTTGTATAGGCCCATATACCGTTTCTTAGTATGCCATGGTCTGTCTGCTTCAGCCTGACAAGCACCTGATGTGTGTAGCCATGCTCCTTCAAAAAGCCTTCTACTGTTTTTCCTGTATCATTTTCATTGATTTTGTAGTCTATTTTTCTATTCATGGCAAAGATTATATCACAAAATACAGATTTGAACATAATATATTATAAGCAAATAATGACAGGGTGCTATGTGAATACATTTTTGTCACCTCTTAGTTTAGAACGTGAGACGGAATGTCTGAAAAAAGTGGCTCAAAATGATAAAGAAGCTAAGGATGAGCTTATATTACACAATATGCGCCTTGTGGCACATGTTACAAAAAAATATGCAGTAAGCGAGGATGAGATGGAGGAGCTCATATCCATAGGCACTATAGGACTGATAAAAGCAGTGTCATCATTCAAGGCTGATTACGGAAATCGTTTTGCAACCTTTGCAATCAGATGCATCGAAAATGAGATTCTGATGCACTTTAGAAGCCGTAAAAAGAGCCGGGGTGATGTGTCCATATTTGAACCTATAGGCACTGACAAGGAGGGAAACCAGATTCATCTGGTGGATGTGATTGAGAATGGACAATCTGATGTGGTATCGGATATAGAGGTATCTGAGTCGCTTAAGATTTTAAGGCAAAATATGAGAAGCGTTTTATCGGACAGAGAATATTATATTATTACGAAACGCTTTGGCCTTGACGGTGAAAAAGAGCTGACACAGAGACAGATTGCTAAAACGCTCAGCATTTCGAGGTCATATGTTTCAAGAATTGAAAAGGCCGGTTTGAAAAAATTACGGAAACTGCTCGAATAGGTGTTTACAAAAGGCAAAAATATGTTATCATAGAGCCATGTCTTTTGTGCATTTGTCTATGCATTTACCCCAATTGGAATAGGAGTATATATGTACAGTACAGTCAGAACGGCTGTTTTGGATGGAATCAGTGCGATTCCGGTACAGGTGGAGGTTGATATTTCAACCGGTATGCCTGTTTTTGATATGGTTGGAAATCTTACCTCAGAGGTGAGAGAAGCAAAGGAGCGTGTTAAAACAGCGCTGCACAGCGTTGGCATTGTTTTGCCTGCCAAGCGTATCACAGTAAATCTATCGCCTGCAAATATTAAAAAGACCGGAACAGGCTTTGATCTGCCTATAGCTGTTGCTATTTTAACAGCTATGGGGGTGATTGACGCTGATAGCATAAAGGACTGCACACTTGCAGGCGAGCTAAATCTAAATGGTGAAATTTTGCCGGTCAGCGGTATTCTGCCGATTGTATTTGATGAGTACAACAAAGGCATTGGAAAGTTTATTATTCCAAAGCAGAATGAAAATGAAGGCAGACTCGTCTGCGGTGCAAAAATATTTGGAATAAGCCATTTAAATGATGTAATTGCACAGTTTGATGAGGCGGCATTTACGTGTCAGAAAACCGGCATGGCACATGAGCTGCAAATGGATGAAAAATACGCCGATTTTTGTGATGTTAACGGACAGAAATTTATTAAAAGAGCATGTGAGGTGGCTGCGGGTGGTATGCACAATATACTGCTTGTCGGACCTCCCGGTGCAGGCAAGACAATGATAGCAGAGCGTATGCCGTCCATTCTGCCTCCTCTTAGTGAAAATGAGAGGCTTGAGCTGTAAAAAATATACAGCATCTGCGGTCTTTTGGACAATGACAGCTCCTTAAGAGACAACAGGCCATTCAGAAATCCACACTATTCCGTCACCCAGGCCGCATTAATCGGCGGAGGAACGAGAATTAATCCGGGGGAGATGTCGCTTGCACACAATGGCGTTTTGTTTTTGGATGAGCTCGCTGAGTTTAAGGGCGGCTTGTTGGACCTGCTCAGGGCTCCGCTTGAGGAGCACTGCATCAGGCTTTCAAGAGCCGGCAGAAACGTGACTTATCCGGCTAATTTCCTGCTTTTTGGTGCGATGAACCCATGTAGCTCCGTGCCCGTGCGGCTATTATCCCGATATGCAAAGGTGCCGCTGCTCAGAGCCGACTCTGCGCAGATATTTTGATAAGGTCTCACAGCCTATAATAGACAGAATTGACATATGTGTGGAGGCGTCACCGCTTAGCTTTGAGGATATAAACAGTACTACATCCAATGAATCATCTGCGGACATAAGAAAGCGTGTTATGCACTGCCACGAGCTTCAAAAAGAAAGGTTTAAAGGTGAGAGCTTTTCTTATAATTCAAAAATATCAACTGACAAGCTGGAAAAATACTGTTTCCTCGGCAGTCGAGAGAAAAGCTACATGGAAAATATGTTTGACAAGCTTGGACTGACAGCACGCACATACCACAAGATACTTAAGGTTGCGCGTACAATAGCTGATCTGGACGGCTGTGAAAACATAAAGACAAAGCATCTCAACGAAGCTATATGCTACAGAAGCATCAATGAGAAGTTCTGGGGAGGTGCTGTATCATGAAGTTCAAATACTGGCTTACAAGCCTTACAGATATAAGCAATGCGAAGAAAAAGCTTCTGTATGATTGCAGTATAACAGCAGAAAAGCTGTTTTTTATGCCAAAGAATGAGCTTTTTGATATTTTGTTTTTCACAGATGATGACAGAAAACTAATCCTTGAATCAAGAGCTTCCTATGACGTAGAGAAGGAGTGGATATTATTTCAGCAGAAGGATATCGGCTTTGTAACAATGGAGGATGAGGCTTATCCGGACAAGCTTAGAAATATACATAATCCGCCGTATAGTCTTTTTTACATAGGCGCTCTTCCTGACAAATCAAGAAAAAGTGTCGCTATAGTCGGAGCACGGGGCAGAAGCGCATATGGCTGCGAGGTGGCAAAGGTACTGGCAGCAGCACTTTCAAGGCAGGGAATACAGATAATCAGCGGCATGGCAAGAGGAATAGACAGAGATGCCCATATGGGGTGTCTGGAGGCTGGTGGAAATACATATGCAGTTCTTGGCTCCGGAGCAGACACCTGTTATCCGAAAGAGAACCGCTTTCTGTATGATAAAATAAAGGTCTCAGGAGGCATAATCAGCGAGCTTATGCCGGGCACCGACCCGCAAAAGATGTTTTTTCCGATGAGAAACAGAATAATTTCCGGGTTATCCGATATAGTAGTTATAGTTGAGGCAAAAAAGAGAAGCGGTTCACTGATTACGGCTGATTTTGCAATGGAGCAGGGAAAGGACGTATATGTCATTCCGGGGCGTATCACCGACACCTTAAGCTACGGCTGCAACAGCCTGATAAAGCAGGGCGCAGGCATTATTTATAATATTGATGAATTTGTCTCAGACATTACAATGACTGGGTTTACAGAGTGCACACAGATGGATTTCAGAAAAAATATACTTGATAAAAAAGAAGCATTGGTGTATAGTTTACTCGATTTTTGTCCTATCGCAATCGGGACATTGTCTCAAAAAGTGCCGTATGAATTATCGGAACTATTTGAAGTGTTAGAAGATCTTATACAAAAAGGATTTGTTAAGGAGACAATTCCAAATTACTATATAAGGAGTTTATAATGGCTAAATATCTGGTTATCGTAGAGTCGCCTGCAAAAGTAAAGACTATAAAGAAATTCTTGGGAAAGAACTATGAGGTAATGGCATCAAACGGTCATGTGAGGGATCTGCCAAAGAGCAGCCTTGGAATAGATGTGGACGGAGATTTTGAACCAAAATATATCACAATCCGCGGAAAGGGTGAAATACTCGCTAAGCTTCGCAAGGAGGCTAAGAAGGCCGATAAGATATATCTCGCAACCGATCCCGACCGTGAGGGAGAAGCCATCTCATGGCATCTGCTTCACGCACTTAAACTTGAGGGCAAGGATGTCAGCCGTATCAGCTTTAATGAGATCACGAAGAATGCTGTCAAGGAATCATTAAAGCATCCAAGAAAAATAGATATGGATCTTGTGGACGCACAGCAGGCCAGACGAGTTTTGGATCGTATAGTAGGTTACAAAATCAGTCCGCTGCTT
>OGLM01004300.1_pt1 | contig 10623 bp, 8 predicted proteins | sample 1572531 | NCBI WGS metagenome assembly OGLM01 (sample SAMEA2581909, study PRJEB24529) | metagenome | biome: Human gut stool | place: China | collected 2011 | reverse complement strand
TGTCATAATACGCTTTATACCTATAAATCGTCCTCTCACTGACATTGTTCCGCTTCGCAATTTCTACCATTGTCATGCCGCTCTCATACCCAACAACAAAATCATTATAAATTGCCATCCACTTGGCGTTATGTTTCTGACGACCGCTTAACTTACGATTTCTGTAATACTCCAATTCCTCCCGAAGTTCTGCATTCTCTTTTTCCAACTCCTCAATTCTTTTTAATGCCTCTTCAAGTGTTACAGTTTTCTCCATTATCCTGTCCTCCGTTCATGTCATTTTCGTTTTGTCTATATTATAAATATCTGTGTCTCTTTCGTCAATCCGATTATGTCATGTTGTGTTATTTTTTACAATAGCTTTCATACAATCGAAATACCGCTGATATCTTTTACAGGCTAAACTTCTCCAAAAGCAGTCAGCCTTAATACTTCAGTATCATTACCTTGTCCCTTGAACACTTCCATATCAGTAAAAAGGACATCCCCTTACCTGTAAAATCTACAGTTCCGGAATGTCCTTTTTTCCATACTTCACTATATTTTTAACACATGATGCTACTTATCCACAATCTATACAATTCCAAAATGCTTAAACGCCTGCATAATCGCTTCTTCCTTCTCCGGTGTACATTGTGGCTGTCTCGCATTCTCTGACTTAGGCAGATTAAAATTCTCTCCCACATCCAATCCACATTTCTTCTTAATCTGTGCAATATACAACGAAGAAACCTTCAGTCCTGTCTTTTCAAGTACATATGCCTTTATCTGCTCATAAGTTGCTTTTCCCTTAAATTTAGATAAATCCATATCCTCCAGAGAGAAGTCCACCTTCACTTTTCTGCTATTGACCATTCTCCGTTCCACTTCGGTCCGCGCTGAGCAAAGGTCCACCGGACCTTTAGCGCCCTTGGAAAGTAAGACTACCGTCTCCACATGAACACTATGTCCAAACTGGTCTACCGGCTGGACTTTCTTTACGGCGTAGCCGTTGGCACTTAAAAATTTTAAATCACGCGCCAGTGTCGCCGAGTCGCAGCTTACGTAGACGATCCGCTGTGGCTGCATTTTCACAATCGTTTCAAGCAGCATTTCCTCGCAGCCCTTTCTCGGCGGATCCACAACGACCACGTCCGGGCGGATACTCTTACCGGCTTCCGAATCCTGCGCCTGCTTTAGGGCTTTTTCATAAAATGCCGGTACGACTTCTTCCGCCTTTCCCACGAAAAACTCTGCGTTGTCGATACCGTTACGCTTTGCATTATTGCGGGCATCTTCAATTGCCTGCGGCACAATTTCCACGCCGTATACCTTGCGCGCATTTTTTGCAAGGAATAACGAAATCGTTCCGATACCGCAGTACAAATCCCACACCGTTTCATTTCCGGTCAGTCCCGCATATTCAAGTGCCTTTGCATACAGCTTTTCCGTCTGCATCGGATTTACCTGAAAGAAAGACTGCGGTGAAATCTGATATTTTACATCGCCGATAAAATCTTCAATATACGGCTGTCCCCACAGCACCTCGCTTTTTTTGCCGAGAATCACATTCGTCTTTTCCGTGTTGAAATTCACCATCACCGAAGTCATGCCGTCCATTTCACGCAGCGATTCTGTGAGCTGTTCTGCATTTTTTAAGCAGGAAGCCTTGGCCGCATTGACAATCAGACAGACCATAATCTCTTTAGTATGATAGCCGGTGCGGATTAAAATGTGGCGCACAATCCCGCTGTGGTGTTCCTCATTGTACGGGCGAATCTGATTTTTCTGCATATATGCCTTGACTTTGCGAAGCACTTCGCCGTTTTCCGGCGCACCAATACAGCAGTCTGTCTGCTCCACAATATGATGTGTTCTTCCGGCATAAAATCCGATGACAATATTGCCATCCTTATCTTCCCCGACCGGAAACTGTGCCTTATTACGGTATGCATACGGTGTTTCCATGCCGATTACAGGGTACATTTCAAAGTCCGAAAGTCCGCCGATACGCTCTAAATTGTTCTGTACCATTTTCTGCTTAAAGGCAAGCTGGGCTTCATAACGCATTTCCTGTATCTGACAGCCGCCGCACTGCCTTGCGACCGGACATTTCGGCTCTACACGGTCTTTAGACGGTGTAAGCACTTTCATCAGTCTTGCATAGCCATAATTTTTCTTTAATTTCATAATTTTGGCTTCGATAACATCGCCGACAATGGCATCTTTTACAAAAAATGTAAATCCGTCCGCTTTTCCTATGCCTTCGCCGCCCGTTCCGATATCCTCAATGTGCAGTGTCACACAATCGTCTTTTTTAAATTCGCTTTTCACATTTACCTCTACAGTGTCTTTTTGATATTTGCATCCAGCCACCGGTTAAAACCAAGCCATTCGTTGGTGTCTTTGGCTTCCAGTGCCTCTTTAAACGTTTCCATTTTGGCATCCATATTATCTGCCATGGACAGTGCTACCGCTTCCATAATACAAGGTTTTTTCGGTGAACCGTATTCAAGCTCGCCGTGATGGGATAAAATACAGTGTCCGACTTCGGAAGCCAGCACCGGCGGAAAACCTTCAATGCCTGCAATCTTTTGTTGAATCATTTCATAACCCATTACAATATGTCCGAGGAAATTACCCTCGTCCGTATAATCGTTCTTTGGGAACGGTGCGAGTTCCTTTACTTTTCCGGCATCGTGAAGCGCCGCACATGTAATCAGTAAATCGCGGTTTAAAAACGGATAATTTTCCGCAATCTTTACACACAGTCTGGTTACACTTAAACTATGCTCTAATAATCCGCCCAAAAAGCCGTGGTGTACCGTCTTTCCTGCCGCAATGCTCTTAAACTTTGCAATAAAATCGGCATCGTCTGTAAAAAAGCTCTTTAACAGTGCCGAAAGATACTCATTCTTCACACTGCCTATATACTGCATGAGTTCTGTATACATTTCTTCGATATCATACTTAGAACATGGAATATAATCAGACGGAACATATTCTCCTTCGTCTGCCTTGCGGATTCTTTCAATCTTTAACTGTAATGCGCCGTTAAAGCTGATAACCTGTCCCGTTACTGCAACATAATCCATGGCATCAAAGTCACAGATACCGCCGGAAGACGGGTCCCATATTTTGGAATCCATTTGTCCGGTCTTATCCTGAAGCATCACATTTTCATATTCTTTTCCTGACTTTGTGAGTGCTGTTGATTTGGATTTACAAAGGTAAACATCGGAGATTCTGTCTCCGTCCTTAAATTTTTCAATAAAATGCATAATCTGCCCTTTCCTTTTCTCATTTCTCCTGCCGCCAGCCGGATTATATGCTTTATTTCACCGCAATTACGGCGTTAAATGTCATATCCTTATATTCATCCCCGCCAAACCGTTTGGCTGTAATAGAAATCTGCTGACCGCTTTCACACTGATATAGTTTCTCACTAAATGCCTGAATTGTCAAAACCATATTTCCGTCAATCCCTGTAATAATATCCCCCGGCTGGATTCCCGCCGCATATGCCGGAGAGTCCAGTTCAATATCCGTTACGTAAATTCCCACCGGCAGTCCATAGCGCGTTGCCATTGTACCGGTTACATTCTGCCCTTTAATGCCGAAATATACCGGGCTGTTTCCGTTAGATAATTCCTGTATCATTGATTTTAAATCCGAAATGCCAAGCACTGAAAATGTCGTTTTTGTATTCTTCATGGAAATGCCGACAACATTTCCCTTCATATTAAAAAGATAACCGTAATCGCCTTCTATGCCCGCAAGTCCCGTGCTGATAATCTCATAGCTGTTATCGACACCGCTTTTTGTTGAAATGCCTGAAACCATGCCGTAATCAACCGTCTTATTCTGTCCGTAAAGCCTGCCTGCCGCAACGACAATATCCCCCTGCTGTATGCTGTAAGAGTTGTCTAACTGCGCTGTTACAATCGAACTTCTTTCTTTGGACGGAATCTGCGATTCCTTGACACTGACAATCGCAATGCCGGTATCCGTATCGCTTCCAACCAGCTCGGCATCGACTTCTGTCGCTTTTGAAACCTTTACGACCAGTGACGACGAATCACGCACAACCTCCGCATTCGTCAAAATAATATATTCTGAATTGACCTGTCCGATTACAAGTCCGACCGTTTCTGTCGCACTCTGTGTTTCCGTCAGGATATTTCCCATATCGGTCTTATAGACGTCAATTAATACCAGTGATTTAATCGCCGCCGTAGCAACATTTTTTAAAGCTGCCGCATCGGTTGTCTGTAACACTGCCTCATAATTGTCATCGGCTGTCGTTTCTTTTGTTTCCGTATTATCCTGTTCTTCACTCGGATATTCATCCTTTTCAATGGTCAGAATTTCTTTGTCCGTATTCCTCTGAACCATTCTTTTTTCCAATGCCGGATATACGAGAAGCATCACACCGCTTGCAATCAGACCAAACAGCACTGCCGCCGCAAAAAACTTTGCCGCGCGGATTAGTCTACGGTACTTCACGGACGGCTTGGGTACGATTTTTTCCGTATATAAAGCAAAGGAGTCTTCTTCCTTGTGTTCTGTGTTTCCCATTTTTTCTGTCACCATAACCTAACTTTTATTGAACTGCAAAATTAATTTTATTATAACGGACAGTTATGAACAATTTATGACCTACTTGTAAATTCTTATATCCATAGTAGAATTTTTGTTTCAAATGCGGTACAATAAAATGGAATCTGTGCCGGAAATGCCACAGATTCCATGTCTGCAAGACCCTGCATTTCCGGATTGGAGAAATGAATGAATTACAAGTCTTTAACGACTCTTGAATATGATAAAATTATTGACCGCTTAGTATCTTTTGCGGCTTCCGATAAAGCAAAGGAACGCTTAAAAAAGCTGGTGCCGATGACAGACATCCACGATATTAACGCTGCTCTTTCAGAAACCAGTGATGCCCTTTCCCGTGTCTATGCAAAGGGGGCTGTTTCTTTTGGCGGTGTACATGATGTCGGCGCTTCCGTAAAACGTCTTGAAATCGGCAGCTCCTTAAATACGGTAGAGTTACTGCATATCAGTTCCCTGCTGACCGCGGCGGCAAGGGTAAAAAAATATTACGAAGATACCACCGATTCCTTAACGGGATATTTTCATGCACTTGAACCGCTGACACCGTTAAATACAGAAATTAAGCGCTGTATTCTCTCAGAAGATGAAATCAGCGATGATGCCAGTGCAAATCTGCGCAGTATCCGCCGTCAGAAGGTGCTTGCCGCTGAACGGATTCACACCGAATTAAATAAGATGTTAAATTCATCTTCCGTGCGTAACTGCTTACAGGATTTTGTCATCACCTCACGCTCCGGCAGATACTGTCTTCCGGTCAAAGCCGAATACAAATCGCAGGTACCCGGCATGGTGCATGACCAGTCTGCAACCGGTTCAACTCTTTTTATCGAACCGGCGGCGGTTGTCAAATTAAACAATGATATCCGCGAGCTTGAATTAAAGGAACAGGCTGAAATTGAAGCCATTCTTGCAGAATTAAGCGCAAAGGCATCTGAATTTACCGATGAACTGTTAACGGATTTTCAGGTACTGACTACGCTGGATTTCATTTTTGCAAAGGCACAGATGTCCAAGCAATATAAATGCAGCTGCCCGGTTATGAATACCAACAATTATATCAATATTAAAAAGGGACGTCACCCGCTGATTGACCCGCATAAGGTTGTGCCAATCGACATTTATTTAGGAAAGAATTTTAATCTGCTTATTATCACCGGTCCGAATACCGGCGGTAAAACGGTTTCTTTAAAGACCGTGGGACTGCTGACCTTAATGGCGCAGTCCGGTCTGCACATTCCGGCTCTCGACCACTCCGAGCTTGCCGTATTTGACAATGTCTTTGCCGATATCGGCGACGAACAGAGCATTGAGCAGAGTTTAAGTACATTTTCTTCCCATATGACAAACACCGTCAGCATTTTAAAGGAAGCCGATGCACACAGCCTGATTTTATTTGATGAAATCGGTGCGGGAACAGACCCGACAGAAGGTGCGGCACTTGCCATTTCCATTTTAAATGATTTGCACAAACGCGGCATTACAACCATGGCGACCACACATTACAGCGAGATTAAGGTGTATGCACTCACCACGGACGGCGTGGAAAATGCCTGCTGTGAATTTGACGTGGAATCCCTGCGTCCAACCTACCGCTTATTAATCGGTATTCCGGGAAAAAGTAACGCTTTTGCAATTTCCAAAAAGCTCGGTCTGCCCGATTATATTATTAAAGATGCTTCTGCCCGCATGGATGCCGATGACGTACAGTTTGAAGACCTGCTCTCCGATTTGGAGCATAGCCGCATTACGATTGAAAAAGAACGTGCCGAAATCAATGCCTATAAGCAGGAAATCCAGCAGTTAAAGGACGAATTAAAGACAAAATCCGACCGGTTAGATGAACGCCGCGACAAAATTTTGCGCAAAGCCAACGAAGAAGCGGCGGCGATTTTAAAAGATGCCAAAGAATATGCCGACCAGACGATTAAGACGATGAACAAGCACGGCATGACCGTAAAAGAACTGGAAAAACAGCGCAGTGCCATCCGTGACAAGATGAATAAACGTCAGGAAAAACTTTCCGTCCAGGCAGCAAAGCCGAAAGCACATAAGGCACACGACATTTCCGAATTTAAAGTCGGCACACATGTGCGCGTTCTAAGCATGAACTTAATCGGCACCGTGACCGCACCGCCAAGTCCGAAGGGCGAAATCACCGTACAGATGGGCAGTTTAAGCACCAAGACAAAAATCAATAACTTAGAGATTCTTGTCGGCTACAAAGACCCGGAAGAAGCTAAAAAAGCACCGAAGGGGGCTGGCGGCTCCGGCAAAATCAAGATGTCCAAGGCGGCTTCGATTTCCCATGAAATCAATCTTTTGGGACTGACCGTTGACGAAGCGGTTGCCAAACTGGACAAATATTTAGACGATGCGTACATTTCAAGAATTCCGCAGGTACGCATTGTACACGGAAAAGGCACCGGTGCGCTGCGAAACGGCGTTACCGCCTACCTGCGCGGTGTTCCTTATATCAAGTCGTTCCGTCTCGGCGAAATCGGCGAGGGCGACACCGGTGTAACCATTGTAGATTTTAAATAGAAGGGGGATTTTTACATGGCGACAAAACAAAAAATACTGATTGTTGACGATGACGAAAATATTGCAGAACTCATTTCTCTTTATCTGACAAAAGAATGTTTTGAAACAAAGATTGTTTATGACGGCGAAAGTGCCCTGCTCCAGCTTGACACTTTCCGCCCGAACCTCATTTTACTGGACTTAATGCTTCCGGGTATTGACGGCTATCAAGTCTGCCGTGAAATCCGCAAGTCCAACAATGTACCGATTATCATGCTATCCGCCAAGGGCGAAACCTTTGATAAGGTACTCGGACTGGAACTGGGGGCTGATGATTATATTATCAAGCCGTTTGAAACAAAGGAGCTGGTTGCCCGCGTCAAGGCAGTTTTACGCCGCTACCAGATGCCGGCGGAATCCGCGCCGGTCGGTGCAACTGTGCAGTGCGTGGAATACCCGGATCTGATTATCAATCTCAGCAATTATTCCGTACAATACTGCGGAAAGACGGTGGAAATGCCGCCGAAGGAACTGGAACTGCTCTACTTTCTGGCTTCTTCGCCGAATCAGGTCTTTACAAGGGAACAGCTTTTAGACCACATCTGGGGTTATGAATATATCGGAGATACCCGGACGGTCGATGTCCATATCAAGCGAATCCGTGAAAAAATCAAAGACCACGCAAACTGGTCGATTGAAACGGTATGGGGCATCGGTTACAAGTTCGTAACACGCCGGTAATCCACGAAAATGAAATAAAACCGTCATAACACCGGAAAGGATTGTTTTCAATTATGAAATTTAATCTTTTAACCAAATACCTTTTTGTCTATGCGGCAGTTGCCCTGCTCGGCTTTTTAGGCGTGACTTTTATCAGCTACCGCATCGACTATGCAAAGGTTTACAACTACTATACAGATGCCCTGTACAAGCAGGCACTGTCGATTTCAAGTGAATACGCCGATGACTATTTCAGTGAGGAACACCTGCGTATCGTTGAAACCGAATTAAGAACCGTTGCCCTGCTCAACGATACACGCATTATGTTTATCGACACCGCAGGCAATATCATTCTGGATACAGCTTATGCACAGGAGCATAACACAAAAGATATTTTATACACCATTGATGGCTTTGATTATACCAGTCTGGGGACAAAACACACGCAGACCGGCGATTTTTACGGTATGCTTGACTGTACCTGTTTAAGTGTCTTCGCACCGATAACCAGCTCCTTTACGATGAAAGGCTATGTGGTTGTGCATTTAGATGAAAATGTGATTACCGATAATGTATACACAACCTTTAATACCAACTACATCACACTGGTTATGGTAATGCTTTTAAGCCTCAGCTTTATCGCACTGTACTTTGTCCAGATTCACAAACCACTCAACGGCATTATCAAAGCGACAAAGGAATACGGAAAAGGAAATCTCGCCTATAAAATTGATGTCAAAAATGATATTGATGAAATCGGACGGCTGTCCGCTTCCTTAAATTATATGGCATCAAAGCTGGACGAATCCGACCAGTTCCAGCAGAAGTTCCTATCCAACATTTCCCACGATTTCCGCTCACCGCTGACATCGATTAAGGGATATCTAGAAGCCATTGCAGACGGTACGATTCCGCCGGAAATGACAAAAAAATATATTGATATTGTACTGTTTGAAACGGACCGGCTGACGAAGCTGACAAGCAACATTTTAACGCTGAATGAATTAGACCCGAAAACCGTGCGGCTTGAATTGTCCGTATTTGATGTCAATTCGATTATCAAGCACACGATTGAAACCTTTGAGGGAACGTGTAAAAAGAAGCGGATTCAGTTCCAGCTGACCTTTTCCGCGGAAACCTGTTCCGTCAAAGCCGATAAAAGCAAAATCGGACAGGTTATTTACAACCTTGTCGACAACGCAATTAAATTCAGCCACGAAAATTCCGTGATTTACATTTCCGTGCGGGAAAAAGGTGAGAAAGCCTATATTTCCGTCAAGGACAACGGCTCCGGTATTTCAAAGGAAAGTCTTGATAAAATCTGGGACCGCTTTTACAAATCCGATGCATCCCGCGGCCGCGACAAAAAAGGCTCCGGCCTTGGACTTTCTATCACTAAGGAAATTTTACAGGCACACAATGAAACGATTGATGTCGTCAGCACCGTCGGCGTCGGCACAGAGTTTATTTTTACACTGGCTTTAAATAGGTAAAAAATCATCCGCTTTCCTCAACGTTGGCACTTGACTTCGGAAAGCGGATGATTTTTTGCCGGTATGACGGAGGACGGGACGGGATTGGCTTTCACTGTTGGCACTTGACTTCTCAACGCAGATAATTTTTGATTCTCTGTAAAAAGCCGACGTATAAAGTTTTGCTTTTCTGCTTACTTTATACGCCGGCTTTTATTTTCAGTCTTTTACAACTTTATATTTACTTTTGCTTCTAATTCTATTTTGTAAATAAATCTTTACGTTTTCTGATGACCAGAACGCCTGCACCGATAAACATGACTGCCATCAGCATTACATATAATCCTGCATTGGCGGTATCGCCTGTTTTTACAGTTTCATTCTTTGTATTTTCTGCTTTTGCAGCTTCGGTCTGTGCGGTTGAAACATTTTCATTCACAACCTTCGGTGCTTCCTCTGCCGTCTTTGCCTGTTCTGCAATAACATAGGTACTGAAATGGTTGGTTACAAAGACTGCTTTGCCGTCCTTGCAGACTGCCTGCATATCTGTTGCCGTTCCGTCTGCTTCCATACGGAATACCTTTGTATTGGCTTCCTCATAGCCTGCCGGAATGTCTAATGTTACTTCAACGCCGCCAGGGAACTGATGAACAAATTCCGTACCTCTTAAAATAGAGATGTCTACGACTACCATTTTTTCATGCTATTCTTATATTCATTCACTTTTCCAGTGCAATCTGTGCAGATGTCCTTCCAGATTCATTGTTTCAAAATTGTGCTGGCGCAAAGCCTCATACAGTACGATTGCAACGGAATTGGAAAGATTCAGCGAACGGATATTATGGTTCATAGGAATGCGGATGGCATTTTTTTCATTGTCCACAAGGATTTCCTCCGGTATACCGGCGCTTTCTTTTCCAAACATAATATAGGCATCCTCCGGATAGCCCTTGATATCTACGAAAATTGCGCCGAGCACAACGATCCCCATGAAAAGCCCCTCCTTTTTGCATCCAGTATAGCATAAAATGTCGGATCCGGATAGAGGCAAAATGCCGCAGAGACATCCTCTGCGGCATTCTCGTTTATTTTGTTTGCGGGTGAAGCGGCGGCTCAGTCCAGCAGCTTCCGCAGGATCGGCTCCACGCTTTCAAAATGCTTGTCCTCGTCGGCGGCCAGCACGAGCAGCGCCTCCGCCAGGAACTGCGGCAGAACCGGATGGAACATGCAGTCGTATTTCTCCATGATCGGCTGGAGCATTCCGCACATCTGTGCCACAAGCTGCTTATGGTGCTTGCGGAAGGTCGAGGAATCG
>OGLM01004298.1_pt1 | contig 10628 bp, 9 predicted proteins | sample 1572531 | NCBI WGS metagenome assembly OGLM01 (sample SAMEA2581909, study PRJEB24529) | metagenome | biome: Human gut stool | place: China | collected 2011 | reverse complement strand
AGAAAGAAACTTTTAAAGAATTTGCAAAAGAGTTATACCAGATGGAACAAAAACTGAGTGAGATGAAGTGAGAAACTTTATCTCACTCTTTTCTATTCGTTCGGTGTTTTTAGTCTTCTCCCTGTTCTTATCGGCTTTCTCCCTTTTTAAATTCATAGTTTGTTCTTTTTCGATTATTTTTTCTCTGATCTATGTTTTTTGATCTGTAGTTTGTTTTGAAATTTCAGTTAGTATATCATCTGTAACATAACGTATGGAATAAAATGATTCCTTCTGATTGATTTACATAACATCAATAACATAAGATAAAATAACAATCCTTTTCATTACAATAAAAGAGGCAGTAATACACCATATATTGTTTGGTTTAGTCAAAAAACATACTATATTATGTTGCAACAAAATAACTAGAAAATAGAAGATACAAAACTGATACCTAGGTCATAAAAAATTTGAAAAAATAAAATAGCATTTATTATAATTCAGAAAAGGAGAAAAATTACAGAAAATGATTAGATTGTCAGCAAAATGGTGACTGAAATAGTCAATATAAAATCAGAAAAAATAACACAAATATTTAATTATGTCAGTTTACATAAATTAATACGAATGATTAAAATAACAACGACAATATTTTAAAATGCGACAAAACTGCATTTCATAACGCCACAATCAGAAAAATGGCATAAATATTATGTATACCTATAAATGACATGTGTATTTCATGAATAAACAGAAGAAAGAGAGAACAGCACAGAAAATACAATATGGAAAATACAGCCGCATGCCGTTGGCACAAAATTAGAAAAGGACAGGGAAAGGTATCAGAAACGAATAAAAAAACGACTGTCATGTATGGTCATAGGTTGAAAAAAGGGATATTTCTTGTATAATGAAAATGATATGTCATTAACATAGGAAAAGATTACAAATGGAGGAGTCATCAAATGGCAGACGTAAGACGGATTTATGTTGAGAAAAAAGATGCTTTTGCAGTCAAAGCGAAGGAGCTGCAGGAGGATTTGAAAAACTATCTGGGGATGACAGGCATCGATAAGGTCAGAGTACTGATCCGCTATGATGTGGAAAACATTTCTGAGGCAACTTATCAGAGAGCACTGGTCAGTGTTTTCTCCGAGCCGCCTGTTGATGATATTTATGAAGAGACTTTTGATGTGCCTGCTGGCCGCGTGCTGCGTTGTACCGGCCGTCGGGCAGGATTGGAAAGAGGCGTTGAAGAGCGCGGCCTCGAACGTCGTCGACAAGGCGACGGGCGGCAAGGCGACCGAAACGCTGATGATCGGCGACTGGCAGTACGAGGCGCCGGGCGTGAAGTTGGAAAGCAACAACGCGCTGGCCGACGTCGGAGCGTCGGCCGTGACGGGCAAAATGGAGGAGCAGCTCGAAAAGCTCTACGCGCTGGCGGGTATCCGTGCCGGTGCGTGCAAGTTCTCGTTCGCGGCGGACAAGCGCTTCACGGCGACGTTCGGCAGCCGGACGTTCACCGGAACCTACGAGTTCACGGGCGAGAGCCACGACATCGCGCTGCATTTCGAAATGTCGTCGAAATACGATCTGGGGACGCTCAACGGCAAGACCTACTTGTCGGGAACCGACCTGCAAATCCTCTTTCCCGCTACGCGGCTGCTGAAAATGGTCGACGTGCTGGGGCAGAAACTCGCTTCGTTCAGCACGACGGCCGCGACGGTCAGCACGCTGGTCGGCAAGTTCGACGATCTCTATCTGGGATTCGAATTTACGAAGCAATGACGATGAGACGCCTGTTTTTGATCGCGGCCTTCGCCGCCGCCTTCGCGACGCCCGTTTCGGCGCAGTCGTGGCAGGACATGTTCAAGAGCGCCATCCAGTCGTTGACGGGCGGTACTTCGTCGGAGTCCGCCGCGGCGACCGCTGCTCCCGAACCGCTTCCGGAGAAGGAGCTGTTCGGCTCGTGGAGCTATCAGGCGCCGGCGATGGAGTACACGGGCGACGATATGCTCGCCTCGCTGGCGACCTCGACGCTCAAAGGGCAGCTGCCCTCCTATTTCCAGCAGGCGGGGCTGCAACCGGGCAAGGCGACGGTCTCTTTCTCCCGTCGTGGTGTCTTCAAGGCAGTGCTGGACACCCATAAGGTAGAAGGGGTGTACCGCTACGACGAAGATACAGGGGAGCTGACGGTCGAGTGCCTTTTCGCCGGCAATCCGGTCTCTTTCACCGGCCGGGCGAAATATGCCGACGGCGTGCTGACGCTGCTTTTCGAAGCGAATGCCGCGCTCGGTTCGCTGCGCGCTTCGTCGCAGCAGTATGCGCAGAATCCGAAGTTGCAGCAGATCGCCGCGATTCTGGAACGTTATCCCGGCGTGATGCTGGGCGCCGAGTTGAAGCGGCGGTAGCGCAGGAAGAATGATACGCGAGGGGTCGGCGCTTTCGAAAGCGCCGACCCCTCGCGTATCGTGTTCCGGGCCGTTATTCGTAGACCAGTTCGAAGTCGTCGACCCACATCACGCTGTCGGAACTGCCGGTGAAGTAGTCGCCGTAGCGCGACGCCGAGCAGACGATCATCAGATGCGTGGGTACGACGTCCGTGGCCGTGTAGTCGAGTTTGACGGTGAATTCGCGCCACTCGTCGACGCTGGTGGTGAAGACCACCTCGCCGTAGGCGATGACGTCCTTTCCTTCGGGGTCGAAGAAGGTCTTCGTGTCGCGGGTGTAGACCTGCACGGGCGACTGCTCCGTTCCGCCGTATTCGGCGGCCGTCCAGCGCCCCAGCGCCATGTAGATGATGCCTTCGTCGGGGTCGCCCTTGGCGAAGCTCATGCCCACGGGGCTGCCTTTGATATAGTCCATCTTGCCGCGGTTGTATTTCACCCAGCCGTGCAGCGCCACGGGGCGCGAGGTGAAGGGCTGGCTGAAATTCACGATGCCGTCGGTGCCCTTCGTTTCGGCGTAGTGGCCGGAGAAGAGGTTTCCGGCGGCGAACTTGCCGACGCCGAGGAAGGCGACGTACTGCGATTTGAGCTGTGCGCAGTATTGGCCCTCCGAACCCGGACGCGGGTCTTTTTCGTTGGTGGTGACGAGTTTTTTGAGCGTCATCGAACCGGGATTGCCCGAACCCCAGAACTGCTCGGCCAGCGGCGCGTCGGCGGCGTAGGGGTAGAGGATGTCGCTGCGGTCGGTGCTCCACGTCTCGAATCCGGCGTTGGGCAGCTGCGGAGCCGCTTCGGTGGTGAATTCCCGCATGTCGCAGCTGTCCGTGTCGGAGAAGGCTCGCAGTTCGTAGGTCGTTTCGGGGTCGAGGCCGGCGAGTTTCGCGCGGAAGGTTCCGCCCTCGATCTCGACGTCGGGTACCGCGAGCCACTCCGTGTCGCCCTTGCGGCGGTAGACGAAGCCCATTTCGGTGTCGCTCAGACCGTCGGCCGCGAGCCATGCGATGCGCGCCCATGCGTCGCACTGCGTGATGCTCACCGTGACGTCGGTCGGCACGACGCGGAGCCGCCACTGCTCCGTGCGGCCGTGCGCCGTGACGTCGACCAGCCGTACCGTCTCGAACGAGGTCGTTCCCTCGATTTCGGGCGAGTAGGTCGTGATTCCGGCCGGGCCGAGTTTGAGCTCCTTGACCGGGACGTTTTGCAGGTCGGTGCTGCGCGAGACGTAGGCCGTCGCCGTACGGTTCGCAGGGTCGATCTCGGCTGCGCCCACCTGCTTCTTCACGCGGAAATAGCGTTCGATGGTCTGCGTGGCCGCGATGCTCCACCCGTACTCCTGATAGAGCGACAGCGTCGTGTAGAGCGGCGTGCGCAGGTCGAACGTGCCGGGGAAGGCTACCGACGACTGCCCGCCTTCGGTGAGCGTCACCGAGGTGATGTGCACGTTGCGGATGTCGGTGGTCTCCAAAAGCGGCAGGATGACGGTCTGCTGCGCAGCGTTGATCTGGGCTGCGCCGTCGAGCCCTTCGGCCTCGATCGCCTCGATGTTGATCGTCACCACGGGGTAGGGCAGGTCGTTATGGATGCAGCCGGCGAGGAGCGCCGGAAGGCACAGTGCGCCGAAAAGGATGAGTCGTTTCATGGTTACTCTTTCTTTTTGTTCCACAAATGAACGGTCATACCCACGTTGATATTGGCAAGGTTGAGCCGAAAACGCATTTTCGACGCCGTGCGGCTGCCGGTTTTGCCGTCCTGGTCGGTCTGGTCGATCTTCGAATACTGGAAGCCGCCCAGTCCGAACGAGAGGGTTCCGCAGACGTTGGGAAAGATGTAGACCGCCACGCCGGGATTGAACGAAATGTTCATCTTGAACGACTTGCTGTGGGTCGATTTCGGCGTGTCGCCCGACAGGTAGGAGAAGTCCGAGCGGCCGATCATGCCCGACAGCTCCAATTCGGCGAACAGACCGAAACTGCCCTTGGGGTCGATACCCGTATAAGAGCGGTGGAAGAGTCCGAACGAGTAGGCGTTGCCCGAGTAGTCCATGTTGTCGAGCGAGATGTCCAGATCGTTCTGAGAACCCAGATCGACTTCCAGATTGCCCAGTCCCATGCCGATATGGCGGTAGCCGAGCCGCAGTCCGACCATGTTGTTGTCGCGGTAGAAATAGCCCACGAAGGGGTTGACCTGCGCCATCGTCCCGTCGAGGTTGATGTGGTCGAGGATGAGCATCATGTCGGTGTCGTCGCTCGAAATCGTGCCGTAGGAGGCCGTGATGCCGAGCGCCACCTCGCCCTTGTAGGCGAATTTGTTGCGGTCGATGCGGCGGTCGATGCGCTTGGCCGTAGGCAGGAAACGGTGTTTCTCGACGAAGGCCGAATCTTTGCGCACGACGACCGAGGCGTCGGCGCCGGAGTCGGCCGCGGCCGACAGTGCCGCCGGCGCGAGGAGCATCAAAAGTAGGAATTTCTTCATTGCCGTGCGGTTTTAGAGGTAGAACGATATGCCCAGCCCGATGGAGAGCAGGTTGACTTTGAAATTCATGGCGCTCTGGTGGCGCGTGCCGGTCGTCACCTGGTTGTGTACCTGCCGCACGCGGCTGTACCCGATGCCCATCATGCCGACGTTGACCTCGACGGCCATGCTGTTCGTGGCGAAGGCGATCAGGCCGGGCGAGAGGCCCAGTTCGAAGTCGAAGCCCCGCTGGAACGTGCCCTTGATCGGCGAATCGGCCGCGAACTTGCCCTGCGAGCCGCCGAAGAGCAGCTGGATGTCGGTGAAGATGCCGAAGCGCTTCGACTCGCCGAAGGGGATGTAGCGGCGGTAGACCGCAGCGAACGAATAGGAGTGGCGCAGCGCGTAGTAATAGTCGACGCTCAGGTCTGTCGACGAGTCGCCGTTGCCGAAGCTGACGTTCGCCCCGTCGAGTTTGAGCAGCGTGCGGCCGTAGATGAAGCGCACGCCGAGCGTCGAGTTGTTGCCCAGCGCGTAGCCGATCATCGGACTGACCTTGAAGGTGTAGCCTTCGGAGGTGATGTCGTCGATTACGAGCACGTCGTAGTCGCGGTTGTTGTGGGTCGAATAGGAGACCGTACCGCCGAAGACCCATTGTCCCTTGGGGACGAAGAGGCTGGTCCGCGAGCTGATGCCGCGCTCGGCACGCCGCTGGTTGACGGTTTTCGCCGACTGAGGCTGTTCCCCGTCCGCGATCGCCGTGAGTCCGGCTGCACGGTCGCCGGCCGGCGTCGTGGCAGTCGGCCCGTCGGGTGCCTCCGATACCGGAGCGACGTCGGTCGCGGGAAGGGGTTCGGCGGTGAGCGGCGGCTCCGCGTCGGCGATGTCGGACGTTTCCGCTGCCATAGGATCGGGTGCGGCGGCCGTTCGGTCGACGGGCGATTCCGGCCGCGGGGCGGCGGCCGCGACGGCCGTCCCCAGCAGCAGAATCAGTGTCAGAAGTTTGAGTTTGCGCATTTCGAAGTGCGTTAATCGGTTCTTTGCGTATCGCGGGAGTTTTTCGGCGGCCCTCCCCGCAGCCGTTTCCGACCCTAACGAATCTCCGGGCGGTCGTCGGGCCGCCCGGAAATTTGCAGGGTTGTCGTTTTCAGAGGATTAGTATACCCACTCGAAGTCGCCGACGTACATTTCGGCGCTCTTGTATCCGGCTAAATAGTCACCGTATGCGCTGGTGGAGCAGGAAATAACGAGGCTGTAATTGGCATTTGCCGGATTCACGTCTTCTGCGTACCAGTTGAAAGGCAAGGTCACTTCGTTGAACGAACCTTTCAGTTCTGTTTGGCTGACCCAGAATGACGCGTAGGCTATGATCTGACCGCCTCCATAATTGTCTCCCGAAAGATCGGTCGAAGTTTCGGGATCCCAGCATCCTGTTGGGGTGTTTACTCCCGATGTTACATCTCTGGTTTTTTCCCAGTTGACGATGGCTACGAAAATACGGGCATAATCCGGATTCCCTATTGCTATCTTATCTGTTTTATGGTAATTGTTATCGACAAGACCGGTTTTTGCATCGTATTTGACTTTTACTCCCGAAGGGCGTTTTGCCCACTTATAAGGCTGCCCAAAATATACAGTTCCGTTCATGTCCGTCGACCCTTTGTAGAATTTTCCTGAGAACAGATTACCGGGTGCCATTTTCACAAGAGTAACATCATTTTTTGATTTTAGGTAAGCTCCTTTGTAAGTGGCATCGTAAGAACAAAGGGTAATATCCATGAATCCAAAAGCTGTATTGCTTCCGCTACCCCACCAAGTTGCATCCGTGTTGTTGTTTTTGGTATAACAGGTTACCTTTTTCTCATCGAAGGTCGGTGCACTTTGATCCAGCGTCGGAATTGCGGGATTCGTCAGATTGGCAGCGGCAGAATCGAATTCGGCGACTTCGGACTCGAAGGAGTCGACAATCAATTTATACTGATAGGTTTTTCCGTCGAGAATACCGGTGCCGGCGACTTTACGCTTGTACGGTTTGACGTTGGCGGCTTCGAGCGTCGTCCAATCGGCTGATGTATGCGATGTAAATTCCGGACGTGCGATCGCAGCCGTGCGGTCGGAATTTACTTCGGCATCGTGCCATTGCGATTCGTCGGTCGTTTTGTATTGTACCTTGACCGTTTGCGCATCGGCAGGAATATTTTGCAATGTAAAAGTTGCCATATCGTTCCATGCTCCTGCTGCGTAGGTAATCGTCGGAGGGGCAGGAACGTAGAAAGTCAGCGTTCTTGTGATGGAGCTGTTTTGTGTATCCGTCATTGACAGCGTGAATATATGATTCCCGACGATAGAGTTTGGATCCGCACCCCCTAAATCTAAAATCAGAGGAACGAGCCCTGAGAGGTCGAGCGGAAGCAGTTCGGAGTATCCTCGCAGATCGGTAAGACCTTCGGGAAGAAGAAGTCCTTTCACCATGGTCACTGCGCCATCTGTGCCGTCGATTAAATCCAACGTAACGGTGTTTTCGACAACGTCTGTTGCTCCGAGCTGTTGCAGTATAGTTGCCAGGATTGGCGAATTAATTTTGATGATGAAAGATTCGATACCGGCTTCTGCTTGAATGTTTACTTTCACATCCATCGGCTTTTTGATCTCCTCCGGCTCGTATTCTCCTTCTGCATTCGGCGTGTGACCCACCCACTCCATCGTAGGCGCGGCAGCGGGGGCGAGAGCATCCCATTTCGTGACGGCTTTGGTCGTGTAGGCCAACTCGCCGGGGAGCAGCTCGATGCCGTCGGTCGTCAGGTCGAGCGATGCGGTGTGGCCTTCGGTGGTGATGACCACCGACAGCTTGCCGTAGGTGGCGGCCGGAACGTTGAAATAGGCCTTGAACGAGGCGGCGGTCGGTTCGCTGCCGGCTTCGTAGCTCAGCGTGATCGTCTCCGACGGCTCGGAGGCGTTGAGGGCGCCCGACTGGTCGCCAAGCGTGATGTCGAACGACTTGGCGGCGATCGTCTTGCCGGCGGCGGTCAGTGCTACCGACTTCACCTTTTCGGCCTTGACCGTGGCGTCGTCGGTCTCGAACGTGAGCGCCAGAATGGCCGTCAGACGGTTCAGCCCGAAGGTCACGGCTTCGCCCTGCGGGGTCTTGCCCGGCTCGGCGCCGACATGGGTTACGGGTACCGACACGAGGGGATCGTAGGCGCCGTTGAAATTGCTGCCCTTCTGAGTACGCTCCGCACCGAACGGGATGTTGAGCGGCGTAGCGTCGACGGCAGGGTAGACGGCCTGGTAGGTCCAGTCCTGCTTCTTCTCAGTCAGCTGGCCTTTGAACACTTTGGCGTCGGCGTCGTAGGTGAATTTCGGAGTTTCCTCGCCGGAGGTGCTGCCTTTGGCGTAGACCGTCAGCTCGTCGGTCGCCTCCCACGAACCGGAGAAACGGCCGTTGGACTCGTCGACCTCGATCTGCGCGCGGCTCTGGGGCAGCGCGGCTTTGAGGCTGACCTCGATTTTGCCGGGTGCTACCGGCATTTGGTCGGCTGCGTCGTCGGTCGAGCAGGCCGCGATGAGCGTTGCAGTGGCTGCAACGAACAATCCTTTGGTAAATGCGTGTTTCATATGGATGTCTGTTTTATTATTCTTCGATCGGATCGCCGTAGGCATCGAACACTCGATCGCCCCACGCGTCGAAAGGTTTGGCATTTCCGCCGGGGAATGCCTCGCTGGCTGCAAAGCCGGTCTCCACGACAACTTCCGTTGCGGTGACTTCCGGACGGAGATAGGTCTTCGACCCCCCCCCGAAATTCGTAATGTTCTGCTTCATAATCATCGTATTGTGGTTATTTTTGTGTGTTGTGAATCGGTTTGGCGTCGCCGCCCGGATAGGGTTGTCCGGCGTGGGGCGGTTCCAGCGGTTTGGCATCGCCGCCCGGATACTCCTCTTCGGGGCCTTCGGGTTCGGGAGCTTCGCCGTTGGTGCTGTGCACCATGATCGAGGCGACGGTGGTCTGCCCTTCGTTGTCGGTGACCGTCAGACGGAAATCGCTGTCGCCCGTACCCAGCAGCGGAATGAGCGGCATGAAAGGCGAGATGTCGAACGATACGGAGGTCTGGCCGACGACCTTCTCTCCGGTGGGGAATCCCAGCCCTTCGAGCGGTTCCTTGTAGTCGCCCGGCGAGACCAGATCGAGCTCCGGCGCGAGCCCCACGGCGTCGAGCACTTCGGGCGTCAGCACCTCTTCGGAGATGATCTCCACGGTGAAGGCGCGGATGCCGGCCGCGGCGGTGACGACGATCTGCGCTTCGAGTTCGTCGTTGGCTTCGTAGCGCTGGGAGGTGTCGTGGCCGACCCATTCGATGTCGGGCGCCGAGAGCGATTCGCCCTTGACGGTGAAGCGGTAGAGTTGTCCGGCCTGCACGTCCGTGTAGCGTCGCGTGAACGACACGGGCGTTCCCTCGCCCGCGGTTCCTTCGACGGTCAGGGTCAGCGTCCGCGCCGTCCCGACTGCGAACCAGCCCGTGCGGCTCTCGGAGGTCGTGAAGGCGAGCGCTTCGCCGCCGCAGTCGACCGTGGCGGTCGACTGCGCACCGAATGCGGGGTCGAAGACCAGCGCGACGCCGACGGCGGCCGGCGTGCAGAGCACCTCGCCCACTTCGACGGTCGCGTTCCGGTCGATCAGCACCTCCTGACGGGCGGCGTAGACGGGGTCGTCCCATACCGCGGCTTTCGGTTCGGCCGACTCGACCGTCAGCGTATAGGCTCCGGCGGGCAGGGTGAGCGTCTCGGGGCGTCGGTCGTAGGGGAACTGCGCGACGGCGGCGCCCGCCGGATCCGTAACGGTACATGTATAGGTGGTCTCGGCTTCCGCACGGGCGGCCGTTTGCAGGCGGCCGGAGGCGGCCGGAGCGCTCGTCGCGGCTGCGGCGTCGGGGCGCACGACCGCGTCGTGCGTTTCGGTCTCGGTGGAGAGGACGACGGTCATCGCCGCGAGCGACAACGTGCCCGTGACGGTCCCGACGGGCTGCTGTCCGTCGCCGTATTCGGCCTTCTCGCGGTCGCACGACACCGGCGCGAAAGCCAGTGCCAGCAACATGGAAACGCTCAGGAGGATCTTTTTCATCTTCGTTATCTCGATGCGGCCTTCTGCGGGACGGCCGTCGTTTTTCGGTTTGAACACAACTTTCAATTTGTGTACAAAAATAGCCGGTTCGATAATATATAGGAAAAAATTTCAACGAACACCCCGTTTTTCATCATGAACAGGTCGGAGTAATCGTAAAACGACATCGGGAACGCATCCCTGTCCGGAGGGGTGCGCTCCCGATGCGGGGCTCGTCGGAAGAGGCTACCGGGCCTCCTTGACGTATTTGTCGAGCCAGCCGAAGAATTCGCGGTTCCAGACCACCGAGTTCTGCGGCTTGAATACTTGGTGCGCCTCGTCCTCGAAGGCCACGAGCCGTGCCGGTATGCCGTGCAGACGGGCGGCTGTGAAGGCTTCGAGCGACTGCGTGTAGGGGATGCGGAAGTCGTATTCGCCCGTGACGATCAGGATGGGCGTGTCCCAGCGGTCGACGAACTTGTGCGGCGAATTGGCGTAGGAACGCATGGCCGTGGGGTTATCCTTTTCCCAGTAGGCCCCGCCGTAGTCGTGGTTGAGGATTAGTCAAATGTGCCTCTCCTTTTTGATATATAGGAGCGATTGGTGCATCACTTACTAATAATTCTTCCATATTTTTGTTTCATCATAATAG
>OGLM01004296.1_pt1 | contig 10637 bp, 7 predicted proteins | sample 1572531 | NCBI WGS metagenome assembly OGLM01 (sample SAMEA2581909, study PRJEB24529) | metagenome | biome: Human gut stool | place: China | collected 2011 | reverse complement strand
ACACATCACAGGCGGCGGTTTCTATGAGAATATTCCTCGTATGCTTACAAACGGCCTTTCTGCTAAAATCAAAAAGGACAACATTCCTGTTCTTCCTATTTTCAAACTTATGCAGAGAGTAGGCAATATCCCCGAGCACGATATGTTCAACACATTCAATATGGGTGTAGGTATGGTAATCGCTGTTGCTAAGAAAGATGCAGACAAGGCTCTTGAAGTTCTTGCGGATAACGGTGAAGACGCTGTTGAACTCGGTGAAGTAATCAGCGGTAATGACGGAGTAGTGTTTGAATAATGAAAAATATTGCAGTTCTTGTGTCGGGCGGCGGCACAAATCTTCAGGCACTTATTGATGCTCAAAATAGGGGAGAAATCAAAAACGGAAAAATCTCCCTCGTTGTATCATCAAATCCAAATGCCTACGCACTTGAAAGAGCAAAAAACAACTCGATTGCTACGGAAGTTATCAGAAGAAAAGACTTTGCTGAATTTGATGAGTATGATTATGCAATAACGGAGCTTTTAAAAAGCAAAGGCGTTGATCTTGTGGTTCTTGCAGGATTTATGACTATTCTCGGAAAGCAGTTCATATCTGCTTTTGAAAACAGAATAATCAATATCCATCCGTCGCTTATTCCGTCATTCTGCGGCGAGGGCTATTACGGACTCAGAGTTCATGAGGAGGCTCTTAAAAGAGGTGTCAAGGTAACGGGTGCTACCGCACATTTTGTAAACGAAGTGTGCGACGGCGGTCCCATTATCATTCAGAAAGCCGTTGAAATTCAGAACGATGACACACCCGAAATTCTTCAGAAAAGAGTTATGGAACAGGCTGAATGGAAGATTCTTCCAAGGGCGGTTTCGCTTTTCTGCGAAGATAAAATTATAGTAAAAGACAATAAAACCGAAATTCTTGACTAACGGAGGAAAAATATGAAACCTGTATCACTTTACAATGACATTGCTTCAACTTCATATCCGGGCAGAGGCATTGTAATCGGCAAAAGTGCAAACGGCTCAAAGGCTGTTATTGCATACTTCATTATGGGCAGAAGCGAAAACAGCAGAAACAGAGTGTTTGCAGAAACCGAGGATGGCATAAAAACTCAGGCTTTTGATCCGTCAAAGCTTGTTGATCCGTCACTTATCATCTATTCTCCCGTAAGAGTTCTCGGCAACAAAACTATCGTTACTAACGGTGACCAGACAGATACTGTTTATGACCTTATGAATGAAGGTCAGACATTTGAACAGTCACTCACAACAAGAGAGTTTGAGCCTGACGGTCCTAACTACACTCCTCGAATTTCTGGTATCGTTGAGTGCGAAAACGGCAAGATGAACTATGCCATGTCAATTCTCAAAAGTGCAGACGGCAATCCCGATTGTTGCGAAAGATACACATTTACATATGACAGGCCGATAAACGGTCTTGGCAGATTCATTCACACATATATGAGTGACGGCAATCCGCTTCCGAGCTTTGAGGGTGAACCTACACTCGTAGAAATCGGTAACGATGATATTGACACATTTGCCGAGAAAATCTGGAATTCTCTCAATGAGGATAACAAGGTTTCACTTTTTGTACGCTATATTGACATTGCTTCAAATAAGGCAGAGTCAAGAATTATCAATAAAAACAACTAATTTATTTTTCGGAAAGGATGAATCCAATGAACGAACTTGCTTTAAAATACGGCTGTAACCCGAATCAGAAGCCTTCGAGAATTTTCATGCAGGACGGCAAAGATCTTCCTGTTGAGGTTCTCAACGGCAAACCCGGTTACATCAACTTTCTTGATGCATTTAACTCATGGCAGCTCGTAAAGGAACTCAAAGCGGCAACAGGTCTTCCTGCAGCTGCGTCATTCAAGCATGTAAGTCCTGCCGGTGCGGCAGTTGCAACTGAGCTTTCTGACACACTCAAGAAAATCTACTTTGTAGATGACCTTGAGCTTTCTCCGATTGCAAGCGCATATGCAATGGCAAGAGGTGCAGACAGAATGTCGTCATACGGTGACTGGGTGGCTCTTTCCGATACTTGCGATGTTCAGACTGCAATCCTCCTCAAGAGAGAGGTTTCTGACGGTATTATTGCTCCTGACTATCCTCCCGAGGCTCTTGAAGTCCTCAAGTCAACAAAGAAAGGCAACTATAATGTCGTAAAAATCGACCCGAACTATGTTCCTGCTCCTATTGAGCATAAGGATGTTTTCGGTATTACATTTGAACAGGGCAGAAATGAACTCAAAATTGACGAAGAAATGCTCCTTCAGAACATGGTAACAGATAATAAGAATTTTACAGAGGATGCTAAGCGTGACCTTCTTGTTGCTCTTATTACTCTTAAATATACTCAGTCTAATTCTGTTTGTTACGCAAAGGGCGGTCAGGCAATCGGTGTAGGCGCAGGTCAGCAGTCAAGAATTCACTGCACAAGACTTGCAGGCAATAAGGCTGATATCTGGTATCTCAGACAGCATCCGAAGGTTATGAACCTTCCGTTTGTTGACAACATCCGTCGTCCCGACAGAGATAACACTATTGATGTTTACATCTCTGACGATTATGAGGATGTGCTTGCCGACGGTATATGGCAGCAGTTCTTCAAAACTAAGCCCGAACCTCTTACAAAGGAAGAGAAAAAGGCTTGGCTTGCAACATTTGATGGTGTTTCACTCGGTTCTGACGCATTCTTCCCATTCGGTGACAACATTGAAAGAGCAAAGCGTTCAGGTGTTAAATTTGTTGCACAGCCTGGCGGTTCAATTCGTGATGATAATGTTATTGAAACCTGCAATAAGTACAATATGACAATGTCATTTACGGGTATTCGTCTTTTCCATCACTGATAGAGGTGCGGTTATGAAAATTTTAATGATTGGTTCGGGCGGCAGAGAGCACGCTTTAATTAAAAAGCTTCTTGAAAGTCCTAAATGCACAAAGCTTTATTGCGCTCCCGGCAACGGCGGTATTTCAAGAGATGCCGAGCTTGTTAATATCGGAGTTATGGATAAAGAAAATATGGTTAAGTTTGCAAAGGACAATGCAATTGACCTCGTTTTTGTAGCTCCTGATGATCCGCTTGCTGACGGTATGGTGGACGCTATGCAGGAGGCTGGAATCAGAGCATTCGGTCCTAATGCAAATGCCGCTATTATTGAGGCGTCAAAGGTTTTCTCAAAAAATCTCATGAAGAAATACGGCATACCTACTGCAAAGTATGAAGTATTCAATGACGCTCAGAAAGCAATTGACTATATAAAGAATGAAAATACCGCTCCCGTTGTTGTAAAGGCTGATGGTCTTGCACTCGGCAAGGGTGTAATTATCGCTCAATCTGTTGATGAGGCTATTGAAGCAGTCAAAGAAATTATGGAGGACAAGAAGTTTGGCGACTCAGGTAACAATATCGTTATAGAAGAGTTTCTTACAGGTCCCGAGGTTTCTGTTCTTGCATTTACAGACGGTAAGTGCGTAAAACCTATGGTCAGCTCAAAAGACCACAAGCGTGCTTTTGATAATGACGAAGGTCTTAACACAGGCGGTATGGGCACAATCAGCCCGAATCCGTATTATACAGACGAGATTGCCAAAGAATGTATGGATACAATCTTTATCCCTACAATTGAGGCGATGAATAAAGAGGGCAGACCTTTTAAGGGTTGTCTGTACTTTGGACTTATGATTACACCGAACGGTCCAAAGGTTATTGAATACAATGCCCGTTTCGGCGATCCTGAGGCTCAGGTTGTTCTTCCAAGACTTAAAACTGACCTTGTAGATATCTGCGAGGCTGTTATTGACGAAAAGCTTTCCGACCTTGACATTGAATGGGACAACGGTGCTGCGGCTTGTGTTGTTATGGCAAGCGGCGGATATCCTGTTTCATACAAAAAGGGCATAGAGATGTTCGGTCTTAATGATAACGGAGGTGTCGATGGTGCAATCGTTTATCATGCCGGCACTAAGTACGAAAACGGAAAGTTCTATACAAACGGCGGTCGAGTTCTCGGTGTTACTGCAACAGCGGATACACTTGATGAGGCACTTGAAAAGGCATATGCCGCAGTAGGAAAAATTTTCTTTGAAGGCGCTCATTACAGACACGATATCGGCAAAACTAAATAATATATTAAGAGCCACTCTTAACGAGCGGCTCTTTTTTTAGCCTGCATTTTTAATCTGCAGTCTTAATTTGTCAGAAATCATGGCAATAAATTCGCTGTTTGTGGGCTTACCTCTGTCGTTGTGAATTGTATATCCGAAATATGAGTTCAAAACATCAATGTCACCTCGATCCCATGCAACCTCAATTGCGTGTCTTATAGCTCTTTCAACCCGTGAAGAGGTTGTTTCGTACTTTTTGGCAACCGACGGATAGAGCTGTTTTGTCACGGCATTGATAATTTCAGGATGCTCAACAGACATAATGATTGAATCACGCAGATAGTGATAGCCTTTGATGTGAGCCGGAACTCCTATTTCATGGAGAATATCGGTCACTTTCATTTCAATTCCGAAAGCGTCAATAACTCTGCCTCTGCCAAAATTGTTTTTCTTGCTCAAATCCGACAAATCGCTGATAATGGTGCTTAATTCGGAAATGTTATACGGCTTCAATACAAAATATGATGCACCCGAATTCATAATTTCACGCTCAAGAACAGTGCTGTGGAATGACGAATATACCATAAACACAGGTACTTTCGTGCTTTCTCGTGTAATACTTCTCATAACACCGATTGCATCAAGCCTTGTCATAAATGAATCCATCAGTACAACATCAGGGTTCTCTCTTTTAATTTTATCGCACAATTCTTCTCCGTCTTTTGCGCAGAAAATAACGGAAATATTCTTACTCTGTAAGATATTAAGATTTTCCTGCGTAAATTCGGAAGCGTCATCGGTTACGATTAGTTTTATTTTGTTGTTCATTGTGATTTCCCCCAGTAATTTTTGTTGTACTAATATTACCACAAAATGGTAAAGTTGGCAATACCTTCCATAAAACTTTTTTGAAAAATTGAGAAAAAAGTTTTATAATTTGCGTTACTAAATCAAAAATGAACAAACCATCATATATTTAGTGTTGATTATTGTAGCGATTTGCCATATATTGTGCAAACACACCGTAACCCTCTTTAGGATTATTCAGAAAAACATGGGTAACAGCGCCGATAATTTTGCCGTTTTGAACTATCGGACTGCCGCTCATACCCTGTACAATACCGCCGCAATTTTCGAGCAATCTGCTGTCGGTTATTTTTATGACAAAATTTTCATTTGATGTCATATCACGGTTGCAAATTCTTTTGATTTCAATTTCATATTCCTGCGGTGTATTTCCTACAAGCGTTGTTACCATAACAGCATTTCCTGTTTTAACTTCATCGTCATTCGCAATCAGATATTTCTTGTTTCTTTTATAATTTTCACTCGTTAAATCTCCGAAAATTCCTAAAGGAGAGTTTACGCTCAAATTACCAAGCCGAACATCTGTAAAATATCCGCAGAAGCTGCCGGCTTTACCGCAGACGCTTTTATCAATTCCGCTGATTTGAGCCTGAACTGTTTCACCTGATTTTAACGGTAACAAAGCAGCCGTGTCACAGTCGCATATTCCGTGACCAAGTGCGGCAAAATAATTATTGTTATCATCATAGTAGGTCATAGTTCCTATACCTGCACAACTGTCACGAACCCACGCTCCGAGAAGATATACTCCCACGGTATTTTTAATCGGTAAAACGGTTTTATTTTCGATTTTGCCATTTCTATCAATTTCAACAGTAATTTCATTGCCGTTAGATTTTTCAATTTCAGACTTTAATTCTTCATTTGTGCTGATTTTAGTATTATTTACTTTCTTTATAATATCGTTTACTTTAAGTCCGCCGTCTTTTGCGGGGCAAACATATTTTTCACCGTCATAGTAGCTTTCGAGCTTGATTATCATTGCTCCGTTAGCATAAAATTTTACTCCGAAAGCCTCACCGCCGATGTAAACCTCATTTTTATCATCAGCGGCATAAGGCGAAAAAGTCGAAACAGTAAATAATAATGTGAAAATCAGGGCAACTGATATAATTTCTTTAAATTTTCGCAAAAAATTCACCTTCTTTCCGTTGCCTTTATTATGATTTGCATTTATAATATAGATTAGTGCGTTGATGAAAATATTAAAAATGTTACTGGCAGAGGATTTTCCGAAAAGGCGATAAACAGCCGTGCATTGTAAATTATTTTCTGAAATTATATCATTTTCTTATTATGAGGTATATATGGAAAACACAAATTCTAACCTTGTCGGTCTTACCGATTCCGAAGTTCAAAAGCGTATAGATGAAGGAAAGGTAAATATTTCAACTAATATTAAAACCAAATCAATCAAAAGAATATTTTGTGATAACATTTTTACGCTTTTCAATCTTATAAATGTAATTTTGCTTGCGGCATTGATTTTTGTGGGTTCGCACAAGAATATGCTTTTTATCGGTGTTGTTATCGCAAATATAATTATAGGTATAGTTCAGGAAATTCGTTCCAAAATAAGCGTTGACAAGCTGACTATTTTGTCTGAGAAAAAAATCAATGTTCTCAGAAACGGTAAAATTGCAGAAATAAGTAAAGATGAAATTGTTCTTGACGATATTCTTGTGCTTTCAAGAGGAAGCCAGATTCCTGCCGACTGCATTGTATGCGACGGTAGCTGCAGAGTCAACGAAAGTTTGCTTACAGGCGAATCAAATCTCATTGAAAAAAATGTCGGAGATGAACTTCTCTCGGGCAGTTTTATTGCGGCAGGAAAATGCTATGCTCAGGCTGTAAAGGTCGGAGCCGATTGCTATGCCGCAAAAATAAATAACGAAGCAAAATATATTAAAAAAGTAAATTCTCAGATTATGGAGTCATTCAATTTCATTATCAAAATCTGTACATTTGTACTTTTTCCGATTGGCATTGCATTTTTTATTCGACAATTCACCCTGCCCGATGCAACATTGCAGTCCGCTGTAATCAGCACTGTTGCGTCGCTTGTCGGTATGATTCCAAAGGGAATGATTCTTCTTACAAGTTCTGTTCTTGCAGTATCAATTATCAGGCTTTCATCCAAAAAGGTTCTTGTACAAGAGATGTATTGCATTGAAACACTTGCAAGAGTCGATGTGCTTTGTCTTGATAAAACGGGAACGCTTACAACAGACGAAATGACGGTAACAGGTGTCATTCCGTTTGGGGCTGATGACAATAAAATCAAGAAAGCACTTTCTTCAATTGTAAAAGCGTCCGATGAACTGAATGCAACTTTGTATGCACTGCGTGACTATTCGGATTCCGTTTCACCGTATGAGTGCAGTAAATTCTGCGATTTTTCCTCCGAAACAAAATGGTCGGGCGGTACATTTGAAAACGGAAAGACCTACATAGTCGGTGCGACTGAATGTATTTTAAAAAGAAGAGAAAAGTATTACGAGGTGTATTCTGAGATTGAAAAGATAAATCAAACCGTCAGAATCCTTGTTCTTGCCGAAAGCGATAGTGAACCGGACAAAGACTCATTGCCTGATGATTTAAAACCGCTTGCACTTATTCTTATCAAGGATAAACTTCGTGATAATGTAAATGAAACGGTAAAATATTTTAAGGAACAGGGTGTCACCTTAAAGGTTATTTCAGGCGACAGCGTTAAAACTGTTAAAAATATTGCAATTGATACAGGGATCGAGGGTGCAGAAAATGCAATCGATATGTCAACCGTGACAACCGATGAAGAGCTTGAAGATGCGGCAGAGCGTTGTAATGTGTTTGGCAGAGTAACTCCGGCTCAAAAGAAAAAGCTTGTGGTTGCCCTTAAAAAGCACGGACATTCGGTTGCTATGACAGGTGACGGTGTAAATGATGTTCTCGCACTCAAAGAGGCGGATTGCTCCGTAGCTATGGCGTCGGGCAGCGATGCCGCACGAAATGTGTCACAGCTTGTACTTGTTAATAATGACTTTGGCGCAATGCCGAGCGTTGTGGCAGAGGGCAGACGAACAATCAATAACCTTGAACGAAGCTCTGCACTCTATCTTGTAAAGACGATTTATTCGGTTATACTCTCAATTTTCTTCATATTCTTTCGCACAGGATATCCCTTTGAACCGATACAGCTTACGCTTGTCGGTGCATTAGCGGTTGGACTGCCTTCATTTGTTCTCGCACTTCAACCGAATAAAGATATAGTAAAAGGTAATTTCACCGTAAATATAATAGCAAGATCACTCCCCCCAGCTTTTTGTATTTCGGCAGATACAATATTACTCGCAATTTTAAAGTATATGACAGATATGCCACAGGCACAGTTTTCAACTCTCTGCGTATATCTTACTGCATTTTCATGTATGTTGCTTGTAATCAGATTATCAATCCCGTTCAATCCGCTCAGAGCCGTTATGGTCATCGGATGTTCAGCGGGAATAATAATCGGTTCAATCTTCTTCGGCGGATTGTTCTCAATTGCACCGCTTACATTTGAAAACATCATATTGCTTGTAATCTTTGCTGCAGGCACATTTGTTGTATTTAATATATTCTACAATATAGCGCAGCACTATATAGAAAAATTCAAAAAGGAAAGTCATCTTAAACTGACTGCAAAAAGAAATGCAAATAAACAAAAACGCTGAAAAATTAATCAGACAACTGAATAATCAAGGCTATGAGGCTTTTATAGTAGGCGGTTGTGTTCGTGATTATCTTCTCGGTTTGACTCCGCATGATACAGATATTTGTACAAACGCTTTGCCCGAGCAGACAAAAAAATGCTTTGAGGCTTATCATACTTTTGACACAGGTATCAAACACGGCACAATTTCCGTTGTATGCGGCGGTGAAGTCTATGAAATCACAACCTACCGTATTGACGGTGATTATTCCGATAACCGTCATCCGGACAGCGTAAGCTTTACACGAAACATAAACGAAGATTTACGACGCCGTGACTTTACGGTAAATGCAATGGCATATAACGCTGAATACGGTCTTGTCGATCCATACGGCGGTAAAAATGACCTTAAAGATAAAATTATCCGTTGTGTCGGAAATCCCGATACACGCTTTAATGAGGATGCTCTGCGAATCTTGCGGGCATTACGCTTTGCCTCTGGTTACGGATTTTCAATTGAAGAGAACACATCAAAGTCTATATTTAAAAATGCAGACTTGCTAAAAAACATTGCAACAGAGCGTGTGACTTCGGAATTTCTAAAGCTCATCTGCGGTAAGGATGCCGTAAAAATTCTTGACGCTTACCGAGAAACTATTGCTGTTATTATTCCTGAAATTACCGCTATGTTCAATTTCAATCAGAACAACATACATCATTCGTATGATTTGTGGCAACATACCCTGACTGCACTCGGCACAATTGAACCGAATCCCATACTTCGTATGACAATGCTTCTGCATGACATCGGCAAGCCTTCTGTTAAAACCACCGACAACAGCGGTCAATCTCATTTTCAGGGACATCAGCTTGAAAGTAAAAAAATTGCAGACAAAATTCTGCACAGACTAAGATTACCGTCTGATTTTATTAACAAAACTCTTTTGCTGATTGAATATCATGATGTCCGCTTTAACGGCAGTAAAAAGCTTATGAAAAAGGTTATGAATGTACTCGGTACAGAACTTACAAAGCAGTTGTTAGAGGTCGAATACGCCGATATATCTGCCCAGTCTGAATATCAGCGAGAAGAAAAGCTCGGATATCTTGAAACGGCTAAAACACACCTTAATGAAATAATCAAAGATAACGAATGTTTTAAGCTGAGTCAGCTTGATATCAACGGCAAAGATATTTTAAATCTTGGTGTAAAAGAAGGGAGAGATGTCGGAAATATTCTTGATTATCTGCTAATGCTTGTGGTAGATGCAAATGTTCCAAACAAAAAATCAATTCTCATATCAAAAGCCAAAGAATATATTTACGGTAATCAAATAAATAAGTAATTAAAAAAGAGGATTTCAGCGAAAACTGAAATCCTCTGATTTTTGTTTAAAATTAAAGAACCTTTGATAAAAATTCCTTTAAACGGTCATCCTGCGGATTATTGAAGAACTCCTGCGGATTGTTCTTTTCTTTGATAACACCGTCGTCAATAAATACAACATCGGTTGCAACTTCTTTTGCAAAGCCGATTTCGTGAGTAACAACAACCATTGTCATACCTGCCTTGGCAAGCTCTTTCATAACATCAAGAACTTCGCCGACCATTTCGGGGTCAAGCGCAGATGTCGGCTCGTCAAAGAGGAGAACATCGGGATTCATAGCAAGTGCTCTTACAATTGCAATACGCTGTTTCTGACCGCCTGAAAGCTGGTTCGGATATGCGTTTGCCTTTTCGGCAAGTCCTACACGCTCCAAAAGATCCATAGCGTCTTTTTTAGCCTCAGCTTTGCTCTTGCCAAGAAGCTTGACGGGAGCCATTGTAAGGTTGTCAATAACGGTCTTGTGGGGGAAAAGGTTAAACTGCTGAAACACCATTCCCATTTTTTGACGGTGAACATTTATATTAACCTTAGGATCCGTGATATCGGTACCCTCAAAGAAAATGTCCCCGCCTGCCGGCTCTTCAAGTCTGTTACGG
>OGLM01004295.1_pt1 | contig 10640 bp, 8 predicted proteins | sample 1572531 | NCBI WGS metagenome assembly OGLM01 (sample SAMEA2581909, study PRJEB24529) | metagenome | biome: Human gut stool | place: China | collected 2011 | reverse complement strand
AAACGGTGCAGTGTGTTTTTCTTTTCAGCATGAGATTCCAGCTGCTTTTGCAGTTCCTGCATTCGCCGAACATTTTCATCATTGCTGTTCGCTTTCAGCTGTTCTAACAATGGTTTCAAAATGTGCTTTCTGCTGAAAATCAGTTTGTTCAACATCGTAATAAAAGCGGCTTCCAATACCTCCTCCCGCACATATTTCATAGGACATTTTTGAGCACTTTCAATATGAGCCGCACACGTCCATGCGATTTCATTGCCGCTGTGAATCCTGCGTTTGCAAGTGCTGCCGCATTTGCCGCAAATCACCTTTCCGGAAAAAGCATATCGCTTTTGATACTTTCCTGTACCATACACAATGCCTTTTTCGGCAGCTCGCTGTCGAATGACTGCATTTGCTTTTGCAAAAGTTTCCCGACTAACAATCGGTATGTGATGATCTGAAAGAAGATAACATTCCACTTCCCCATGATTTTTGTGCCGATGAAAATGTACATCGGTATACGTTTTCTGCAGCAAAACATCTCCCACATATTTTTCATTCGCAACAATTCCACGAATCGTAGCATCACACCAATGACGTCCATTCTTGAAAGGGATCCCCTGCTGTTCCAACAGACCTGCAATCTGACAAGAACTTTTTCCGGATAACAAAGCAGAAAAAATGTATTTCACAATTTCTGCCTCCTCAGGTTCGAGAACCAGCTCTCCCCTGTCATTTCTGCAATACCCGTAAGGGAAAGACGATGACACATAGGTACCGTTTTGAAACCGGTGCTGTACCGACCACTTCTCATTTCTGGATATGGATAAAGATTCTTCCTCTGCCATGCTGCTGAGTATCGTCAGAAACAATTCGCTTTCCATACTGCCGGTGTCTATATTTTCTTTTTCAAAGAAAACGGAAACCCCAATTCCTGATAGTTCCCGAACAAGAGCGAGGCACTCCGCCGTATTTCTGGAAAACCGACTGATGGATTTCACCAGAATGCGGTCTACCCTGCCCATGCGGCAAGCCTGTAAAAGGTCTTGCAGTCCAGAACGAATTTCTGCTTTTGTTCCAGTAATGCCAGCATCATAAAAGATACCCGCAGATTCCCACTCTGTATGCAGTTTGATCCACGCCGCATAATGTTCTTTTTGTGTTCCCAGACTTTCCATCTGGTCATCATGCTCTGTGGAAACACGGCAATAAGCCGCTACACGACATTTTCGATGAACAGCTGCTGAGCGATTTGCCTCAATTTTGGTAATAGTTTTCATGCTTCTGCACCTCCTTTTGACGTGTCCATATTACCTCTTTTTCGGCGGAATTGCAAGCGTTTTCGGCAATAAGTCCACGTAAATCGGAGAGAAAGAATGCCGATTTTTGAGCGTTAATTTGTCATATTCCTCAAAGGAAATCAAACCGAAATGATATAACGCATCAGTCAGCTTTTGAGCACGGTGGTAATTCAGTTCATCCATCAATTTTTGTTGTTCCATAAAAGAATCCTCACTGATTGAAATTATCCCAAGAAACATAACCGGTCACATACTGTCCCACTGGTGTCTTTCCGCAGAACTCCGGCTTTGTGGTGATCCGATAACGACCGTTCTTGCAGGCAATGCCGTCATACAGATAGTAAGTACCGCTGATTCTTCTGGTTACAGATGTAGTTTCTGCACTGGCGAACAGAGGCGTGTTGGCACGAATGGCAACCTTCTGTCCTTTGGTGAACTGACTGCCATTGGTGTAGACCGCATTTCCGTTGGCATCAAATACAGAATATCCGACTTTGCAGGCTTTCTTTGCATTTTCTAAGGAAGAATATGCCCCCAGCTGCGACTTCGCATCTGCCCAAGACTTTCTCACTCGGTAAAGCTGCTTTGTTGCAGGAATAGGTGTTGTGGATGCAGAACCTGCATTCAAATAAGACTGTACATTTTTCTTGCACTCCGCCCAATGGGGCAAGATGTACGCCGGACACATCTTGTACCGATTGTACATGGTGTTCAACTGGTCAATCGTTCCGTTTCGTCCGTCACGAACATTGAGCCAGGGGGTATGCGTGTAGAGATGGGTGATGTCCAATCCATACTGTTTTAATAACGCTGCGGCAAGTTTCGCACAGTTGTCTTCCGACTTCTTATCCGTAGAATTATACGCAGAGGACATAATGCACTCAATGGCAATGGTTCTTCTGTTGCCGTTTCCAGAGCCATCAGCAGCGTGCCAGCCGCTCAGGCTGTGGGGCAGATTCTGCCATGCACACACGTTATCCACATAGTAATGAACTCGCACATCCTTCATGTTGTTATTGACCGTTGCTCTCGTGTACTGTTCCGCAGGGGTCGTGCCGCTTGCTACGGTGATCCAGTCTGTGTTATGGACGGTCACACCAATAATTTTCCCTGCCATGGAAACAGAGGGCATATCAATGTGGTTGGGATTGTGTTTGGTGAGTAAATATTCGTTGACGGTGACACCGCCAAATGTCGTTGTTGCATCTGGTCTTAAAATAGCCATATTACTTGTCCTCCTTGTCGGTGGTTTCTTCGGTTCTGCCGATTTTCGTTTGCAGAACATCAATTGCTTTTTGAATTGCAGGCGGATACGGGATTCCCATTAAACTTGTATTTTCCACAATGGAAAGCAGTTCGTTCAGGCAAAAGCTGATGCAGACAGCATCCCGGATGTAGTTGGTATTCAGCAGAATATCCATCCGAACTGCAACAACGATCAGCATTAAAGTGCAGACTTTTTTCGCCAGACCGAACCAGCCGGCTTTGGAAGAAAGTCCGCCGCTTTCCGTGTGTTTCGATTTTTTCATCATGGCGGTGATGATGCCGGTGAAAAAGTCGATTGCCATAAAGACGACCAGTGTCACCAAAGCGGAGTCCCAGCCGCCAAAAATGGCAGTAAAAAAGCCGCCGACCAAGCCGACAGCTACACAAATGGTATCTTTCATTTTCAACCCTCCAGTACTTTCAGGAATCGGATTTTCGGGTGGGAATTGTTGCTTCTGCCTGCCCATGCAAGGTAATATTCGCCGTCAGAAATGCCGGTGCATTCTGTGATGGTGGTGATAAAGGTGTCCGACTGCAGCCATTGGAAATCCAGAGAAACCGCACGATTTGCATCGATCTCTGTGTTTACATACACGCCAATAGGAATGTCAATTTTCTGCGGTTTCGGCACCAGATACAGCCTTCCGGCTTCGCTGGAACCCGACTGATAGGACATCACGATTTCCGCATTTTTCGTCAGAGATAAGGGCTTTGCACAAACGGTCAAGACCGACTTATCCCAGTTGAAGCACTCCTGCGAATAGGACAGCACGAAATCATTTGCTGCACTGCAAAACTGCGGATAAGCAGTCAGGAAATCCGCCATTGTCTGATACCTGCCGTCCAGAATCATACTGAGATTTGATGCATAGGTCGAAATGGCATTCTGCCCGGACTGAAACAGGACGGTGTAATTTCTGCCGCTTGTCAGATTATCGATTTGCTTTTGCAGGCTCTCCAAAGTACGTTCTGTCTTTTCTGAATAGACTGTAACCTTTGTGCTAAGCCCATTGATTTGTGTGCCGAAACCATCCCATTGTGCGATTTTAGCGGCAGTGATCTGATCCAATGCGGATTGATTTTCGTGGGTATGTGCCTTTTCATTCAGTGCTGCAATGGCTTCCCGGAATGTTTGGGTATTGTAAGTTGTATCATCCTCGAATTCTTGAAGAGTACGCAGCAAAGAGAGTTCATCTGCCGTCAAATCATCTAAAACATCCAGATTTTTATGAACGTGTGCCTGCTGTAAAAGCGGCTGAACAGTAGCTTGAACCAGTGCTTTTACAGCATCAGTATCCGGATAATTTTTCAAATCCGGAGAAACGCCGTCCTTTCCATCACGCCCATCTTTACCGTCTTTCCCATTTGTGCCGTCCTTACCGGGCAAACCATCTGCACCATCTTTTCCGTCCTTTCCCGGTAGTCCGTCCTTGCCATCAATACCGTCCCTGCCTTTCAAACTCTCCAGCCATTCTGCAGCTGTTCCCACAAAACCATTTTCTATGGCAATCTCATAAGCAGAACGACTGTCTTTTCCGTTTGCCCCGGTTTGCATCCCCGAAAGCTTTTTCAAAAGCTGCGTATACAGATCCAGAGTCGGCGGAATTGGCGTATCCCCATCTGCGACAAAACCGGACGGTCGGATGTGAAGTGTGACGGGTACTGTTGTTGCACGCAGTGTAGTATCGCTTTCTGCATCGTAGCCAAACAAACTCATCTTCACCGCACCGGGATGCAGTTCAGACGGCAGCAAACAGGTTGTTCCATCTATGCCAAGCACCAAATTGTATGTTTCTTCGCACTGGGTGAACTGCACCACTTTGTGCAGCGTTTTCCAAGTCCCATCGAACACGAACTTCACCGAAACAAATGCGATCTGGTCAGAGGCAATGACCTCTCGCTCCAGTGCTTCGATTTTTTGCTGTTTCACTAAGAATTTCATCATCCGTTTTTCACCTCGTTCCATGTATGGGTTTCCGTATCATATTCCAGATAGCCATCTACACACTGGATCTTTTTCAGATAATCGTTGTAGGAATGTTCTCCGGAGGACATCCAGTTGACCGGTTTGGTGATGGCGTTCCACTGAGCAATCGTTCCCTCATATGTGATGACCGTTAGACTTTCACAGTATGTCAGCATATTTTCCCCAAAGGTTCTGCAATTCGCAGAAATGGTAAGGCTGGACAATGCTGTACATCTTGTAAACGTAAAAGCACCAATGGAATCACACGCAACACGAGCAGTCTTCAGCTTTGCACAGCCGCTAAAAGCATACTTTCCCCACGTTTTCACGCTGGCAGGCACAGTGACTTCTGCAATGGCGGTGTGATAAAAGGCATATGACTGAATCGCAGTAACTGCCTGCGGAATGGTAACAGAAGTCAGCCCAGCGGTGTAATTGCTTACGGCATCTTCCTGTGCAAAAGCGGCATTCCCAATGCTGGTCAGCGTAGCCGGCAGAGATACCGTTTTCGCATTGGCACAATGATAAAACAAACGGTCACCCAGACCAGTAATGCCATTGCTGAGCACGATTTCCTTGATCTGATCGTTTTGATAAAACACAGAATCATGAGAAGTATAGTCATAGGTTGCACCCGTGCCACGCAGCAGCAGTTTGCCGTTGTCATAGAGAACATAGTAGATGTTTTCACCGCACTGTCCGGTCGCTAGGATTTCGCCTCCCGTCAAGCCATCTACCTTGGTCTGCAGTTCCGAACTCTGACTGTTCATTGCATCCAGCCGCTTTTGCAGTTCGTCCAATGTGGCATTTGTCTTTGCCATTTCGGCAAGCATCTCCGTCACTCTGCACTTGCCAAGGATGCACTTGCAGTAACCGCATTTGCTCTCATCTGCACGGCAGTCTGTCAGGTCAGAATCCAGAATACTTGTCGTTCCGGCACGCAGTCTTACAACTGCTAAAGTCAGATAAGTCGTCACATTGTTGTTGGTAAAGGCGGGAATGTTTGGACTGGTAGCTGCTGTACCTGCCAGAATACGAATCCCACAGGTACGAGTAGAACGATCACAATAGATCCCGATTGCTACATAACGATTCAGAGATTCATCTACATAAGAAGAAAGGTCGATGGTATGCAGGGTGTCACTGATAAAATAGTGTCCATCGATCCACGCCTTGCCCGTGCCGAATGTAACGGATAAATTTTTGACTGTTGGTGCAAAACACTGCCGGTAAGTATCCAGAATCCCATTGCAAATTAAACTGGACAAATATGCCGTGAAATCTTCTGCGGTATATACCCGGTCAAGATTCTGTGCGTTAAAAAATCCATAGGAAAAAGACATATGAATATCACTCCGTTTCTTTGAAAGTCGGGGTCAGACTTCTGCCGTTCTGATCGAAACTCTCCACCATGCCAATTAACTGAATTCGAGGCTGAATCAAACCAAAGCGTTTCTGTTCGACTGTCACATAATCGCCCACAAAATAATCCTTGTTGTACTGATACTGGGTGGAAAAAGCAGCGATGGCAGATTCTGATGCCGTTTTGGGCTGCACCAGATGCTCCGCACCGCTGCTTTTCAAAATTTCCAGATATTCCGCATCGGTCACATCTTCTTCCTGTGCCGTGTTTCGCTCGTCTACATAGACCTCATAGCGGTCAAGATAGGTCGGCTCTGCACCGGAGCAGAATGTCGTGCGTTTTCTGGCATTGCCCTCACCACAGCCCAGCACATAGGCGAAGTTTTTCTGCACGGCATCGTCCGCCGCATAGGAAAAGGATAGCAGGTTGTTGTACGCATCGGAGAATACGATATGAGGATTGTCATCCTGCAACAAACTGCGGTCTGTTCCGGAAAACAGGTTGCATTTCAGTGTATTTCCATTCAGCCACACATTTGCCGAACCGCCGATGGTTTCACAAAGGCTGTACAGCCATTCTAAGATGTTGTCATAGCTGACCTGCATTCGTGCGGTTTTCTGCCAGCAGTCACCGGAAACCGTACCCATGGAAAAACCGGGCAGATTGCGGATTCCGGCGGAGATGGCATTGCGGGACAGCACCTTGCGGATGATGTCCTCATAGCTGCCGTTTGCGGTGATGGTGGGATAGATGATTCTTCGTTCCAGCAGGCTGGCAAGAAACCGTCCGGTGACAGTCAGATAATCGCCCTTTTCGGCATCGGTTTCCAATTGCAAAGACTCAATGATGCCGAAGTGCTGTGCATCATCACTCCTCGCCACAATTCTGCCACGCTGAAAGATGGATACATTCTGCGGACTGGCAGCGATATACACCTCAAAACAGCCGCACTGGTAAAATTCAATGTCCCATAAGAGTGAAGAATAACTGTCGCAGATGGCTTCCAGTGACACAGAGATCTGGTCTTTCAGAGCCGTCAAGCTGTAAATTTCCAACTGCATAGCTATACCCCCAGATAAGAATTGCGGTGCATCAAAGTCACACGCAGCTTTTTCACCCCACGAACTGCCTCGACCCGAAAGGTATTTGTTCCTTCTTTTAGTGTCAGCCAAGTCGAACCGGAAACCAGCCGGTTCAGGATGTTGCTGTCCACGCCGTTTCTGGTCAAGGTGACGGTCTTGTTTCCGGTTTTCGTGGTAACCGTAATGACATCGCCGGTCAGAATATCGCCTTTGATTTGCAGATACTCGCCGTTTTCATTGTAGATGGTCGGAGTCACTGCCACCACTTCCTGCGGAATGTCGCTGGGCAGTGCCTCAATTCGCAGCGTGAATCCAGTTTCATCCCCGTCATTGGTGATAGAAAACAGATTGCTGTTGGAATACACACCCAAAGGAAACGGAGCATCGCTCTCCGGAAAGGGAAAATGAAATGCTCCGGTGATGCCGCTGTAATAGGCATAGAAAATATCCCGGCTGTACCAGTAAATATCCGGACAGAGAATGGAGATCTGCCCGCTGATCTGCTGCTCGAAATTTGACACTTCACAGGTTTCCACATACCCCTCAGCATAGACATCGATGTTCGCCGTCTTGTACCAGATCTTGATGTATCGGGACGGCTTGACCACATGATACAGCTGATGCCGCCGTTTCTCGATCCCAATGCCACGCATGGCAAAGGAAATGACCACGTTTCGCTTTTCGATAAAGGCGTTATTCAGGTAGCTGCCGTTCATGCCTGCGTAGGAAGATGTGGAAATCGTTCCGGCAGGCGGATTCAGACCTTCGATTTTGGAGGTCATGTATTGGTTGGCGGTGGTGGATAGGTTCACTTGTTCGCCGGATTCGTTTTCGAGGATAAGGGTGAAATACATGGGCTGCACCCCCTTTACATTTTGGGTTTGATGATGTATAATGGAAACAACAGAGACGTAGGTTCGCTACGCAAAATCGGAATATGGAGGAAAGAAAATGCTTACACATATTGGAACTAATACAATAGAAACAGAAAGATTAATTCTTCGCAAATTTGAATACTCAGATAATGCGTCGATGCGAAAAAACTGGATTGCTGATAAAAAGATTCAATCTTTATATCGTGAACCGGTTTACACAACGGAATCAGAAGTAAAGGATCTTCTTGATAAATATATCGGATCATATGAAAAAGAAGATTATTATCGCTGGGCTGTAATAGATAAATTATCAGGAGAGTGCATAGGTCAAATAGCATTCTACCTTGTTGACAGTAAGAATAACTTTGCGGAGATAGAATATTGTATAGGTTCGAATTTTCAGTGCAAGGGTCTTGCAACAGAAGCAACAAAGGCGATTATTGCATATGGATTTGAAAAAATCAAATTCCATACAGTTCAGATATGCACAATGACGATTAAAGTTTTCATCATTTGTTCTTTCTGGTTCACTTTCTTTATCAACTATTCCATCCTTAGCCATTTTGTTATAAATAGTCAATCAAAAAGAGTTATTGAAAAATGTGGTTTTACATATGAAGGTACATTGAGAGACAGCTTCTTTATAGATGATAAATATATTGGAAGATTATATTATTCAATATTAAAAGATGAATATGAGAAATAAGGGTATGTCTAACAAGAAAATTCTGATTTACCGAGAAAAAGGAGCGACTCAAATCGCTCCTTTTTAAATATTCAGTGCATTCCTCGTCAACCGATAAATCTCCAGCCGTGACAGTGATTTTGGGCTATTGTTGGTCTGATTCACCGTTTTCCGGTTGTCCGTGTTGTAATAATTGTTCACCGTGCCGCCGGAACTGTCGGGCAGCATCGCTCCGAAGATTCCATGCAAGCTGTAATTCAAATCAGAATCCATGGTCAGCTGCATGGCTTTCGCCACACCGCCCACTGCTTTCTCCACATACTTCTTGCTTTTGTCGATGCCGTCTGCCAGCCCTTTCATAAAGTCCGGCATCCAACTCTCGTAATCTGTCAGCGGTCCTTTATCCGGCACGGAGAAGTGCAGGAAATCCCGAATGGTATCGGCAACATTGGTGACGCAGTCCGCCAGCCAGCCGATGGCACTCTGAATGCCGTCAATGATTCCCTGAATGATGTCCCGTCCCCAGTTCCAGGCATCCGAAGCCAGTCCCTTGATATATCCCACAGCGGCATCGAATCCATTCTGAATGGTGGACTTGATGCCGCTGATTTTGTCGGAAACCGCAGAACGGATGTTGTCCCAGATGCTGGACACCGTAGAAGAAATGCTCTGCATCACGTTGGAAATGGTGCTCTTGATGCTGTTCCAGATGTTAGATACCACCGACTGGATGGCGTTCAGAACATTGGAAACCGCAGAAGAGATCTGATTCCAGATAGACGATACCACAGAAAAAATGGCGTTCATCACACTGGAAATCGTGCCGGAGATGCTGTTCCAGATGGAAGAAACCACATTCCAGATTGCAGACAAAACAGACGAAATGAAACCAGATACAGCATTCCAAACCGTAGTCACCACATCTTGAATCGCTGTCAAGACCGTGGAAATTGTATTGGAGATGGCATTCCAGATGGTTTCAAATGTCGTTCGAATGCCCTCTAAAATGGGCGTTAAAAACGCCACGATCGCATTCCAAATGGCACTGATCTTCTCCGAGATCCAGTCCATCACTCTGCCCACAATGATTTGAATGGCTTCAAAAATCGTCTGAAACAGATAGCCGAATGCCGTGATCAGCGGTTCTAAGGTGGTGTAAATGGCATTCCAAACGGTTGTAATCACGTTATAAATTGCCTGAAAAACCGTAGAAACCACGTTGTAAATGGCATTGAAAATTGTACTGAAAAAGTTGTAGATCGCCGTAAAAATGGTGGTGAAGAAATCCCGAATCGCCGTAAATACAGTTGTTGCCACCGTCTGAATGGCAGTGACAATGGTGGTGAAGGTATTGGAAATAGACGTCCAAGTGTTGACGAAAAAGTCCCGGATTCCGGTAACGATTCCCGTGAAAAAGGAAGCAATGCTGTTCCATGTGTCCACGAAAAATGTTTTGATGGAAGTCCAGACTTCGTTCCAGCTTGTTCCGAACCACCCCAGCACCACATCTGCAATGCCTTTCAGGGTATTCATGATATTACGGAACGTGTTGACAACGAAATTCCAGATAGACGTAAAAATACCCTTGATGCCATTCCAGCACTGCTCCCAGTCACCAGTAAACAGACCAATCAGAACATCCAGCAGCCCCAGAAGAACGCCAGTAAACTCTGAAAAGATGTTGGAGATGTTTTGAAAGACACCTTCAAAAATAGGGGCTAACAGATTGCATAGTCCATCCCATGCCGCTTTCAGCACATCGGTGAAACTCTCAAAATCGAATCCCAGAGCATTTATCCGGTCAGTGATGCCCTGTGTCAATCCAGTAAAGGTGCTTTTGATTTGCTCCCAGATGGCGATGATATTGCTTTTGAATTCATCATTGGTTTTCCAGAGATGCACAAAGGCAGCCACCAAAGCGGCAACAGCTGCGATAATGGCGAGCAGCGGACCTAATGACACACCCAACGCTCCGGTAATGGCTCCGATGCCACTTTGCACAGCCGAGAAAAGGGCGGGCAGTTTGGACACTGCGGAAAAGACCATCCCCACGCTAGAAATGGTCTTTCCAAGCACCACCAGCATCGGACCCAAAGCAGCAGCCACCAGTGCAACTTTCGCAA
>OGLM01004294.1_pt1 | contig 10642 bp, 7 predicted proteins | sample 1572531 | NCBI WGS metagenome assembly OGLM01 (sample SAMEA2581909, study PRJEB24529) | metagenome | biome: Human gut stool | place: China | collected 2011 | reverse complement strand
TCCATAAGAAGCGTAATTGCCACAAATGACAGGGAACACATGGAAGCCAAAATCGCTTTTTTGATTTTATTTATGGTCAAAATCCACGCCGGCACACAAAAAATCACACTGATCACTCCGCAGACAATCCACATACAGCACACCTCCGTAACTTTCGCTTTTTTAAAGTTTTTCTGTCACTTTTGTTTGTGGAACAAAAACAGCATACTGATAAAAAATACCACAATTTCTACCACCGGCATTACCATCCATAAACTGTTTCCGCCAAAGAGGATCGGGAAAGCAAAAATTGCAACACCACTTATCACAACATTTCTCAGCAATGAAATGCACAGCGACCTCTTTACATTCAGTATAGACTGCAGATAATATGATGTCAACAAATTAATTCCCATTGGAAGAAACGCTATAAAATATGTTCTCAACCCTGTCTGCGCAATACGCTTCATTTCCTCGTCCATTTCCAGGCGGCACAGTCTGTAGGCTTCGCCCATACCGACGATCTGGTGTGTGGCGAGTGTGCCTGAGCGCATGCCTCTTTCGTGACCGCCGCCGTGAATGATGGCTTCAATACGAGCACGCGGTTTGCGGCGAACATAAAGAGCGCCCATTCCCTTCGGTCCGTAGAGCTTGTGGGCGGAAAGGCTCATCAGATCAACCTTGAGTTTTTCCATATCCAGAGGGATCTTGCCGGCGGCCTGAGTGGCGTCGACGTGGAACAGGATTCCGCGTTCACGGCACATTTCACCGATTTTTTCGATGTCTTGAATGACGCCGATTTCATTGTTGACGGCCATCACGGAAACCAAGGTAGTATCCGGACGCATGGCTTTGGCCAAAGCGTCGAGGTCCAAAAGTCCGTCCTTGCCGACGTCCATGTATGTCACTTCAAAGCCTTCGCGTTCAAGTTCTCGCATGGAGTCCAGCACGGCTTTGTGTTCGGTCTTTACCGTGATTAAATGCTTGCCTTTGTCCTTATGGAAACGAGCTGCACCTTTGATCGCGAGGTTGTCGCTTTCGGTGGCGCCGCTAGTCCAAACGATTTCTTTCGGATCGGCATTGATTAGTGCTGCAACTTCGGCACGGGCGTTTTCAACAGCTTCTTTAGCCTTCCAGCCGTATTCGTGGCTCGTGCTGGCAGCGTTGCCGAAATTCTCGTAGAGGAAAGGAATCATCTTATCGACGACACGAGGATCCACAGGCGTAGTCGCAGAATAATCAAGGTAAATAGGGAACTTCATGATTAGCTCCAATGAAGAGATAAATTGGGGATTTATTAAACCTTCGGTTTGATAATGGATACGGGGCTTAAGCCCTGATCTTTGAGCTTTTTCTTGTCAGCCAGGTTTTTCAGCGAGATCCCTTTCAGGAACTTGCGGATTTCCTCGTTGAGGCTTTCCCAAAGATCGAATGTGATGCACTCACCTTCTCCGTCGCAGACGGCTCTGTTTTTATCGCAGCTGGCTTTCTCGAGAGGGTCGTCCACGGCTTCCAAAATATCGATCACCGTGATCTGATCCGCAGGTTTGGCCAAACGGTATCCGCCGGCAGGGCCGCGCACACCTTCAAGGAGGCCGGCTCTGCGCAGCTTTCCGAAGATCTGCTCAAGATAGGCGCTTGAAAGATGACGTCTGTCCCCGATCGCAGCGATGGATACGTACTCTTCCGGGTCATGGAGAGCAATATCAAGCATTGCGGTGACGGCAAAACGGCCTTTAGTAGTGAGTTTCATCTTTATTCCGATTCATTTAGTCGGAAATAATAGACCGTTTTATTTCCGAGCGCAATAGTCGGAATTGAAAAAGCCCTCCGAAGAGGGCTAAGAAGGAAAATGAATTTTCAGCGGCTACAGAGCTGAGCCGGGAATGTAGACGGAAGCGCGTTTCTTAACAACTTCAAGCAGGCCTTCGCAGGCGTCCTCACAGTAATCAAGCACCGTGTTGAAGCCTTCGTTGCCGCCGTAATACGGATCAGGCACCACGGCCGTGTCGTATTCGGTTGCGTAGCGCATCAGGAGCGCCAGCTTGTGTTTGTACATCGGAGGGCAGATCTGCTGCATGGCGGTCAGATTTTCCCAGTCCATCGCCAAAATGAAGTCGCACTCTCTAAAGTCGTCGGATGTAATCTGACGAGCCCTAAGTTCGGATAAGTCATATCCGCGCTTACGGCCTGCAATCTGAGCGCGCACGTCCGGCGCCTCTCCGACGTGATAACCATGTGTACCGGCAGAATCCACGATTACTTTGTCAGTCAGTCCGGCTTCCTTCACCATTTTCTTAAAAACTGCTTCAGCCGTAGGGGAACGACAAATGTTCCCCATGCACACAAATAAAACTTTTACCATGTTTTTTGCATTCTTCTTAATTGACGAATTAATCACACCTCTCTCGCGTACACCGCAGGCAGGTTGCAATAGCTTACGAGCCCCAAACGCTTTTTGCAAAAATGTATAGGGTAATTACCAATAATTCAACTCAAAATGAGCACCTATACGTTCTCTTTTGCACCTTCCTCATCTTTTCCGGGCGTCGCGCCGAAAACTTGTTTACGAATTGAAGCCAATTTATCACGGACTTCCGAGGCTTTTTCGAATTCGAGATTCTTAGCATGCTCAAACATTTCGTTTTCGAGCCGTTTGATTTCGCGTGCCAGTTCCTTCGGACCCATTTTTTCGTAATCCTGACCGTCCACCAATCCGAATTCATTTTCGAGGTTATCGCTCTTGTAGACACCGTCAATAATGTCACGGATTTCTTTCTTGACGCTCTTCGGCGTGATGTTATGCGCCACGTTGTAAGCAGTCTGCTTTTCTCTGCGTCGAGCCGTTTCGTCCATCGCTCGGCGCATGGAGTCCGTAATCGTATCGGCGTATAGAATGGCTTTGCCTTCAACGTTTCGCGCGGCACGGCCGATCGTCTGAATAAGAGAACGTTCGCTTCGCAGGAAGCCTTCCTTATCAGCATCTAAGATCGCGATCAGTGCCACTTCCGGAATATCCAAGCCTTCTCTCAATAAGTTAATGCCGATCAGAACATCGAAGACACCGGCACGAAGGTCTCGAATAATTTCTACGCGTTCCACCGTATCGATGTCCGAGTGCAGGTAACGCACCTTGATACCGTTGTCCTGCAGGAAGTCGGTTAAGTCTTCTGCCATGCGCTTGGTCAGCGTTGTAATCAGAATGCGCTGGCCCTTCGGAATTCTTTCTTTGATTTCGCCGAGCACATCGTCAACCTGAGCCGTAGCCGGACGTACTTCTACTTCCGGGTCTACGAGGCCGGTCGGGCGCACCACCTGCTCCACGATCTGAGAAGAATGATTCAGCTCGTAGTCTGCAGGAGTGGCCGAGACAAAGATCGCTCGGCGCATCTTGCTTTCGAATTCGTCAAAACGAAGCGGACGATTGTCTTTAGCGCTCGGAAGACGGAAGCCGTAGGTGACGAGGGTTTCTTTTCTGGCACTGTCGCCGCGGTACATACCACCGATCTGACCTAACAGAACGTGAGATTCGTCGAAGAACATCAGCGCATCTTTCGGCAGATAGTCGATCAAGGTAGGAGGCGGCTCTCCGGGCAGACCGCCGGCCAAGTGGCGGCTGTAGTTCTCAATGCCTTTGCAGAAGCCCACTTCGTGGAGCATTTCTAAGTCAAAGAGCGTTCTTTCGCGGATGCGCTGCGCCTCAAGCAGCTTGCCGCTCTCGATGAATTTTGTCTCCTGGTCTCTGAGCTCATCCTTGATGGCTTCAATCGCTCGGAGAATATCGTTTCTCGGCGTGACATAGTTAGACGTCGGATAGATCGCGAAGCGGTCTACCTTCTGGCGTGTTTTACCGGTCAGCGGATCGAAGAAATACATTGCTTCGATTTCGTCATCAAAGAGTTCGATACGGAGCGCCATTTCCGAGTGTTCGGCTGGGAACACGTCAATCGTGTCACCGCGGACGCGGAACTTACCTCGCGTAAATTCCATGTCGTTGCGTTCGTACTGGATGCGGACCAAGTGCGAGATCAAGTCGCGCTGTTCAGTCTTATCACCGACTTTCAGGATAAGACGCATCTCGGTATAGGACTCCGGCTTACCGATACCGTAGATGGCAGACACGGTCGCGACAATGATCACATCACGGCGTTCGAGCACGCTCTTTGAAGCCGACAGACGCATCTGCTCGATGTGTTCATTGATAGCAGAATCTTTTTCAATAAACAGATCACGCTGAGGGACGTAAGCTTCGGGCTGATAGTAGTCGTAGTAACTGACGAAATACTCCACCGCGTTGTTTGGGAAAAAGTCCCTCATTTCCGCGTAGAGCTGAGCGGCAAGGGTTTTATTCGGCGCCATGATGAGCGTCGGCAGACCGGTTCGAGCGATAACGTTCGCCATGGTGTAGGTTTTGCCGCTACCCGTCACGCCAAGCAGCGTCTGGGCCGTCAGGCCGTCCTCGATGCCTTCGACGAGTTCTTTGATTGCCTGAGGCTGATCTCCGGCCGCCTCAAAGGGCTGATGCAGTTCAAACGGAGAATTAGGGAATCTGATGACTTTCAAGGTGGTGTCTGCCTAAAGAATCCTTTGAATTTGAAAAGTTTAGAACGAATCCTAAGACATCGGTTTTCCGATCATCCGATCTGGTCAGATTGCCTCGACCTCAGTCTTCTCTGCTTTAGATGAGTTCTAAGGAGACATCCATTTTAAGTTCACTTTCAAACCAAACCCCTCTCAATTAAGCTTCGGCACCTTATTTTCTCAAGCACGCAGGGTGATTTAAATATCAATAATTCAAATTTATAAAATCACCCTTGGCTGGACACTCTCGGAATAAAATAAAAATTAGCACATTACATAAGCTGATGAGGTTTGTTTTCGGAAAAAGTAAAACATCGGTCTGAAACAACTCCTTAACTTTCTAGAAGGATATATCCTTAAAAAATCCTCTCTATTCCAAATTTAATCTTTGTTTAATATTTATCAACAATTATCATCAACCCCTCTAATTATAAAATCCCATTTTGAGTTTATTTTTTGCTAATTAGCTAATTTATAAGAATTTTCATCTTCTCTAAATTTCGTAACAATCTATTGACTTCTAGAAATTTTGCTGTCAGAATGCTTATGTCTGTTGTTTGACAGACATGACAATTGGGATTACTGCTATGTGCATATTTAACATTGGCAAGTGCCTATTCAACATAGGCATGCGCCGCACGTTACACCTCACGCGGTTTACGATGCGTGATTGCTTCTCCTTCAATAAATTCCTCTCCGAATCCGACATCTAGTCCTCCGGCCGATTCTTTATCGGTTCGGCTCGAATTGCTTTTCTCTTAATTTCTTCCGCGAAATCTCTTAGTGTTCAAGCCTTTTTGACGCTTGTTCATAGGGAGGGGGTATTACCGAGAAAAGCCAATACCACAATTCATTTAATTACGATGCGGATTTATTTACCTTATTAAATAAATCTGGAGGACTACTATTATGCAAAAACTTAAAGTCGCAGCTTCTGCATTACTGAAAGATAAACTTCAGGTTGAACGTGAAGTCGTTTGCCTCTCAAATGCTGACTTTACTGAAGTCTCCGCTGTTGTTATCGACATTGAAGACTATCGGAAAGGCGGGTTAAACAAGGTTAATGCCACCGCCTTGGAAATTCCTGTTTTTCTTTATCTCCGCGATGAAGACACCACTCCGGAAGAACTCGTCGGTCACGTGGTCGGTGTGATCAACGATGACCTTACAGACAGACGTCTTTTCGGCCGTCAAATCGATGAAGCTGCCAAACGCTACGAAGACAAGCTCCTTCCTCCTTTCTTCGGTGCCCTCGCCCAATACGTATACAAAGGAAAGTCCCAGTTTGACTGCCCGGGACATCAGGGAGGCGCATACTTCCGCCGCCATCCGGCCGGCCGCGCATTCTATGACTTTTTCGGTGAAGAGCTTTTCCGCTCTGACCTTTGCAATGCTGACGTTGCGATGGGCGACCTTCTAATTCATGAAGGTGCACCGCTAACCGCTCAAAAAGCTGCCGCTAAGGTATTCAATGCCGATAAGACTTATTTCGTTTTGAACGGAACCTCCGCCTCTAACAAAGTTGTATTAAATGCGGCTTTAACTCCCGGTGACTTGGTTTTGTATGATCGAAACAACCACAAGTCAATTAACCACGGAGCTCTGTTGCAAGCCGGCGCTACTCCGATTTATCTTGAAACTGCCCGCAACCCCTTCGGATTTATCGGCGGCATTGACGAAAAATGTTTTGACGAAGAGTATCTCCGCAGCCTAGTTAGAGAAAAATGTCCTGAAAAAGCGGATGCCAAGCGCCCCTTCCGTCTTGCAGTCATCCAACTCGGCACTTATGACGGCACGATCTATAACGCTCGACAAGTTGTGGACAAAATCGGTCACCTTTGTGATTACATCCTCTTCGACTCCGCATGGGTAGGCTACGAGCAATTCATTCCAATGATGCGTGACTGTTCCCCGCTTCTTCTGGAGTTAGGACCGGAAGACCCCGGCATCTTCGTCACTCAGTCCGTTCATAAGCAGCAAGCTGGTTTTTCTCAGACTTCACAAATTCACAAAAAGGACTCTCACATTAAGGGACAAGACCGCTATATTCCTCACAAAGTGTTGAATAACGCTTTCATGATGCATGCATCAACCAGTCCGTTTTACCCGCTGTTTGCTTCCTTGGACGTCAACGCAAAAATGCAAGAAGGAGAAGCCGGCCGTAGACTTTGGGCTGACTGCGTTAAGACAGTTGTTGATGCTCGCAAATTACTGCTTGAAACCTGTCATTACATCAAACCGTTTATTCCTTCTAAAGTTCGCGGCTCCGATTGGAAGTCTTACCCAACGGATTTGATTGCCCAAGACCTGGAATTCTTCAAATTTGTTCCGGGTCAGAAATGGCATTCTTTCGAGGGATATGGGGAGAACCAATATTTTGTAGATCCCTGCAAATTTATGCTGACGACTCCGGGCATCGATGTTGAGACCGGCGAATACGAAGATTTTGGCGTTCCGGCAACGATTTTGGCTAATTACTTGCGCGATAACGGCATCATCCCCGAAAAGAATGACCTCAATTCCATTCTTTTCCTCATGACTCCCGCAGAAAATAAAGAAAAAATGGATCACCTGGTTAGCCAGATCGCTCGCTTTGAAAAATACCTCGATGATGACGCTCCCCTAGAAGAGGTTCTGCCCAATCTTTACAAAGCTTACGAATCTCGCTACCGCAACTATTCCATCCGTCAGCTCTGCCAAGAAATGCATGACTTCTACAAGGAGCGGAATATTAAAGAGATTCAAAAGGAAATGTTCCGTACAGAATTCATGCCTAAGAGCGTCATTAATCCTCAAGAAGCCCACTTTGCATTCCTGCGCGGCCAAGCCGAGCTCGTCCGTCTGGAAGATGCAGAAGGAAGAGTTGCTGCTGAAGGCGCTCTGCCCTACCCACCGGGAGTCTTGTGCTGCTTCCCGGGTGAAGTTTGGGGCGGACCCGTGCTCAAGTATTTCTTAGCTTGGCAGGAAGCCATGGGACGGATGCCTGGATTTGCACCCGAACTTCAAGGTGTTTATGTCGAAGACAACGGCAGGGGCGGTAAACAAGTTTACTGCTATGTACTAAAAGAAGATGCTGTCGAACGTCTGACTGCTAAAGGTAAATAAGCCGCGTGCGCGGAAGCTCGCGCTTCCGTGCTGCCTCTCTACACAGAACATACTTGAGGATATTTTTATGTCTCAGCAAAACCGTACCAAGATGTCAGTCACTCAGCTGACTCTTCTCACTGCTATTAATATGATGGGCTCCGGCATCGTCATGCTGCCGACCAAACTGGCTGAAATTGGAACAATTTCTATTCTTTCCTGGCTCATCACTGCCGTGGGCTCCTTGTGTTTAGCCTATGCCTTTGCCAAGTGCGGCATGTTTAGTAAACGTCCGGGTATGGGCGGCTATTCTGAATATGCCTTCGGCAAAGCCGGCAACTTCATGGCTAACTACACTTATGGTGTTTCGCTTCTTTTTGCCAACATCGCTATCGCGATTACCTGTGTCGGCTATGGGGCCGAATTTTTGGAAATTGAACTAACCCCGGTTCAAGTTTGCCTTTCTACGATCGTCGTACTTTGGATCTGTACGTCCGCAAACTTTATGGGGGCCTCGCTCACCGGAAAATTTAGTGCCTTAGCCGTTTGGTGCGTCATCCTTCCCGTGTTGCTTTTAACCGTTATCGGCTGGTTCTGGTTCAGTCCTACGATGTATGTCGAAGCCTGGAATCCGCACAACGAACCTTTCTTCTCCGCTGTCGGGGCTTCAATCTCTATGACGCTATGGGCCTTCTTAGGACTTGAGAGCGCCTGTGCCAACAGTGATGCCGTTGACAATCCCGAGAAGAATGTTCCTATTGCCGTGCTGGCCGCTACCATTGGTGTTGCTATTATCTATATTGTCTCCACCAATATCATCGCGGGTATCGTTCCGAATGCCGAGTTGGTTAAATCAAACGCTCCCTTCGGCCTGACCTTTACCATGATGTTCAACTCTACCATCGGCAAGATCGTCACTTTCCTTCTTGTTCTTTCCTGCGCAGGCTCTACACTGGGTTGGCAGTTCACGATTGCTAAGGTATTTCAGCAGTCTGCAATCGACGGTTTCTTCCCGAAGTGCTTTGCTAAAGTCAACAAATGGAAAGCTCCAGTGCTCGGTATGATTATCATTACGGCCATTCAAACCGGCTTCTGTTTCATGACGATTAGCCCCGAACTGTTCAAACAATTCAACCGGTTGGTAGATCTCGCCGTAGTAACCAATATCATGCCTTATCTGCTATCAATGGCGGCTGTTGCCGTCATCATGAAAGTCGCAAAAGTGGAGCCCTCCAAGGCCAAACTTTACAACGTCATTGCAATCATCGGCGCCATCTACAGCTTCTACGCACTCTTCTCTACCGGAATCACAGAAGTTTTCTACGGCTCTTTAGCCACATTCCTCGGATGGACGCTTTGGGGACTGATTGCACCTAGATTCGCCAGCAACGAAGCTTGATAGCAATTTGCTCTCAGTTAAAGGACTGCCCGTGCGGCGGTCCTTTTTATTTGCGGTCTCACAGGTTCAGGAGTTTAAATATTTCGTTAGAAAAACGATTTTGCCGCCAATTTTGAATTAGGCTAAGTAATTGACATTTTTTAACACCTCTAGAGAATCTCATGTCCAAATCCATTTTTGATGTTGTCGGACAAGCTCCCGACGATCCCATTCTCGGCCTCAACGAAGCTTTCAAATCCGACCCCCGCGACAAGAAAGTTAATCTGAGTATCGGCGTGTACAGCACCGAAGACGGCAAAGTACCTCTTCTGCGCGTCGTTGCCGAAGCCGAGAAGAGAATCCTTGAAGCCGGCGAGCCTCATACTTATCTTCCGATCTCCGGTATTCCTGCTTTTAACGCCGGCGTTCAGAAGCTGATTTTCGGTGCCGATTCTCCGATCATCAAAGAAAAGCATGCCGTTACCGTTCAATCTCTCGGCGGTACCGGTGCTCTTAAAGTCGGCGCAGACTTCCTTGCAGCTATTCTCAAAGATCCGGAAGCCGTTGTCAGCACACCGACATGGCAGAACCACGTTGCAATTTTTGAACAAGCTGGTTTCAAAGTCGGCAAGTATCCGTACTATGACAAAGAAAACAACGGCGTCGACTTCCCTGCCATGCTTAAGAGCCTCAGCGGTTTGAAAGAAAACACCGTTGTGATTCTGCATGCCTGCTGCCACAATCCCACAGGCTATGACCTGACTCAAGAACAATGGGCCCAGGTTGTTGACGTCTGCGTTAAGAACAAGCTGATTCCGTTCCTCGATATTGCTTACCAGGGCTTCGGTGACGGTCTTGAAGAGGATGCCGGCTCCATCCGTCAATTTGCCGATGCAGGCATTCCTTTCTTCGTCTCCAGCTCTTTCTCCAAGTCCTTCTCTCTTTACGGCGAACGTATCGGTGCACTGACCGTCGTCTGCAAAGACCAGGAAGAAGCCTCCCGTGTCCTGAGCAAACTGAAAGCTTTGATTCGTGCCAACTACTCCAATCCTCCCGCCCACGGCGCCAAGATTGTTGCTCAGGTACTCAATGATCCTGAACTCATGAAGCAGTGGCATGAAGATTTGGGCGAAATGCGCGAACGTATCAAAGAAATGCGTAAGGATCTGGCTTCCGAGCTCAAAGCACTCGGCGCCAAGAAAGACTTTGACTTTGTCACTCAGCAGAAGGGCATGTTCTCCTTCTCTGGCCTGAACCCCGAACAGGTTCAGCGTCTGAAAGACGAATTCGGCGTCTACATCGTTAAGAGCGGCCGTATGTGTGTTGCTTCTTTGAACAAAGACAACGTGAAATACACGGCAGAAGCCATTAAAGAAGTGCTCTAAGCTCTAAACTACGCGTTTCTACGGAAGGCTCCGAAAAAATCGGAGCCTTTTTACATTTTTAAATTTCCTTTTGAATCAAGGAGTTCATGAGAGAGTGAATATAAAAACAAAAAAGAATGAAAAAATTTTTAGTTTTTGATTTGCACGACTTCAAAAACTTGTATATAGTCTCGTCTTGTTGATTCCCCGATAGCTCAGTCGGTAGAGCGACGGACTGTTAATCCGCAGGTCGTTG
>OGLM01004292.1_pt1 | contig 10652 bp, 9 predicted proteins | sample 1572531 | NCBI WGS metagenome assembly OGLM01 (sample SAMEA2581909, study PRJEB24529) | metagenome | biome: Human gut stool | place: China | collected 2011 | reverse complement strand
AATTGATAATGCAGGTGTTAAGTCTTATATTGCAAGTGGTCGTGTGCTTTGCTTCATCGGAAATACAGCAAATACAGCTGCAAATGAGCAAATCTGAGTAAGAACTGTTTTCTTTCTGCTCTTGCCGTGTTCAAAAGCCTTTACTGCAAGAATTGCAGACGCACAAAGGAATACTACCGGAACAGCTAACATAATTAAATTGAATAACATAATAATACCTCCAAAAAATTATCAATCAATATTTAATTTAACAGGTTCGTAAGGTCTGCCTTCACCGGAATAGAAACGGCTGAACATCTCGTAATATTCAAGTCTTAAAACCTGAATTGCAACAAGAAGTGCCTCAAGAACCATTACAAAAACATTACCTAAAACAACTACAGGCCAGTATGCAACGGCGGGAGCTGTTTGGGCAAGCACGAAAACAACTGTCATCATACCTGCGTGTACAAGAACGAATGCACCGACTCTCAAAAAGCTTACCGTGTTTGTAACATATTCAAGCAAAAATTCGATTGACTCGATGGCATGTTCAAGAATATATCCGCCCCAGCTTTCGGGTTGCCAGTCTTTTTCTCCTGCAATAAGAAGTCCGAGAGGCTCGCCAAAGAAGATAAGCAGATAGGGGAGAACGATAAGGCAAAGAATGTATGCAAGTGAGAATACCTGAAGACCGAGCACAAGCTGTCCTGCAACACCGAAAATAATTGAACAGTAGAATACAAGACCCGCACAACCGCTTGATCCGAACAAAGCTTTTCCCACATCTCCCTGCTTGAAGGAACTGTAAATATTGAGTCCCATAGCAACCACAACAAGCGTAATACCTATTGCAACCGCCGCAAGAAGAATCATTACAATTGATCCTGATGACATTACTTCAATCGGTTTTTCATCAAGTCCGAAAAGTGCCTTGTAAAGAGGATCGAGTACATGCTCAAATCCGAACACACTTCCGAACACACAGCCGAATATCGCAGAAGAAATTCCGCACGGCATAAGAATTTTACCGATTTTCATTTTCTTGAGTTTCCACATAAGCGCACCGACAATTGATACACAGATGCCCTGACCGAGGTCAGCAAACATTATGCCGAATATAATGACATAAGTGATGGCGATAAAGAGCGACGGGTCAATTTCGTTATATTTCGGAACACCGTACATCTCCGTGTAAAATTCAAACGGTTTTGCAAGGAAACAGTTTTTGAGTTTGACAGGCGGTGATTTTGCAATCTCCGTCTTGCCGTCTGAAAAATCTACATTGACGCTGGCAATTTTTTTGAGTCTGCGTCTGAGAGGGTTAGCATCCTCTGTAGGAACCCAACCTACAATGATAAAGCTTTTGCTGTATTGCAATGCTTTTGTGCGAATTTTGGCATAAAGATTAAGCTCTTCAAGCTTAGAAAGATATTTACAGATTCTAACCTCATATTTGTCAACATAATCGTCAACCCGTTTTTGAGCTTCTTTAAGCTTTTCCTCAAGGTGAGGGATAAGACTCTCAAGTTTTTTCAGATGAATTCTCGGTGTGTCATTAACTCCGAGAACATCGCATTTTTCAAAATATAATCCCGAAAAGATTCTGTCAATTTCCTCGGTTTTATCAATCGGAGCAAAATAAACACCCCAATAGTGTGATTTGTCTTCGGTACAGACAATAAAATCTACATAAGGATTATCTTTATAGGCTGAAAGCTTTTCAAAGCTTTCCTTAGGCAGTCTGCCAAAGCGTGAACTGATATACTTTAAGGTTAAAACCTTTTCAATTTCAACCCCAAGTCCGACAAAGTGAGTGGTTTCAACAAGATTTTCCTTTGCCTGCATCAGCTGTTCTTCAACAAACAGCCTGTCATCTGCAAGAACTTCAATGTCGCTGTTTATTTGATTTGTAAACAGTTCAATTTCTTTAAAGGTCGGATTAAAGTCACTTACATCAACAAGATTAAACTTGCGTTTTGTAAGACTTAATGTTGCCTTAAGAGTGTTAAGAGGTTCAGCATAGATGTTTTTTGATTGCAGATGCGTAAAATCCTTTGTGTTGCTGTAAAAGGATGAAACATCATCGGGATGGAACACACCTGATTCACCAAGTACCGATATTACATTATCAATATCATTTGTAAGCCCGATAATGCTTACGGCCTGCATGGTTGAAACAGCCAAATTTTAATCACCTCTTCTTAACAGTCATCACATTTTTTATTTAATAAGCAATGACTGCGTAAGTTTATTGTCAAGTTCATATCTTGTGCCTTCAATCAAAGTGATAATATTCATCAGCTCTGTTTCGGCAACAAACATATATGAAATCATTACAACCGAAGGGTTGTTGGAAAAGTGCATATTTTTCTTTGCAAGCCTGTATTTTACTCTTGGCGAAATATCGCTTGCATAGACATATCCGATTTTATCAATCAGTCTTCCGTTGTGAGTGTTCTGCATAATAGAAAATATCTCTCCGGAAGATTCTGCCTTACACATCATATCAATGGTTCTTTCGTTGAGATTAGTGTAATTAAGCAGAAGATTTGATTTGATGTCATCGGGAGAAAGCTTATAATATTTTTTCAATCTCAAAATTCTTGAGAAAATATTATAGTCGTTAATCGTGAAGAAAAAGTTGATTAACTCACGCTTTTCCTGTCCTTTGGTTGTTGCTTTAATCAGTTTGGTCAGCTTTCCGAACACTAAGTCATACAGCTTGTTCTCAATGTCCGATATCGGAAGTCGATTTTTCTCATCGGGAGAAAATTGCTTGAGAATATCGTAGAATTGGGAGGACTGTGTGGCGTTCAGAAACTCTTCATAATTTTTTGCATGGGCAAGCTTGTTAACATCTATTTCCGTATGCTTTGAAATATAACCCGGAAACTGGTAAATAAACTTGTCCGTTGAGTTTGAACTGAGCAGGATAAGAAATCTTACAATCTGCTCAACCTCTAATGTCGAGATAATGTACGATGACAACCCCGAGCTTACACTCGAATCGTATCTGCACAAAGAGTCAAATTCATAGAAAAGATTTTGTCTCAAAAGAGCCTCAAGCCTTCCTCTGTGAATTTCACGCTCACTGACATCCGTCAGAGCCTTGGAGTAATGCGTATTATTTTTAAGATACGACATAATCTCTCCGACGCTCTGGCAGGCAAGCAAGCTTTGGTAATCCTTTTCGGTAAGTCTGTTACCGAACTTTGACCTTGCTTTTGTCAGAACTGCAAACGAAGTTTTTGACATTATCCGCATACACCTCCTTGTAAACAGTAAATGGAAAGTTACTGTGCAACTGTTCTTTTGACGATTTCGTCAACCCACTTGTCACAGTTGAGTTTAAAATCAGAGTCAAGCTTGATATGCACTGAATTGTGCTTGCCCTGAATTTCTTCCCATTGCTGCTCAGCTTTCTTTGCTTCCTGAATATCGTTGCGTTTCACAACCTCTTCAGCTTTTGCCATGAAGTCGTCATAAATTTTCTTCGTTTCGGCTTCAATAGTTTTGGAAAGTTCCTCTTTTTCTTCAAGAGTATCCTTTTCCATGGCTTTGGCTTCGTTGTCGGCATCAACGATTTTTTTAATCATATTCTCCACAAAACCACCCCCGTGAAAAATTAGTTTTTAAGTGCCTGAAGCGGAGCCGGAATCCTTCCGCCGCGCTTAATGAATACCTCCGGAGAACCTTTCCTTACAGGCATAACGGGACCTCTGCCGAGCAGTCCGCCAAAATTAAGTTCTTCGCCTGCACTTTTTGCGATAGCCGGAATAAGTCTTACCGCAGTTGTTTTTGTATTTACCATACCAATTGCAGCCTCATCTGCAATAATTGCAGAGATAACCTCGGGAGTGATGTCACCGGGTACTACAATCATATCAAGACCAACCGAACATACGGCTGTCATTGATTCAAGCTTTGTAATATCAAGGTAACCTTCAGTAGCGGCATGAATCATACCTGCATCCTCGGAAACGGGGATAAAAGCACCGCTCAGACCGCCGACATGGGAAGAAGCCATAACGCCGCCTTTTTTAACAGCGTCATTAAGAAGTGCAAGAGCGGCGGTTGTACCGTGGCATCCGCACACTTCAAGTCCCATCTCCTCAAGAATATATGCAACACTGTCGCCGACAGCAGGTGTCGGGGCAAGTGAAAGGTCAACAATACCAAAGGGAACACAAAGTCGCTTGCTTGCTTCTCTTGCAACAAGCTGTCCCATACGGGTGATTTTGAATGCAGTTTTCTTAACCATATCTGCAATTTCCGTGATGTCTTTTCCTGCACCGTCTTTTGCAAGAGCGGCTCTTACAACGCCGGGACCCGATACACCGACATTGATAACAGTATCGGCTTCACCGACACCGTGGAAAGCACCCGCCATAAACGGGTTGTCTTCGGGAGCGTTACAGAATACAACGAGCTTTGCGGCACCGATGCAGTTTCTGTCGGCTGTAACTTCTGCAGCCTGCTTAACTACCTTACCCATCATCTTAACAGCATCCATATTGATGCCGGCTTTTGTAGAACCGATATTTACGGATGAACAAACGAAATCGGTTTCGCTCAAGGCCTGAGGAATACTCTCGATAAGAGCATAATCACCGCTTGCAAAACCCTTCTGAACAAGTGCGGAATAACCGCCGATGAAATTTACGCCGAGTTCCTTTGCGGCTTTGTCAAGAGTGTGGGCAAACTTGACAACATTCTTGCTCTGACACGGAGCTGCTACCATACCGATAGGGGTAACTGAAATTCTTTTATGAATAATAGGAATACCAAATTCCTTCTGGATGTCTTCACCTGTTTTAACAAGGTCTTTGGCGCTGCGGCAAATTTTGTCGTAAACCTTTGTACAAGCTTTGTCAATGTCCTCGTCAATGCAGTCGAGCAATGAAATACCCATTGTAATTGTTCTTACATCAAGGTTTTCATTGTCTATCATATTTATGGTTTCAAGTATATCTCTTGTTTCTAACATATTATGTATATCCTTTCAATTCGGTAGCTCAGATTAAATTCTGTGCATGCTGTTAAAGATGTCCTCGTGCATAACATGAACCTTTGTGTTTGTTGATTCGCCAACAGCCTTAAGGTTAGCCTGAAGCTGTTCAAATCCTATGTTGGACTTGTCAATTTCAACAAGCATAATCATTGCAAACATATCCTGAAGAACACTCTGAGTTACTTCAACAATGTTTACATCAGCCTTTGAGCAGGCTTCCGAAACTTTTGCAAGGATTCCAACGCTGTCTTTACCGATTACTGTGATAACTGCCTTCATTTTTTACCTCCTGTTTATGCAGATTTTCGTTGGAATTCTGCATAAAACTGCTTTTCTTTATTTGTGCATATTATATAACTAATTTTTAATAAAGTAAAGTGCAATATTGAAAAAATTTTTTTCATATGTTATCATCTTTTTTGTGAGGTGTTTTACTAATGAAAATATGTGATATTCATACCCATTCAAGCAACTCTTTTGATGCTGAAAATACAGTTGAAGAAATGTGCAACAGTGCCGTTGACAAGGGACTTTTTGCACTTGCAATCACCGACCACTGCGAAGCTCCCGAGATTTTGCTCGGCTCTGAAAGTGAGTACGGAGATTTCAGTAAGTTAATTCCAAAATCGAATTATGAAACTTCGGTTATGCAGGATAGATTTAAGAGAAAAATCAAAATCCTCAAAGGCATTGAACTCGGTGAGCCGATGCACAATGCCGAATGTACAAAAAAGGCACTTTGTTTTGGTGATTTTGACATAATCATTGCATCTGTACACAATCTGCGAAATAAACCTGATTTTTATTATATGGATTTCAAAAAAGAAGATACAAAAACAATCCTCGATATGTACTTTGACGAACTTCTTGAAACAGCGTCTTTCGACAACTTCTGCACACTTGCGCACCTTACATATCCTTTAAGATATATAAAGCGTGACACGGGCATTATTCCGGATATTTCACCGTACCGAGATAAAATTGACCGTATTTATGAAACACTTATCAAAAACGATAAAGCACTTGAAATAAATGTTTCGGGACTTTTCAAAGGACTCGGTGAAACTCTCCCTGCATTTGATGAAATTAAACGCTATCACGACCTTGGAGGCAAGTACATAACCTTCGGAAGTGACGCACACAATGTAAATGATGTCGGCAGAGATATTGAAAAGGGGATAGAGCTTGCTTTTAAAGCCGGATTCAAATCATACTATATATATGAAAACTGCTGTCCTTATGAAATTACAATTGAATAACAAAGAATTGCAATAGTTCTTAAAAAACAAACAGAGGATTTCACAACGCTTTGATGTGAAATCCTCTTTGATTTTCAAAATCCAATATTCAACTGCAGCACATTATACTGCACTTTTCTGAAAATTGCAATACCTTTTTACAAAGTTTTTGCAAGATTTTTTATGTAATCCTTCAATAAATCTTTTGTTTCAGGGTGTTCAAGCCCAATTTCTATCTGAGCCTGCAAGATTCCGAATTTATTGCCCATATCGTATCTCTTACCCTCAAACTCAACAGCTGTCATTCCTTTTGTTATTGCAATCTCTCTCATTGCGTCTGTAAGCTGAATTTCTCCGCCAATTCCGGGCTTTGTATTTTCGAGAATTTCGAAAATCTCTGCCGGAAGAACGCATCTGTCAAGAATTGAATAAAGAGAAAGAACTTCTTCGGGAGTCTGCGGCTTTTCCTTCATATCCGTGCAGGCAAAAACATTGTCGTGCATATGTTCAACTTTGAGTGAACCGTACTTGTGAATGTCTTTGACGTCAACCTTTTTTACGCCTACAACTCCTTCACCGTATTCACCGTAATGATCGATGAGCTGTTTGATTGCAGGAACCTTGCCCGTAATAACGCCGTCACCGTACATAACGGCAAACGGTTCGTTGCCCACAAAGGATTTTGCCTTGAGAACGGCATGTCCAAGACCTTTCATTTCTTTCTGTCTGATAAAAGAAATGTTTGCAAGGTTTGAAATATTTCTGACTGTTTCAAGAAATTCTGTTTTGCCGCTCTTTTCAAGCAGACTTTCAAGTTCGGGAGAAGCATCAAAATGATCCTCCATAAGTCCTTTACCACGGTTTGTGATGATGAGAATATCTGTAATTCCTGCCGCAACAGCCTCTTCAACAATAAACTGTATAGTAGGCTTGTCAACAATAGGGTACATTTCCTTTGGCATATTTTTTGTGGCGGGAAGAACTCGTGTTCCAAGACCTGCCGCCGGAATAACTGCTTTTGTAATACGCATAGTGTTCCTTCTTTCTGTTTTTATTTTGTTTTTTGTTTTAGAGTTTTATTTACATGAAAAATATCGGTAGATAATTCGCAATAATAAGTGCAACCACAATTGAGATTGCAAGCGGAAGATTGACTCCGCCTTTGGTTTCAAGTGCTTCTGTAAGAAGTTCTTTATCGGTTGTGCTTTTGATTTTTTTAATTTTCTTGATTGAATGGTTGTAATAGCATTTGTTTGCAATCAAACCGCATATCACCATTACTGCCATTGAAATTACATTTGCAATCAGGGGTGAGATGAACAGCAGAAAATCTTCGGTTGAAAGTCCGAAATTATTTGTGAATGAAACAATCTGACCTGTCTTTTGTGCTTGAAGTAAATTATTGTATATATTTTGCCAAGCAGGAAGAGTTCTTATATAGCCAGAAGCGATTGTAGAGCCGAATGTCAGCACCGAGAAAAGTATTCCCAAAGCATACATTTTTCTGTAAAGGAAATAAATCCCCGACAAAATAAATGCGGTAAAATTGAATCTGCTCTTTTTAAACTTTTTGATAAAGCTGAAAACTCTCAGATAGTAAGGTGTATTCTTGCCAATGAACTTAGCAGCCTCACCTGCTGTAATATCATCAACAAGAGGTTCATCGCTCTTCATACCTGCCATAGGATCAAAAGCGGCTGCCATCTGCGGATTTGCTTGTCCGAACGGAACACCAAACGGCGGCGTACCCTGATTCTGATTAAAATTCGGATTAGGCTGACCGTTATTTTGATTCTGTCCGAAATTTTGTGCTTCCTCGTTGTTTCCGTAAAGCGGTGCTCCGCAGTTACTGCAATAGAACAGCTCCTTAGGATTTTCCGTTCCACAGCGTTTGCAGATTACTGTACCGTTTTCGTCATTCTGTTCAGACTGCTTATCCGCCTCTTCGGCTTGTTCTTTTTTAAAAGAGAAGTCGTCGCCGTGTCTGTCTGCAAAATGGCAGGGACCTTCTTTTTCATAACATTCTCTGTGATGCGGTGCTCCGCATTCAGGGCATACAACAACATCGTCACCCGTTTTGAATTGCTCGCCGCATACAGGACATTTGTATTCTGTAAATTCCATTATTAACCTCCAAATAGTACATCATATGGTGTACCAATACACCCTAATTATAACAAATAGTATTGACAAATGCAACTTGTTTTTGTATATAAGTCCACTTGTGAACAAAATATCTGTTTTTCTTTACTTTTAAAGATAATTTTGTTATAATGTTTAATTGTGAAAGAATAAACTAAATTCAGAAAGGTACATGTTTATGGTACAGTTTGAGGAATTACTTTTAAAGCTTCAGGCCCTCAAGCCTGAAATAGACGATTTGTCCGATGCACTCGGTATGAAAGGCATGCTCTCCGAGATTCAGCAGCTTGAACTCAAGGCAACCGAACCGGGATTTTGGGACGATGTAGAAAAATCACAGAAAGTATTACAGCGTACAGGTTCTTTAAAGGGCAAGGTTGAGGCTTATGAAAACCTTGTTTCCAAATATGAAGATACCCACGCTTTGATTGAGCTCGCAAATGAGGAAGAGGACGAATCACTTCTTGAAGAGGCTGAAAGTGAAGTTGACGCCGTTAAAGAAAATCTTGAAAAACAGCGTTTGCAGACTTTGCTCACAGGCGAATATGATAAGAATAATGCAATCCTCACATTCCACGCAGGTTCAGGCGGTACAGAGGCTCAGGATTGGGCAGAAATGCTCTACAGAATGTACACTCGTTGGGCAGAAGCTCACGGCTTTAAGGTAAAAGAAGTTGACTACCTTGACGGCGATGAGGCAGGACTTAAAAGTGCTGTGCTTCTTGTTGAAGGTGAAAATGCTTACGGCTACTTAAAGAGTGAGGCAGGCGTTCACCGTCTTGTCCGTGTATCTCCGTTTGACTCGGCAGGCAGAAGACACACAAGCTTCTCATCTCTTGAGGTTATGCCCGAAATTGCAAAAGATACAGAAGTCCACATTCCTCCCGAAGATATCAAAATGGATGTTTACCGTGCCAGCGGTGCAGGCGGTCAGAAGGTCAACAAGACCTCATCTGCTGTTCGTCTTACTCATATTCCTACAGGTATCGTTGTTGCCAGTCAGGTTGAGCGAAGCCAGTATCAGAACCGTGATGTCGCTATGAATATGCTTATCTCAAAGCTCGTTGAAATCAAAGAGCGTGAGCATCTTGAAAAAATCGAAGACATCAAGGGTGTTCAAAAGGAAATTACTTGGGGTTCACAGATCCGAAGCTATGTTTTTATGCCATATACAATGGTAAAAGACCACAGAACAGGCTTTGAAACAGGTAACATTCAGGCTGTTATGGACGGCGATCTTGACGGCTTTATCAACGCATATTTAAAGTGTGCAAGTCTTGGCACACTTCAGAAATAAATTTCATATTATACGGAAAGGCTATGAATCGGTATGAAGTATTTAGTAATGCTCTGTGACGGTATGGCTGATGAGCCAAACCCACAGCTCGATAATTCAACTCCAATGGCAAAGGCTAATAAGCCTTGTATGGATTACCTTGCCTCAAAGGGCGAGGTCGGAATGGTTAAAACCGTTGCCGAAGGACTTAAGCCCGGCAGCGATGTTGCAAACCTCTCTGTTCTCGGTTACGAACCTGCTGTTTATTACAGCGGCCGCTCTCCGCTTGAGGCGGCAAGTATCGGTATTGACCTTAAAGACACCGATGTAACATTAAGATGTAACCTTGTAACTCTGTCCGATGAAGAAAGCTACGAGGACAAGTCTATGGTTGACTACTGTGCAGGCGATATTTCAACAGAAGAGGCAAGAGAGCTTATCAACTATGTTGAGGAAAAGCTCGGCAACGATATTTTTAAGTTCTATTCGGGTGTTGCATACCGCCATTGCCTTGTATGGAAAAATGGCAATCCGCATCCGGGCGAACTCACACCTCCTCACGATATCTCAGGTCGTGTAATTAAAGAATACATTCCAAAGGGTGACGATACTGCCGCTCTCTATGATTTGATGAAGAAAAGTTATGATTTGCTCAAGAATCATCCTGTAAACAAAGCAAGAGTTGAAAAAGGACTTCGTCCTGCCAATTCAATCTGGCTCTGGGGCGAGGGTACAAAACCCGCTCTTGACAGCTTCTTCGGCAAGTTCGGCAAAAAGGGCAGTATGATTTCTGCTGTTGACCTTCTCAAAGGTATCGCAATTTGTGCCGGTATGAAGAGCGTTGATGTTGAAGGTGCAACAGGCTACATTGATACAAACTTTGACGGAAAGTGCAAAGCCGCTATTGATGAATTTAAAAACGGTGCGGACTTTGTATATATCCATGTTGAGGCTCCCGATGAATGCGGTCATAGGGGAGAGATAGAAAACAAAGTTAAGGCAA
>OGLM01004289.1_pt1 | contig 10657 bp, 9 predicted proteins | sample 1572531 | NCBI WGS metagenome assembly OGLM01 (sample SAMEA2581909, study PRJEB24529) | metagenome | biome: Human gut stool | place: China | collected 2011 | reverse complement strand
TCTGATGGTCGACAGTGATACAGTACGGCGTACCGATTGCATCCTGACGGCGGTAGCGTTTGCCGATAGAGTCCTTGCCGTCGTATTGCACCTTGAAATCAAACTTCAGCGAGTCGATGATTTCCTGAGCCTTTTCTGGAAGTCCGTCTTTGCGAACCAAAGGCATGATAGCGGCCTTCACCGGAGCCAAAGCAGCAGGCAGGTGAAGCACCACGCGGGTCTCTCCGTTCTCGAGTTTCTCCTCCTCGTAAGAAGAAGCATAAACTGAAAGGAACATGCGGTCCACACCGATTGATGTCTCGATTACATAAGGCACGTAGCTCTGGTTGAGCTCCGGATCGAAATATTGAATCTTCTTGCCAGAGAATTTCTCGTGGTTGCTGAGGTCGAAGTTTGTACGCGAGTGGATACCCTCAACCTCCTTGAAGCCAAACGGCATAAGGAACTCGATGTCGGTAGCGGCGTTGGCGTAGTGAGCCAATTTCTCATGGTCGTGGTAGCGATACTTCTCATCGCCAAGACCAAGAGCCTTGTGCCATTTCAAGCGGGTCTCCTTCCATTTCTTGAACCATTCAAGCTCATCGCCTGGACGCACGAAGAACTGCATTTCCATCTGCTCGAACTCACGCATACGGAAGATGAACTGACGCGCAACGATTTCGTTACGGAAAGCCTTGCCAATCTGTGCGATACCAAACGGAATGCGCATACGTCCTGTTTTCTGTACGTTAAGGAAGTTCACGAAGATGCCCTGAGCCGTTTCCGGACGCAGATAGACGCGCATAGAACCGTCGGCAGTGCTACCCATCTCTGTCGAGAACATCAAGTTGAACTGACGCACCTCAGTCCAGTTCTTTGTGCCTGAAATCGGGCATACGATGCCGTAGTCAAGGATAATCTGACGCAATTCCTCAAGGTTCATGTCGTTCATAGCCTTGGCATAGCGCTCATGCAGCTCGTTGCGCTTTGCAGTGTGCTCAAGCACGCGCGGGTTTGTCTCACGATAAAGTTTCTCATCAAAACCCTCTCCGAATTTCTTTGCAGCCTTTGCTACTTCCTTGTTGATTTTATCGTCGAATTTTGCGATTTCGTCCTCGATAAGCACATCGGCACGATAGCGCTTCTTAGAGTCGCGGTTGTCGATCAACGGGTCGTTGAACGCATCGACGTGTCCGGAAGCCTTCCAGATTGTCGGGTGCATGAATATAGCTGAGTCAAGACCAACGATATTCTCATTCAACTGCGTCATGGCGTCCCACCAATAGCGCTTGATGTTGTTTTTCAACTCAACGCCATTCTGTCCGTAGTCGTAAACAGCCGACAAACCGTCGTAGATTTCACTTGACGGAAATACAAAACCATACTCTTTGGCGTGAGCCACAATTTTCTTGAACAAATCTTCTTGTGCCATTTTTTATCTTGTTTTTTCTAATAAATTCAATGTTCCGGGGGTCTGCTGACCGCCTTTTCGTTATTTTAAGGTGCAAAGTAAATAAATTTTCTCGATTTTCTTCTTATTTTTGCAGAGGCTTTCCTCTGAAATTGTATTTATTTGGTAAATAACCTACTTTTTTAACGACAAAAACATATTTCCAGAAGCCTAAAAAACTGACCCAACTATGAAAGAAGACGAAATAGACGACATCTCTGAAAAAATCGACGACGCCTCAACTGGTGCCGAGGCTCACTCCACTTATGTGGTTCCGAAAGACAAAAGCAAGCATTTGTCGGGAATGTTCCAAAACTGGTTTCTCGACTATGCGTCATACGTGATTCTGGAACGCGCCGTGCCCCACATCCAGGACGGTCTGAAACCCGTGCAGAGGCGCATCCTGCACACAATGAAGGAACTCGACGACGGTCGCTTCAACAAAGTGGCGAACATCGTGGGAAGCACCATGCAGTATCACCCCCACGGCGACGCCTCTATCGGCGACGCCCTCGTGCAGCTCGGACAGAAGGAACTGCTTGTCGACACGCAAGGAAACTGGGGTAATATTCTCACCGGCGACAGCGCCGCAGCGCCACGTTACATCGAGGCGCGTCTTTCAGAATTCGCCATAGAGACAGTCTACAACCCCAAGACCACCGACTGGACCGTGAGCTACGACGGACGCAAGCCCGAGCCGGTGACGTTGCCGGTGAAATATCCGCTTCTGCTTGCGCAGGGTGCGGAGGGAATCGCCGTCGGCCTGTCGTCAAAAATCCTTCCGCACAACTTCGTGGAGATTCTCGACGCGGCGATAGCATATCTGCGCGACGAGGAGTTTGCCCTGTATCCCGACTTCCCTACCGGAGGTTTCATCGACGTGTCGAAATATAACGACGGCGAGCGCGGAGGGTCAGTACGCGTGCGCGCAAAAATCGAAAAAATCGACAACAAGACATTGGAAATCACCGACGTGCCGTTCGGACGCACTTCGGGAAGCGTCATCGAGACTATCATCAAAGCTCAGGAAAAGGGAAAAATCAAAATAAAACGGGTGGACGACAACACGGCGAAACACGCCGACATCATCGTGCACCTGCTGCCTGGCACGTCGAGCGACCGGACTATCGACGCGCTCTACGCCTTTACAGACTGCGAGGTGAGCATTTCGCCAAACTGCTGCGTGATTTCCGACCGCAAGCCGCATTTCCTGTCGGTGAGCGACGTGCTGCGCCACAGTGTGGACACCACCAAGCACCTGCTGCAACGCGAGCTCGAGATTCAGCGCGGAGAGCTGCGTGAAAGCCTGCTCTACGCCTCGCTCGAGAAAATATTCATCGAGGAGCGCATCTATAAGGACAAGGAGTATGAGCAGAGCAAAAGCGTCGACGAGGCTGTGGCACACATCGACAAGCGTCTGGAGCCTTTCAAGCCATCGTTTGTGCGCGACGTGACACGCGACGACATCCTGAAACTTCTTGAAATCAAGATGAAGCGCATCCTTAAATTCAACGCCGACAGCGCCGACACCTACATCCAGTCGCTGAAAGACCATATCGACGTTATCAACGACAAGCTGACACGGATGGTCGAAGTGACCATCGACTGGTACAAGCATCTGAAAGATAAATACGGCGCCCATTATCCACGACGCACCGTGATACGCAGTTTCGACAATATCGAGGCGACGCGCGTTGCCGAAGCCAATGAGAAATTGTATATCAACCGCGAAGACGGATTCATTGGCACCGGACTGAAGAAAGACGAGTTTGTGTGCAACTGCTCCGACATCGACGATGTGATTATCTTCTACAAGGATGGTAAATACAAAGTGACTAAAGTGGCAGACAAACTTTACGTCGGCAAGAACATACTGTATATCAACGTATTCAAGCGCAACGACCAGCGCACAATCTACAATCTTGTCTACCAGAACGGCAAGGGTGGCGTGGTCTACATGAAGCGTTTCGCCGTGATAGGCATCACGCGCGACAAGGAATACGACATGACACAAGGCACAAAAGGCACTAAGATATGGTGGTTCTCCGCCAACCCCAACGGCGAGGCTGAGACGCTGCGCGTAACTCTGAAAGAAAAACCACGCCTGAAGGTGCTGCAGTTCGACATAAACTTTGCCGACCTTGCCATCAAGGGCAAGCAAGCGATGGGCAATATGGTGACGAAAAACGAGGTGCACCGCATATCGCTCAAAGAGCGCGGAGTGTCGACGCTCGGCGGCCGCGAGGTGTGGTTCGACCCCGACGTGCTGCGTCTGAACTACGACGGCCGCGGCACATCGCTCGGCGAGTTCAACGCCAACGACAAGATACTGATCGTGCTCAAGAACGGACAATTCTACACATCTTCGTTCGACGCTGGAAACCACTATGAGGACAACATCCTGCTCATCGAGAAATTCGAGGAGAACAAGGTGTGGACAGCCGTGCTCAACGATGCCGACCAGGGCTACCCCTACATCAAGCGTTTCACGTTTGAGGCAGCATCGAAGAAGCAAAGCTTCATCGGCGACAACCCCGACTCTTCACTGATTACGCTGTCCGACAAGCGATACCCGCGCTTCCGCGTGACCTTCGGCGGTGCCGACGAATTCCGCGAGCCTCTCATAATCGACGCTGAAGAATTTATCGGCGCCAAGAGCTTCAAAGCAAAAGGCAAACGCGTCACAAACTTCAATATGGACAGCATCAAGGAAATTGAGCCGCGCGAGATGCCGGAGGAAGAACTTGAAGCTCCGGCTGTCGATATCGATGTGGACAGCGTGGACGGCGACGACGTTATCAACCAGAACGACGTGCGCGATGAATTGACCGGACAACAACGATTGTTTGACGACGAAACCGAGGAATGATGCGCCTGAGACTGTCGATATTGGCAACGCTGCTTGCCGCTGCGATATGCGGACAGGCGGAGCCGCAGGATTCCACCGTTCTGCGTCCAGCCACAGTGACTGTGGCAATCGACGCAGGCGCGACACACAGCCTTGACACGTATCTCAGCCCGCTGTTCTACGACGGAATGCATCTGCGCATAGGATTTGAGAGGCAACGCGCATCTCGCTTCAACCCGGAGCGGTGGACAAACAAAATTGAGGCGGGTTTCACCTACGACCATCCGTCGAACCCCGCCGGTAACAACTCGCTCCACACCATCATCGCAGATGTGGATTTCGCCATGCTGCACCGATGGCGCGTGGCGCAGGGGCTTACGCTGCATGCCGGCGCCGGCATCGGCTTCCGCGGAGGCGTGACCTACAATCCCCGCAATTCCAACAATGTGTGCTCGCCGCTGATACGCCTCTATGCCGGAGCAAGCGGCATGGCGGCTTACCGTTTCAATGCCGGCAGGCTTCCTATGACGGTGCGCTGGCAGGCGACGCTGCCGGTGGTTGGAGGTTTCTTCCTTCCCGACTACGACCAATCGTTCTATGAGATGTATCTCGGCAACTATCGCAACACCATTAATTTCGGGTTCTGGCACAACCGTTTCGATATGGACAACACCGTATGCCTCGACTTCCATTTCGGCACGTCGTCGCTACGCCTGGGATACCGCAATGAGTTTACGACGGTTTGGGAAAACAACATCAGCCAACGCCGCGCCACACACAGCCTCGTGGTGGGAATTCAATGGGAATCGCTGCGGATTGACACGCGCCGCGCAATGCCTGAACGTGCAAAAATAATATCAGCAACTTATTGAATATGAAAACTGTCTGCTTAAACATATTGGTTATGCTGCTGTCGATTGCAAGCCTCACGGCATGCCACGACGAGCCCCAGTTTGCCGACACGCCGACAGGCAATTTCGAGGCGCTGTGGTCGGCTCTCGACCGCCATTACTGCTTCTTTCAATACAAAAACGTAGACTGGCAGGAGGTGCACGACCGATATGCCGCAAAAATCAGCAACAGCATGACCTCTGAAGAGCTTTTCCGCGTATGCTCCGAGATGCTTAAAGAGCTTAAAGACGGACACACCAACCTGTCGTCATCATTCGACACGTCGCGCTACTGGATTTGGGAACAATTCCCGCAAAACTACGACGAGCGGCTTGTGGAGGAGCACTATCTGCACTTTGACTACCGCCGCACAAGCGGAATCACATACCGCATCCTCGACAACAATTATGCCTATATGCGCTACCCGTCGTTCTCATACAGCATCGGCGAAGGCAACCTTGACAACGTGCTGGCAACGCTCGCCCTTGCCGACGGTCTGATCATCGACGTGCGCGACAACGGAGGAGGCATCATCACCAATGCTGAGACTCTCGTGGCGCGGTTCATCGACAAGCGCATTCTCGCAGGATACATCTCGCACAAGACCGGCTCCGGACACGACGATTTCTCCGAACCATACGCTTACTACATCGACCCGGCAAAAGGCAGGGTGCATTGGACCGGAAAGCCGATAGCCGTGCTTACAAACCGTTCAACCTACAGCGCCGCAAACAATTTCGTGTCGATAATGAAGAGTCTGCCCAACGTGGTTGTGGTGGGCGATGCCACAGGTGGCGGATGCGGAATGCCGTTCACGTCGGAACTGCCTAACGGCTGGAGCGTGCGGTTCAGCGCGGCGCCTATCTACGACGCCGACCGACAGCTCACGGAGTTTGGAGTGCAGCCGACCGACGGCTGCCAGACTGATATGACCGATGCCGACCGTCAACGAGGCGTGGACACCATCATCGAGCGTGCGTTCGAAGCTCTGACCGACATGCAACGATAATCGATAATCGTCAGCGTAAAGGCTTGAAATTGTCGAGGAGCGAAAGCTCGTCGACGTGGCATGCCAACGACTCCGCCACGGTTGTCAGCTGCCCGGCAGTCAGCGCGCTTGTCTGCCCACCGTCGTTGACGGCAAGGCGATGGCTGGTGGCGGCAGGCTCTCCCGACACCGCCGCATCCACCAACTCTTTTAAAATCTTGGCAAACGCCTCGTCGGGACACGCTCCCTCTCCCCTTTCGGCAGTGTCGCCACTACGCACAAAATAGTATGCCCTTCCTCGATTGCCGCCGCGCTCAATACGCGTGCGTACATATAATTCAGGACTGACCGTCAAATCAAATTCCAACGATGTCAGACCCTCTTTTTCCAATATTTCAAGTATTTTGTCCATTTCTTACAATTTCAACCGAAATATCGCACTTTTTTTCTTTTCTTGCAAATATCTTCCGCCAATACACAAACGCCCATACAAATCACAACAATTAACACAAGACAGTTGCTTTTTAACGCGTGGTTGACTATCTTTGTGAAATCATCAACAAGGACAAAACCTCAACGACAATGCAATCAATACTTATAGTAGAAGACGATATTACTTTTTCAACGATGCTGCGCACATGGCTCGGGAAAAAGGGTTTTCAAGCAGAGACAGCAGGCAGCGTGACTGCCGCCAAACGACTGCTTGAAAAGACTGCGTTCGACTTGATTTTGTCAGACCTCCGCCTGCCCGACGATGACGGCATCACACTGCTGCCATGGAAAAAGGAGCAAGGCATCGACGCCCCGCTAATCATCATGACAAGCTACGCCGACATCCAGAATGCAGTGCTTGCAATGAAGGAAGGCGCGAGCGACTATGTGTCGAAGCCCATAAAGCCCGACCTGCTGCTGCAAAAAATAAACGATGCCTTGGCTAACGGCTCAACCGCCGACAACGACGTGGCTGAAAAACCGGCTACAGACAGCACCGACGACTCCGACCCCGATTTTCTTGAGGGCGAGAGCGAGGCAGCACGAAAACTGTACAGCATGGTGTCGCTGGTGGCTCCCACCCAGATGTCGGTGCTTATCAACGGCGCAAGCGGCACAGGCAAGGAATATGTAGCCCACCGCATCCACCGTCAGAGCAAGAGGGCGGACAAGCCGTTTGTCGCCATCGACTGCGGTTCAATACCCAAAGAGCTTGCCGCTTCTGAATTTTTCGGCCATGTGAAAGGCTCGTTTACCGGCGCACTTGCCGACAAGACAGGTGCCTTTGTGGAAGCTAACGGCGGAACACTGTTTCTTGACGAGGTGGGCAACCTAAGTTACGAGGTGCAGGTGCAGTTGCTGCGTGCGCTTCAGGAGCGCAAGGTGCGTCCTGTAGGCGCCACCAAGGAAATCGATGTCGACGTGCGTCTTGTCACCGCCACCAACGAAGACCTTCAGGCTGCAATAGCCAAAGGCACATTCCGCGAGGATCTGTACCACCGCCTGAACGAGTTCACGCTGCAGATGCCGGCACTCCACGAGCGTGGCGGCGACATACTGCTCTTCGCCAACTTCTTCCTCCGTCAAGCCAACCGCGAGCTCGACCGCAACGTGGAGGGTTTCGACGCTGAATCGCAGCGCATACTGATGGACTACGCATGGCCGGGCAATCTGAGGCAGTTGAAAAACCTCGTGAAACGCGCCACTCTGCTTGCCGCCGACACGTTGATTCATCCTCGGGATTTTGCCGACGGTCTTACCCCGGCGTCAGCACCTGCCGACGAGGCGGCTCCGCAAGCGCAGGCTCCGGCATCGCTGCATCTGCGCAACAGCGACGAGGAGCGGGAGCGCATCATTGAGGCCCTGCAACAGACAAAATACAACAAGAGCAAGGCGGCTCAACTGCTTGGAGTGGACCGCAAAACGCTCTACAACAAGATAAAGCAATACGGACTTTGACATATTCCGCCACACAAAGTGAGGATTTACGACACCTCATCGTGTGGAAAAATTCCCCACTTTGAGAAACAGATTACGCAAAGATTCGTTTATAACATATTGATTACAAACAATTTTGAGGCACATCGGCGCATTGGCACAATTGTTGTCGCTTCAAAACATGGAGATAACGCACTTCGGCACCCTTGAAACGTTGCCTCTAAAAAGAAGACAGCATTTCAAGAAATGACTCATTAGTTTTGTGTGATAGTTCGTTTTTTTCATCGGCGGAGATGCCGACGCATAAGTTATAATTCCCTACGGTGTTGAAAGTGTGATTAGTTATTCAAGAGGCCATTTCCGCGACGGAAACGGTCTCTTTTTTTAATGCTTCGCCACCTTGTCGGCATTGCGCGCCACAAAGTCCTTCCACGAAGAATAAGATTTCTGCGCTACAGGCCGCTGCGACTCGTAGAAATGACACAACGCCACGCCAAGAGCGTCGGTGGCGTCGAGATGCGGGTCGATTGCCTCACGCGGAATGTTGAGAATGCGGCGCAACATCTCAGCCACCTGCTCCTTTGAGGCGGCACCGTTGCCCGTAATCGCCTGTTTCACCTTCAGCGGCGCATATTCGGCAATCGGAATGTCCTTAACCAAAGCGGCAGCCATAGCCACCCCCTGCGCGCGTCCGAGTTTGAGCATCGACTGCACATTCTTGCCATAGAACGGTGCCTCAAGCGCCATCTCGTCAGGCAGATACTGCTCTACCAAGCCCGTGACACGCTCGGCGATGCGGCGCAGACGCATATAGCGGTCGTCAAACTTGCTGAGCATAATCACGCCCATGGCAATCAGCTCCGGCTTGCGCTGGCGCACGCCGAGAATGCCATACCCCATCACGTTTGTGCCAGGGTCTATGCCAATGATAATCTTGTCCCAGTCAGCCTGTCTTTCCATCTACAAATCCACCTCCTCAAGAAGCGTTGAGAAACCAGCCACCTGATGTCCGAAGCGTTTTGCCATCTCCTCAACAAGGTCGTCGCCCACCTCCTCATACCACGCACGAAGCGTGTCGACATCGCTGGCGCGGAACTGCAACGAATAGTTGCGCCCGTCGCTCTCCTCGGCGTTGAGCACAAGCGTAAGCCGCGGCTCCGACAACCGCCCGTCGACGGTGGCTCTGGGAATATACTCCGCGCGGAGCCATTCAAGAAAGCGCTCCACGGCATCATTATGAGCATGGAAAGTCGTATTGTATACTATCATCTTTGTCGATTAAAAGTTAAACGAAGCCGTAATGCCGAAATGCTCGCCGTCGCTCACGGGAGCCATGGCAAGATTATGCTTTTTGGCAAACGGACGGGTAAAAATATAACTGCTGCCGGCACCTATCGCCGCGCCGGTCACCACATCCCACCAATCGTGCTTCTTGGCATAGGTGCGGCTCCATCCCACATACGTGGCAAGCACATAGGCAGGCACGCCAAACTTCCAGCCGTAGCGGCGCTGCACAAATGCGGCGTTGGCAAACATCACCGCCGTGTGGGCCGATGGAAATGCGTGGTTGTCACTGCGGTCGGGGCGCATCTTGTGCACCGTATACTTCAACAGATACGACGCTCCGAGAGTGGTGGCCGTTGAAAACGCAGCCTGCTTCAAACCCTGCCAGTCGCGCTCCACAATCACAGCCGTCAGCGTAGCCAGCGGCATAGCCACAAGCAAAGCATCGCCGGTGCGCTTCACCGCCTGGCGGGTGCTGTTGATTTCCACAACCTCCTGCGCGCGGCAACCCATAGCCGCGGCGGCAATCGCCAATATAATCACAAATACACGTTTCATAGCAATTCAATCAATTTAGGAACAAACACAATCAGTCCGACCACAAAAGCCGCCACAGCCGTCAGCAATACGCCCCCGGCAGCAAGGTCCTTGGTGCGGCGCACCGCCTCGTCGTAGCCCGGCGACACACGGTCGGAAAGCGCCTCTATCGCCGAGTTAAACGCCTCAGCGGCAAGCACAGCCCCGATGCACATAGCCACAGCCACCCATTCCAACGCCGACAAGCCAAGCCACAGCCCAAGCGTCACCGCCGTCACCGCCGCCGCGGTCAGCGCCGCCTACACGGAGGATAACGGCGTCTGGACACTCAACGACACGGCGCAGCTCCCGGAGCTGGAGCGCATCTTCATCCGGCCGCTGGTCATGTATGCGCGCCTGTCGGAGCAGGGGGCGAACACCGTGCTCGCCCTGCGCCAGCAGATGCAGGGCGGTTCCATTCTTCTTGGCGTGCTCGATGGCCTGTAGGAAGATGGGATTTTTCTTGAAGCTGCCGTCCTTTACCGCGGCGTCCAGCCGAACGTCGTCCTGCATGACGCAGCGGCCCGCGCCCAGATTGGAGTGACCCGCCTCAGAGTTGCCGGCCTTTCCGGCTCCCAGCCCCACAAACTCGCCGGACGCGTGAAGTTTGCTCCAGGACTGCTCTGCCAGCAGGGCGTCCCAATAGGGGGATGCCATTCATCTGGCGGATACCCCCTACTGGGACGCCCTGCTGGAGGAGCAGTCATGGAGC
>OGLM01004275.1_pt1 | contig 10692 bp, 8 predicted proteins | sample 1572531 | NCBI WGS metagenome assembly OGLM01 (sample SAMEA2581909, study PRJEB24529) | metagenome | biome: Human gut stool | place: China | collected 2011 | reverse complement strand
CCAGAATGATTACGAACAGGATGCGGATGTCCAGAAGCTTTGCGACATTCAACAGGCACAGCACAAATGCGATGCTGTAAAGGATAATCTTTTTTTTCGGAAGTTTAACTGACTGATCGTTTCGGTCAATCACGATCGCATGCTGCTTGATGAAGAACATGGAGAGCAGGATTCCAAGCAACGAAGCAATCGTAAAGGGGAGCATAATTTCCACGAATGTACCGAGAGACATGCCGGATTTCGCATATAGATACAAGTTCTGTGGATTCCCCATCGGCATAAGCATACTTCCGAGGTTTGCAGCGATTGTCTGCATCACAACGACCGGGATGATCAGATGTTCCTTCTCCGACATGGAAAGCACAATGATTGCAAACGGCACAAAGGTGATCAGTGAGACATCGTTTGTGATAAACATGCTGAATACAAATGGAAGCAACACCAGTACTAGAAATAATTGTCTTGTTGTATGAACGTGTGCAAGCAGTGCATTTCCGATCGTGCGGAACAGACCGGTTTCCTTGAATCCAGCCATAACAGCCATTAGGCAGAACAGGAGTGTGATGGAATGCCAGTCGATGTAGGAGATGTATTTTCTGTCCGGATGGACGAGGAACATGGAGAGGATGGCGAGCACAAGGCTTACCATCAGGACTGTTTCTCTTTTTATAAATGCAAGTATTTTCTTCATAATGTGTCTCGATTCTGTAAAGTTTTTTCCATTATATCACATGTCACTACACGATAGCGTGATGACCTGCGCACGCATCATCGTGCTACATTATAATCTGTCACCACGCGAAAGCGTGATGACCTGCGCACGCATCAGCGTGCTACATTATATCATAAAAAAAAACACCTTGACACCACAAAATCCATTTGATAAAATGAGCAATGCGGCGGCTGTGCTTGCACAAGCCGGCATATTGCGAAAACACACATGGAGCCGTTAGGCGACATGATATAATCCACACTCGGAAAAGAAAATAGAAGGTTACTATTGGAAACGCACATTCTCTTTGGAATGATAACGAACAACACTGTCTGTTAAAAATTATCATTTTAAGGAGGTTTTTTTATGCCAAAAACAAAGTTTCAAGAGGTTATTTTCACGATTATGATGGTGTTCGTCATGGTGTACGCGATGATCTGCTACAACATTGCACTGAACATCGGAGGGATGAGTAACAAAGTGTTTCTGGCCGCATTCCATGAGCTTGTCATCATGGGACCGATTGCATTTGTGCTTGATTTCTTTTTTGTCGGTACAATTGCGAAGAAGAAAGCGTTGAAGATTGTGAACCCGGAGAAGGAAAATCCGTTCCATCTGGTTCTTGCAATCTCATTTATTTCAGTCGCATTTATGTGTCCGCTTATGAGTCTGGCAGCAACCATTTTATTTAAGCATGCGGGAAATCAGTTTATTGCCGTCTGGTTACAGACATGTGCATTTAATTTCCCGATGGCACTGTGCTGGCAGATATTTTATGCGGGACCACTTGTACGTTTCCTGTTCCGCCTGATCTTCCTGGAGAAGCAGAAAGAGGGAAATATGCAGAAAGCATTTGAATAACGTGTTCTATTGGGGGATTTTCCGTATTTCAATATATTTACCCAATAATTTCTGCCCTTTTTTCAAAATCGTTTGGGGGGAATATTGGTATATGTGCATTCTTTACCCAATTGGCTCCAATTTCCAGACTTGTGATTGGGGGATTTCTTGATAATGTGAAAAAATCCCCCAATTTGTTTCAGCATGGCTATCTGCAATTGGAGAATTTTTCTGGGAAATTGAAAATTCCCCCAACTTACCACCGCAAGCCTGTCAAACAGAGTTACAAAAATCTCTATGCTATCCCACAAAAATCCCTATGATTTCTTGTTGCAAAATCCCCTCTGCTCGTGCATAATAGAATACAAATAAATTCTCTTACAAAGAAAGAGAGGGAAAGAGGTAAAAACTATGGGTGACACAAATGATGGAGCAGTCAGAGATGCGAAAAAGCTTGGATTACCGAAGGTTTTGATTTTGGGATTACAGCATATGTTTGCAATGTTCGGTGCAACTATCTTAGTCCCAATTTTAGTGTCCGGGTATTTTGCAGATGCATGTGGGGAGCCATTGACGAGAGGTCTGACTGTATCAGTCACACTTTTCTGTGCAGGCTTTGGTACATTGCTTTTCCATGTATGTTCGAAGTTTAAAGTACCGGCGTTCCTTGGATCTTCGTTTGCATTCTTAGGTGGATTTTCAACCGTTGCCAACCTGGATACCGGTAAATTCGCCGATATGGCAGCAAATGACAAGGTAGCTTATGCCTGCGGTGGCGTGGTAGCAGCCGGTGCATTGTATCTGGTTATGGCTTTGATTATCAAGCTGGTTGGCGTAAACCGCGTGATGCGTTTCCTTCCACCGGTTGTAACCGGACCGATCATTATCTGTATCGGACTTTCGCTTGCACCATCCGCAATCTCAAATGCCAGCACAAACTGGTGGCTTGCGGTAATCGCGTTAGCGGTTATCATCATCTTCAATATCTGGGGGAAAGGCATGTTCAAGATCATCCCGATTTTGATGGGTGTTTTGATTTCTTACGTGGCAGCAGTGATCATGAATGCGGCAGGACTTACGAATCCGGATGGCAGTGCGATCATCGCATTCGAGTCGGTGAAATCCGCAAGCTTCTTCGGTGTACCACAGTTCCAGTTTGCAAAATTCGATCTCACATCGATTCTGGTTATGGCACCAATCGCAATCGCTGCGATGATGGAGCATGTGGGTGATATGTCAGCTATTTCTGCAACCGTTGGCAAGAACTTTATTCAGGACCCGGGTCTGCACCGTACATTAGTTGGTGATGGTCTTGCAACTGCATTCGCAGGAGCAATCGGAGGACCGGCAAACACAACATACGGTGAGAACACAGGTGTATTAGAGCTTTCCAAAGTATACGATCCGATGGTTGTCCGTCTGGCAGCCGTATTTGCAATCGTGCTGTCCTTCATTCCGAAGTTCGCAGCTGTCATTTCCACGATGCCATCAGCGATTATCGGCGGTGTATCCTTCATGCTATATGGTATGATTTCAGCCATCGGTGTGCGGAATGTCGTTGAGAATAAGGTAGATCTGACACGTTCTAGAAACCTGATTATTGCTGGTGTGATCTTCGTCTGTGGACTTGGTTTCTCAAAAGGTATCACATTTACAATCGGGGAGACATCTATCACACTGACAGCACTTGCTATCGCAGCCATTGCAGGCATCCTGTTAAATGCGATTCTGCCTGGAAATGATTACCAGTTTGGTGTAAATCCGGATGGTGACCAGAGCCGTGGTGTCTTTGTGAAGTCTAAGGAATAATAGGATATAAAAAGCCAAAAGTCAGAATTGCGGAAGTTGCGTAGCAACGGAGCAATTCGTATATCAAGTAAGATATTCAATAAGAAAAAGGAGATTACAAAATGGATTTTAAGAATGAGAAAAACATTACGATTTTTGAGCATCCGTTGATTCAGCATAAGATTTCGATTTTGCGTGACAAGAATACGGGAACCAATGAGTTCCGGAAGCTCGTAGAGGAGATTGCGATGCTTGAAGGATTTGAAGCACTTGGTGACCTGCCATTGCAGGATGTGGAGATTGAGACTCCAATCGAGAAATGTATGACTCCGATGATTTCCGGACGTAAGCTCGCTATCGTTCCGATACTTCGTGCTGGCCTTGGCATGGTGCCGGGCGTGCTTGCCCTCGTACCATCTGCAAAGGTTGGACACATCGGTATGTACCGGGATGAGGAGACGCGCATTCCACATGAGTATTACTGCAAGCTTCCGAATCCGATTGATGAGAGAATCATTGTCGTAACCGATCCGATGCTTGCCACCGGTGGCTCCGCCGTGGATGCGATCACACAGATTAAGGAACATGGTGGGAAGAAGATTAAGTTCATGTGTATCATTGCAGCACCGGAAGGTGTACAGAAGCTGCATGAGGCGCATCCGGATGTGCAGATCTATGTGGGTCATCTGGATCGCGAGTTGAATGAGAATGCCTACATCTGTCCTGGACTTGGCGATGCGGGCGACCGTATCTTCGGTACAAAATAACGGAAAAACTGACTATAAGGTCACATAAGGTCAGATATGTAAAAATAATTAAAAACAGTTCAAACTGACGTTGTTAAAAGCATGGAGACTGGGTATTTCAATATATCCAGTTTCTGTGCTTTAATTATATTCATAGTTTTCTTGTATGTACAATCTAAGATGTATATCTGCAAGAATATTAGAAAATTATGAAATAAAAGAACAATCAGGAGGAACAATGATGAGCGAGAACAGATATGAATTGAATAAGAACCTTGCACAGATGTTAAAGGGTGGCGTGATCATGGACGTTACAACACCGGAGCAGGCAAGAATTGCACAGGAGGCAGGTGCGTGTGCAGTTATGGCATTGGAGAGAATTCCGGCAGATATCCGTGCAGCCGGAGGTGTATCCCGTATGAGCGATCCGAAGATGATTAAGGGAATTCAGGAAGCCGTTACAATTCCGGTTATGGCAAAATGCCGTATCGGACATTTTGTAGAGGCACAGATCCTTGAAGCAATCGAGATTGACTATATCGATGAGAGTGAAGTTTTATCACCGGCCGATGATATTTACCATATTGACAAGACGAAGTTTAAGGTACCGTTTGTCTGTGGCGCACGTGATCTTGGCGAGGCACTTCGTCGTATTGAGGAAGGAGCATCTATGATCCGTACAAAGGGTGAGCCCGGTACAGGTGATATAGTGCAGGCTGTCAGACATATGAGAAAGATGAATTCTGAGATTGCTAAGCTAACTTCCATGCGTGAAGATGAGCTTTTCGAGGCAGCTAAAAATCTTCAGGTGCCTTTCGAGCTGGTCAAATTCGTTCATGACAACGGCAAGCTTCCGGTTGTAAACTTTGCGGCCGGTGGTGTGGCTACTCCGGCTGACGCGGCTCTTATGATGCAGCTCGGTGCTGAGGGTGTGTTCGTCGGTTCAGGTATCTTCAAATCAGGCGATCCTTCCAAGAGAGCTGCCGCTATCGTAAAGGCTGTGACAAACTTTACTGATGCAAAGCTCATCGCAGAGCTTTCTGAGGATCTCGGTGAGGCTATGGTCGGAATCAACGAGAGCGAGATTAAAATCATCATGGAGGAAAGATGCAAATAAAATGAAATCTGGACTTAAGATTGGTGTTTTAGCTGTTCAGGGAGCGTTTATTGAACACAAGCGTATGCTTGAGTCTTTAGACTGTGAGTGTGTTGAACTTCGTCAGAAATCAGATATCTGTGACATAGACGGACTCGTACTTCCTGGAGGTGAGAGCACTGTGCAGGGCAAGCTGCTCCGTGAGCTTGATATGTTTGATGAGCTTAAGGGAAGAATCGCAAACGGACTTCCGGTGCTTGCAACCTGCGCCGGTCTTATCCTTTTAGCTTCACATATCAGCAACGATGACAACGTATATTTCGGTACTCTGCCTGTCACTGTTAAAAGAAATGCCTACGGCAGACAGCTTGGAAGCTTTGAGGCCACAGAAAGGTTTGACAATAGCTTTGACTTTACCATGACATTTATCAGGGCTCCTTACGTGGAAGCTATTGACGACTCCGCCAAAAATGATGTACATGTGCTCGCCGAGTATGACGGCAAAATTGTCGGTGTGCAGTATAAGAACCAGATTGGGCTGGCTTTTCATCCGGAGCTTGATGATGATACACGGATTCATGAGAGGTTTTTGGAGATGATATCTCCAAATTAAATCACGTCTATATTATGATTAAAGGGTCAAAACTCCAGAGTCACCTTAAATAAATCACCGTCCACAGTCAACTCCAAAGTACCATTCATAAGCTTCATGAGGCTTTCTGCAATAGACAGTCCCAGTCCGCTGCCCTCGGTATTTCGCGAGCTGTCTCCTCTGACAAATCGCTCCTTGAGCTCATCGCTTGAAATATTAAGCGGTGTAGCTGATACATTCTTGAAGGTTATGATGGCTCCGCTGTCCTTTGGAATTATGTCAATATACACTCTCGTGCCCGGCTGGGCATATTTGTTGATGTTGTTCATCAGATTATCAAACACTCTCCACAGATGTCGTCCATCTGCCTGAATCATGACAGGCGTAACGTCATTTTTAATAATTAAATCAAGATTATTTTTCTCGAATTTTTCTTTGTATTCTCCGGCTACCTGTGACAGCATAACAGCCGCATCCAGTTCCTCAAGTTCTACATTTATGCTGCCGGTCGATGCCTTTGAAGCTTCAAGTAAATCCTGAATTAATTTTTTCAAACGTGATGACTGTCTGTCAAGAACGTCAAGATATTCGCGTACCTTCTCGTTATCTATATCCTCCTTCTGCAACAGGTCCACATAATTGATAATCGAGGTGAGCGGTGTCTTGATATCATGCGACACATTTGTGATGAGCTCCGTCCTGAAGCGCTCGCTCTTCATTTTTTCAGAGACCGCCGCCTCTATTCCATTGCTCACATTATTCAAATCCTCGCCATGCTTTCTGAAAAACAGCATAAGCCTTGATGTATCAACCGGCTGTGAAAAATCACCGTTTGCTATAGCCTTTGCAGCGCATCTTATCCTGTCATACTGCATGATAAATGCGATAAGCAGCGCAAGCTCTATAAGCTTTATAATGAATATAAATCCAATACTCCCTATTCCAAAGCCTATAAGCTCAAGCAGGCATATGAAACCAAATGCCAGCATACTGATCAAAAACAGCGGTACATTTCTTTCTATCCATGAAAAGCCGTATCTGATTGGAGCAAATACCATCCTGCATAGCTTTTTGACAGGCTTTAGGAAAAATCTCACAACATAGTAGCACAGTGTATGCTTCCAGAACTCATGCGCCCTGATTCTTACGTATGTTGAAAGGATTGCTTCAAGCGAAACCATGGTTGCCGCCAGACAAATGAGTGCCACCACCGGAAGCTGCTTTATAAGCAAAAAGCCTGCCGGAAATACCATAAAGTCTGCAAACATTGTCACTCCAAGCATCACCTCATACGGCAGCCTGTCATATAATCGTAATTTAATTTCTTCCGAATCCTCACGTTTTCCGGCAACTGTCAGCAGATACCCCGCTGTAATCACAAAACCAAGTATAAATATGACAAACAATACACTCAAATGAGCCTCTGTAAATTCCATGACGTCAAGTAAGCTGTCTGCCTGATTGAAGTAATCGCCCTTTTCCTGAAGCTGCTGCGGAAGCTTTGCATACACATAATAGTACTCAGGCTTATCTTCCGTTTGGGTGTATGGATAGTACACAATTCCGGTATCCGATATATTAAAGGTATCCGGTAAAAGCTCATAGCTCTCATTCACCTGCTCCACCACTTTTATGATTTCGTAGCTGTCATAATAAATATCCTCATCATAATCGTAGTAAGAGCCGTCACTATCAAAGCGCGAATCGCCGTCATCACTCAGATTCATGCCACACTTTATATGATTTCCTTTTTCATCGTAGCACTTTACATTTTTCCACTCGGCAAAGCCTGTAATATCGAGTGGCTGGCCTGTAAACATCTCCTCGTAGGCAAAGTAATTATTTCCATTCTCATCGGTTTTCTCAACTGCCTTATATAAGCCAAGCGAGCTGTTATCGTTAGAGCCTGTCATCACCCTCACCTTTGGAATGACATAAGCGGTACCATCATTCAGGCACAGATAAAAGAGCCCATTTGTCTTGGAATACATGATTGAGCTGATTCTCTCACTGTTCATATCGCTTGAAGCAGCGTCTGACTCCTCATAGCTGCCGCTCATTGCATCCCACAGATATGATAGCCTGTTCCACTTTAAGTTCTTTGCCTTGTAGCTAAAAATATAATCCGGATTTGATATTTCATCCACACTTGAATACACCTTTGCTGCATCAGATTTTACATCTACCTTGTCCTCTGATGTTTCATTACTCTTTACCACTGCGGCCTGCAGATTTGTATCGTCCATCATCTGCGAAAATGCATTGTCATCACCGGATTCATAATTGTACACCATCTGTCTGCTATAGGCTCCTGCAATATTCGCATGAATTTCATCCCTTAGCTGTGCTGTGCTTTCATAATTGTTTGTATACACTGCAACTAACGTTGTTACAACAAGCCCTGCCGCCATGACCGAGCATACTATAAATGCCGCCAGCTTAAGCCACAGATTTCTTGATATTTTTTTCATATCATTCACCTTCCATTTTATAGTGCTTCACTTGACAAAGCTGTATCAAGCATGCACCTATTCAGCGTCAATTTTGTATCCGCGTCCCCAGATGACCTTTAAGTACCTTGGCTCAGCCGGATTTATCTCAACCTTTTCTCTGAGATGACGGATATGTACCGCCACCGTGTTTTCTGTTCCGTATGGCTCATCCTTCCAGACCTTTGCATATATCTGATTCGGCGAATACACCTCGCCCGGATGCTCCATGAGAAGCTTCAAAATATCGTACTCTGTACGTGTGAGATTTGCTGCCTCGCCATCAACTGTCACCGTCTTTGATTTGTCATCGAGCTCAATGCCGCCTATTACCAGCTTTCCTGCGCTTGTATTGCCTGCGCCAAGAAGCATGTATCTCCTGATCTGTGACTTCACCCTTGCCTGCAACTCTACCGGGTTAAACGGTTTCGTCACATAGTCGTCTGCTCCGACCGTGAGCCCGAGTACCTTGTCAGTGTCCTCACTTTTGGCAGTGAGCAGTATGACCGGCACATTAGGCATCATGATGTCCATCAGGACAAGATGCACATCATTGTGTTTTACTATATCGAGCGCCTCCAGCCCGTTTCGCGCCGGGATTACCTCGTAGCCATCGCTGGTCAAATAAATGCTGATTGCTGATACAATGTCTTTTTCATCATCACATACTAATACTTTATACATAATTGCCTCCGGAAGTTTTATGTTGATCTTATTGTATCAATTGTAACATTAAAATCCAATTATGTAACACATTAAGATTTGTTTAAGAAATAATCTTAATGAAACTAAAAAGAAGCTCCGATTTACTGATATCAAATCGAAGCTTCTTTTCTTAGTTAGATTATTATATTTGTTATTTACTATATTCGTTAATTTATTATTATGATTAAAGGGGTAAAATACCTTTTGACCCTCATATCATTATAATAACCGGTTGATTTGCTTACTTCGCCTGGAATTTCTTTGCCAGCACCTTTGTCAGGATGTTGATTAAGAATACGATTACGAGAAGCACAACCGCAATTCCAAATGCCTGGTCGAATTTTCCTTCACTTGTCGCTGCAAGGTAGAGCTTGATGGTAAGTGTTCCACCTGACTGCATTATCTTTGAGAAATATCCGCTGGCAACCTTTGGAAGCATTCCTGCACTTCCTGCTGTAAAGAGGAGTGCTGCTGACTCACCTACTATTCGGCCGATTGCAAGGATAACACCTGTGATGATTCCCGGCATGGCTGACGGCAGCAGGATGGTGCGGATGGTGTGCCATTTTCCGGCTCCAAGTCCGACTGCTCCGTGTCTGTAGCTGTCCGGTACAGTTTTAAGCGCCTCCTGTGTATTTCTTGTGATGAGAGGCAGCACCATGAGTGTCAGTGTCAGTGAGCCCGTCAGGATACTGTAGCCAAAGCCTATTGTCTGTCCAAAGAACATCATTCCGAAGAGACCAAAGATGATTGACGGTATTCCTGCAAGTGTCTCTGTGGCAAACTCTATTGTGGATACGAGCTTACCCGGCTTTGCATCCTCATTCAAGTACCCGGCTGCTCCCCCTCCGACAGGAGTTGCTATGAGCATGGTGATAATTATGATGTAAAGTGTATTGAGCAGGTTTCCCGCTATTCCGACAGTGCCTCTTAAGACGGATGTCTCGCTGGTCAGAAACTGCCAGTTTACCTGGCCGATTCCCCTGACAAATACATATATGATGATTCCCGCAAGCAGCACTACCGATAATGCCGCACACAGATATATGAAAAAGTATACTACATCATCGCCTATTCTACGGCGTTTTCCATTTATACTAGTCATTTTCCACAGCTCCTTTCTTTTTGAGTTTCATAAGGGTGAGGTTGATTATCATGATAAACACAAAAAGCACAAGGCCTACTGAGAAAAGCACCTGTCTGTGAAGTCCGCTGGCGTATCCCATCTCGCTGACGAGCTGTGTGGTAAGGAAACGCACTGAGTTGAACGGAAGTGGAAAGCTTACCGTTCCACCGGCTACCATGTTGATAGCCATCGCTTCTCCGAGTGCACGACCTATTCCGAGCACAATTCCTGTCATAATTCCTGATTTTGCCGCCGGAACCGTCACTTTAAAAATTGTCTGTATCTTTGTTGCTCCAAGAGCAAGGGATGCCGCTCTCATCTGCTGCGGTACTGCCTGTATTGATGATACGCTCATGTTGATTACCGTAGGAAGAATCATGATTGCAAGCACTATGATTGCTGCAAGCAGATTTGATCCGCCGGTAAACTGATGTGTTGCTGAGTTTGCAAAAATATATTTCTCCAGCTTGTATAATACCGGATTAAGTATCATAAGTCCTAAAAGTCCATAGATTACTGATGGAATGGCTGCAAGCAGCTCTACTGCCGGCTGCACTACCGCTGAAAGCTTTTTGTTTGACACCTCAGTAAGAAATAC
>OGLM01004273.1_pt1 | contig 10695 bp, 6 predicted proteins | sample 1572531 | NCBI WGS metagenome assembly OGLM01 (sample SAMEA2581909, study PRJEB24529) | metagenome | biome: Human gut stool | place: China | collected 2011 | reverse complement strand
TGTTATATCGTCCCACCAGTGTTTACGAACTCTGATAAGGGAAAATACAAGGGCACAAGATGTCCGGTGGACATCTGCTCTGTGCCGACCGAAGCGGCAGCGGAGACCAACAAATCATATAACACAGTATAACACAAAATGAAACTGACATTAAATAAACTTAAGACCGAATTTCATCAAATATGAATTTCGGTCTTTTTACTCAGTTCTACTTCCGGTTCCAAAGCGTCAGCAATTGTTCGCGGATCGGTGCATAATGCTCCCCCATAAGTCCGAAATCCATCTCCTTATAAGTCCAGACAGCACAGCCGATACCGAACTGCCGGAATACGGTATCCACATCCGTGAACCAGCGCAGGGTATCTTCTACGGGAGCCTGATCAATAACACCGAATTCTCCACAGTACAAAGTCACTCCGGCATTTTTCGCAGCAGTAACCGCTTCCATTACCATTTCCGTGATAAATTCGGTTCCCATAGTCTGTGACTGTGCCTTGCAGACTACTTCTCCCTGATATCCGATGGGCAGCGACTTTGTACGATAATAGTCCATTGCTTCCGGATAATAGATATCTTCGGTCTGGCTGATGGTCGGTACCCAGTGTGCTTTCTGATGGGTAAACAGCAACGGCTCATAGAAATGGAACGTAAACAATATATTTTCATCCTTGGGCTTCTCTAACAGCTTCAATGTCTTCACACTGTTCCATTGAATTCCACCGTATATAATAATGGTGTCTCTGGCTATTCGGCGAATAGCGTCCACCGTTTCCGCAATGAGCAGATTCCACGCTTCCGCATTTTCCTGCTCTACCACTTCATTCAGCAGTTCAAACGCAACATGAGTCTCGTTCGCATAATGCTCTGCAATCTTGATCCACAGATTTACAAAACGCTTCTGCACCATTTTATTTGTAAACAGAATATTCTTTTTCTGATCTCCGGCATTATTAAAATCGTAGCCATACGCTTTATGCAGATCCAGTACAATATTCAATCCCTGCCGTTTACACCATTCCACCACTCTGGTCACATAGGCAAAGCCCTCTTCTCTGGTTCTGCCATATTCATCTTCCAGTACTTCATAATCAATTGCCAGACGTACATGGTCAAATCCCATGGAAGCAATCTTACGAATGTCTTCCTCCTGAATAAATGCATCGTAATGTTCTGTGCTATGCACACACTGAGATAAATAGCCACCTAAATTGATACCTCTCTCTAATTTCATGCTCTTGCCCTCCTGATCCTTCGCAACGGAAAATTTATAATCCTGCAGTTCTTCTTTTCTCTATCATATAATTTGAAACAAAATTCATATATCGTTTCTATATTATTTTTATCGTTTTTATGCTATATTATTTATAGCATCAGCGTGCCACTATCTTCACTCCACAAGAGAAAGAATCGCATAGCGGTTTTGAAAAACACTTTCATAATTTCAGAAAGGTATCCATATGAACATTCCTCAGGAACTTCTCTATCAACAATATGTCCGCAGAGAATTAGAGACTTATCGCGCCCCTTATGATCCGGAAGCGGAATTCTACAGCTATGTCAGGCAGGGAAATACTGAAAAAGTAAAAGAATTATGCCGTGAATCTTTTCAGGAAAAGAAAGGCCTGGGTATCCTCTCGGATTCTCCTCTGCAAAATCTGAAATACCACTTTGCCATCACCGCTGCTATGCTGGCAAGATACTGCATCGAAGGAGGTATGGAAGTCACAGAGGCTTATGATCTCAGCGACTACTATATTCATAAGGCGGATCTCATGAAATCAAAGAAAGAAATTTCCGCCCTGCACCCACAGATGTGTCTGGATTACACTACTCGTATGGAAAAAATGCATAGAAATCATGCCTGCTCCCGTCCGGTTGCCCAGTGTCTGGAATATATCTATGATCATTTACATAATCGTATCACTGTCCCGACGCTCGCCGCTCATGCCGGCATATCTCCCGGTTATTTAAGTCACCTGTTCGCAAAAGAGATGGGAATCTCTGTCAGTTCCTATATACAGAGCAAAAAAATAGAGACCGCTCAGAATATGCTTTGCCATTCCGATTATGCGATCTCTGTAATTTCTACCACCCTGGCGTTTCCCAGTCAAAGTTATTTCACATCTGTTTTCCGGGAAAAGACCGGGAAAACACCAACGCAGTATCGTGCAGAACACTTCCGCACTTCCGGCATCAAATAAAAGTCCGGAAATGTTCTTATCTCTGCCGGGCCATGGCAGGTGAAGATTTACAGGATAAAACGCCATGATTATATATCACTCGTTCGATACCCTGACTTCGTGCAATTTCACAGACAGGAAACATTTCCATCAAAGATGCTCCTGTAAAAAGAATTTGTCCTGTTGAATCCCGATTTTCTTAATTCTACAAACTTGAATTTTCAAATTAGTCTTTGCAAATAACCTTTGAACCTTCACCATCAATTACAATTCCCTGACGGTTGTTAATTGGGCATAGATTCAAATCCGAAAACTCAGTCATTATTTTCTCGGTAACTTTCTTAAATGGTGCTGTAAGATAATGCGGAAGAACATAGAAATCAATCAAATCAAGCCCTGCATCATCTTCTTGTGAGTAGTCCTCCGGCTTTTCATCCATTTGTTCAATATATTGGATAGTTGGAGCGCATATAATCGCACCTGCCGATTCACCGATCATCAGTTTTCCCTTTTCCAATTCCTTCTTCAATAGCTCATCCGTTCCCGTTTTACGGAGCTGGTCCATAAGGAAGAAAGAATTTCCACCAGTAAAATATATCACATCCGCATCTTCAAAAACGGACTGTATCGTTAAATAAGCCTCCGTTGAAATATCAATTTCCGTTACGGCTGCTCCCAGTTTATTGAATAGCTTTCGAGCCGAGCCGACATAACCGGTATAGCCTTCACGCAGCGAAGCTGTGGGAATAAATGCGACTTTCTTGTTATCAATTTCTTCTTTTATCAAACTTCCTACACTTGAAAAGTGCGAACATAAAAACAGTTTCATCCATATCCTCCTTAATAAATTCCGATTTGTCGATATCCCGTTACCATTTACTTCTTGTAGTCGATGATGAATACTCCTGCATTCCCATCTTCTCTGTCAAGTCTCCGAGGCTCTTATCAAACTGTGCTTTTGAGATTGCTCCCCGTTCAAGAAAGGCTTCCAACATTGCCTTCTGTTTAAGATAAAGTTGCACCCTTTTCTCTTCGGGAGACAAGCTCTCCCATTCGTTCTGTTCCATCATCTGCGCCTCGTTTGCCCTGATATTCTCTGACAATAGTATATCACAGAATATGGATTTTTTCAATCCCTTTGTTCGGAGCAACACACACTTTCAACTTTCACGCTCTCCACTTCCGCCTCATGGCAAAGGACGCGACCGTCAAGTGCCGCGTCCTCTGCCATTGCTTTTGCTTCGGCTTCACAGTCCGCTTCAATCTCTATATAACCCGTTTCCACGATGCGGACTGCAATTCCGTATTTCATCGGCATTCCTCCTCTCTGTCGTCATCCAGCGCCCTTTCCTGTCGGTCATTTTCCGGGCGACTTTCTTTCGATTCGGAAGCGGTTTCATCGCCGTCCCTTTCACCGTCAACCAATTCGTTTTCCGGCTTGTCCATATTGAGTTCTGCGTTGAGTTCGTCAAGGCGTTTCAGCTTTTCCGTGAGTTCTTTCTCACGCGGAAACGGCGTTGCCACCTCTCGCTTGGCATTTTCAATCTGCTGTTTCAGCTCCGCAAGCCGCTCCTTACAGTGGCACTGCTTTGTAAAAAATGAGTCGATTGCATTATCCAAACGGGTAATAATACCGTTGGCGTCCTGTCCGAGCGTGACGCGATGCCCCAAATTTCCTCGAATCATCATGTAGAACTCCCGCCCGAATATATCGAACCCGATTTCGGTTTTGAAACCTCTGTATTCCCCAAGCGGTCGGAGATCGGGATTGGTCATCTTCTTGCAGAATGAAAGGATTGCCTTGCCCGCTTCGGCTTTGACCGTGATTTCTTTTCCTTGCACGATCATGGGTGAAAAACCCTTTTCGTCCTTATGCGTGTTTTCTTTGGCAATTTCAATATCCGCCCCATATCCCGCTATGCGTTCTTCCTCTTCGGAAACTTCTTTCGGGAAATCCTTGAATAGCTGATCCTCCAGCATATACCTCTCGGACAGGTGTGCAGACTTTTGCAGTTTCAGTTTTGCCACATCCGCGTCAAGCTGCATCTTCTCCATAATCTTCGGATTTCCGCTTGCCAACGCCTTAATCTCGGCATAAGACAGCGCCGTATCGTCCACATCTTCGGCGCAGCGCACAGGAGACTTCGAAGTCATGATCTGACTGATAAATTTCTGCTTACTCTCCAAAAGCTGATACATATATGCGTCAAAGGTTCCCTCGGTCACATAACGGTAGATTTCCACTTCCGGATTGCTGTTGCCCTGACGGACGATTCGACCGAGGCGCTGTTCCAAATCGGACGGTCGCCACGGTACATCCAGATCATGAAGCGCAATCAGGCGCTCCTGCACATTCGTGCCGGCTCCCATTTTGAAAGTTGAACCCATCAATACTCTGACCTGTCCGCTTCGCACCTTGGAGAACAGGTCTTTTTTCTTTGCGTCGGTATCTGCATCATGGATAAAGGCAATCTCGGATTCGGGTATCCCCTCCTCTATGAGTTTTTTCCTGATGTCATCGTACACATTGAACTTACCGTCATGATGCGGCGTGGAAAGGTCGCAGAATACAAGCTGTGCGGATTTATGTTCCGCCGTCCGCTTCCAAATATCCACGACATTGCGCACGCAGTGGTTGACCTTGCTTTCTTCAAAGTCCGGCAGGCCGGGATTCAGCAGCCTCTGGTCCAACGCGGCTTTTCGTCCATCGTTTGTAATCAAAAGCATATTGTCCTCATCCGACGATACCATGTGCGAATGAACTTTTGCTGCTCTGTCCGCAAAGGACTGCACCATCTCTTTCTGAATCTCGCTGGACGGCTCTTTCTCAACATGAAAATTTGCCCTCGGGACGGGGAGATTCAGCATATCCGCCGTTTGTACATCGGCAACCTCCTTGAACATCGCCATGAGTTCGGGAATATTGAAAAACTTTGCAAAGCGGGTTTTGGCTCGGTAGCCGGTTCCGGTAGGGTCAAGCTCAATCGCTGTCACCGTTTCTCCGAAGGTCGAAGCCCATGCGTCAAAATTGGTCAATCCCTTTTCTTTCAGCGCGTCATATTGCAGATACTTCTGCATGGTATAGAGTTCCACCATCGTATTACTGATCGGTGTTCCCGTTGCAAAGGTTACGCCCTTTCCGCCCGTGATTTCGTCCAGATACCGACACTTCATATAAAGGTCGGAGGACTTCTGCGCTTCGGTCTGCGAGATACCTGCCACATTCCGCATTTTTGTATATGCGGCGAGGTTTTTGTAAAAGTGTGCCTCATCCACAAAAAGCCGGTCAACACCAAGCTGTTCAAAGGTCACGACATCATCCTTGCGGCTGCGGTCGTTGAGTTTGTCCAGCTTCAACTGTAGTTGCTTCTTGGTCTTCTCAAGCTGCTTGATGGTAAAGCGCTCCCCGCGACTTTCCTTGAGTTCCGAGATACTGTCCATCAGCTCGTCAATTTCGTTTTGCAACATCATTGCCTGACGCTCTGACGACATGGGTATCTTCTCAAATTGTGAGTGACCGATAATGATGGCGTCATAATCGCCCGTTGCAATTCTTGCGCAGAATTTTTTGCGGTTCTTGGTTTCAAAATCTTTCTTGGTAGCGACAAGAATATTGGCAGACGGATATAGTTGCAGATATTCACTCGCCCATTGATTGATCAGGTGATTGGGGACAACGAACATGGATTTGCTGCAAAGTCCCAACCGCTTGCTCTCCTGCGCTGCGGCTACCATCGTAAAGGTCTTCCCTGCACCTACAACATGGGCGAGAAGCGTATTTCCGCCATAAAGAATACGGGCAACTGCGTCTGCCTGATGGTCACGGAGCTTTATTTCAGGGGACATCCCATAAAAGCGAATGTGTTTGCCGCTGAACTCGCGGGGGCGTATGCTGTTGAACTTCTCGTTATAGAGCTTGCAAAGCCTTTCGCGCCGATTGGGGTCTTTCCATATCCATTCCTCAAATTTACGGCGGATCTCTTCCTGCTTGCCCTGCGCAATCGTGGTTTCCTTCTTGTTCAGCACCGCTTTTTTATTACCGTTTTCATCCTCAATATAGTCAAAGACGCGCACATCCTTGAGATTGAGGGAATCCTCGATAATGTTGTACGCATTCACTCTGGAAGTGCCGTATACGCTGGTCGCTTTTACATTTCCTTTTCCGTAAGACTTATCTGTGATCCGCCACTGTCCCGTAATCGGTTCAAACTTCACCTGCATACGGTATTTATAGTAGTACGGGATTTCAAGAAGCTCAAACACAAATGCCTGTATATCTTCCGGCGGAATCCATGTGGAACCGAGCCTGACCCCGATTTCCGAAGCTGTCAGGTCTTTCGGCTGTACTCTTTCCAGCGCTTCCACATTAACGGCGTAATCATCCGGGGACTGTTCCGTGCTTTGCCTTGCCACTGCAAGTTTTTCGCGGACATTGCCGGAAAGATACTCATCTGCCGGCAAGTATTTGGGTCGCTTGCCGTCCCCGGACCCGTAAAGCGGATTGAGAAAAATAACGCCTCTGAGATCGGCAAGGATTTCTGCTTCGCTTTTTCCTGTCAGTTCGCTCATATAGTCCATATCCACAAAGGCGTGTTCTCCGAGCGAAACCGCCAGCGCCTCGCTTGCCGTATCCACACGGTCAACTGTCAGGCACGGGTTGATGGTTCGCTTGGTGAAGATATCCGCCTTTTCTTTCAGATTGCCCTCCTCGTCCAGCTTTTCAAGCGAACATAAGAGGAAGTAGGCGTTATCTTCGTCGAAAGCGGACGCATTACCGCGGCTGCCCAAGAGTCCGTACTTGGCGGTAAAACGGTCGTACTGTTCATTCAGCTTCTGTTGCAGAGCGTGTACCGCGTCGTCCGGATAATTTTCAAGCTGAGCATCAATGAGTTCTCTCACCGTGTCCCGGATTGCAATCATACCTTTGATGCGGTTCTCCCCTGTCATGGAGGTTTCCACCGGCTTCATAATGCTGTTCTCACGGTAGTACACTTTACCGTCCACAAGCGCATACGAGAAGTTACGCACAGCCGGGTCTGCCGGAAGAATACCGTCCGATTCTTCTCCTGTCAGTTCGTCCTGCTCGACCTCGGATACTTCGGCGTGGATGTTGCTGACCGCTTCTGACAGCAGTTCCGAAAGCTCCATATCCGCAAACGGCTTGCAGGTGGTCTGCGGGCCGAAAGGACCCGATTCCGTTACCATACTGCCGAGTACCATATCCGGATGTTCGACAAAGTATTGGTTCATCTCGATGCCGTTTTCGTCTTTTCCGAGGTGGCACCAATCGGGATCGCACTCTACCATGCGGTCGCGCTTCTGAAGAAAGATAATATCCGCGACTGCTTCCGTTCCCGCCGACGCCTTAAAGGTCGTATCCGGCAGGCGGATTGCGCCGAGAAAGTCCGCGCGGGCGGCGATATACCGTCTGACGGACGGGTTCTGCTTATCCAGCGTCCCCTTGCTCGTAATAAAGGCAACGACACCTCCGGGACGCACCTGGTCAAGCGCTTTGGCGAAAAAGAAATCATGAATGAGGAATTTGTTCCGGTCATACCGCTTATCCTGCACCTTGAACTGTCCGAACGGGACATTGCCGATTGCGACATCAAAGAAACTGTCAGGGTATGCGGTGTTTTCAAATCCCGTGACCGAAATGTTCTGCCGCTGATACAACTGCTGTGCAATACGACCGGAGATGCTGTCAAGCTCCACACCGTAAAAGTGGGATTCGCTCATGCTCTCCGGCACAAGTCCCATAAAGTTTCCGACGCCGCAGGACGGTTCCAGAATGTTGCCGCGGGCAAAGCCCATATTTTCAAGTGCTTGGTAGATCGCCTTGATGACGACGGGCGGCGTGTAAAAAGCCGTCAGAGTGGATTCTCTGGCGGCGGCATACTCGGCAGGGCTAAGAAGCTCGGAAAGCTCCCGGTATTCCTGCGCCCAGCTATCTTTATTTTCATCAAAGGCGTCTGGAAGCCCGCCCCAACCGGTGTACTCCGAAAGGATCTGCTGTTCTTCCGGGGTTGCGATACGGTTTTCATCCTCCAGCGTATGCAAAAGACGGATTGCGGCAATGTTGCGGCGGTATTTCTCTTTCGCGCCGCCCACGCCGAGATCGTTGTCCGTAATACGGAAGTCGTGCTTTTCATCAAGCGGGATTTCCGGATGAAATGTCGTAATTGTCTTTTTCGGCTTCGGCTTTTCCTCCTGCAAGGTAGGCATTGCCGTTTCTTCGCTGTCCGCTTCCGGTGCATTGCCCGGAAACATCCGATAACCGTCAGCTCCATACTCCGCTTCGTAGGCATCACCTGCTCTCTCGGCTTCCATGTCTACCATGTAGCCCTCAATCTCCCGGTTGATCGTGGAAAGGTTCTCTGCCGTAAAGCCCGTATAGTCCGGCTCCGTATCAAAGGTAGCCATTGCTTCCGCAAAGAACGGTGTTCTTGCATCTGCAAGCTCGCAATCCGCCATTTCACTGATACTGTCGATGAAAGCGTCTCTCTGCACTTTGTCCGTAAAATCTCCGCCGTTGCCTACAAAATCCTCATAGGCTTCTTTGAATACGGAGAAAGAGAGCGTGTTCGTTACAAGCTGCCCGCCCGCATCCGAATCGGGATTGTAATAAATCCAATAAAGCTCTTCTCTTGTCGAATCAAGGAAGATATGCTCCTCGGTCGGAATATCCTTGTCAGGCTCCGGAGTTGCCTGCCTATCGGCATTGAACTCATTGAAATCCCGGAGCACAACGGTATATCCGGCTTCTTTCAGCTTTTGCTCATAGCGGTCTATGGTGTATTTCGGGACACCGCACATCGGGTGTCTTGTGCCGTCTGCCATCGCGCGGGTGGTCATTGTCAGGTCGCAAATTTCTGCGGTCCTATTCGCGTCATCATCGAAGAACTCATAAAAGTCCCCCAATGAATAAGCCGCAATTTCGTGTTTGCCCGCTTGTTCCGGTTCGTTCGGGGCAACCTGTGCGGGCATCGGCTCATTGACAACCTCCTCGCTCTCTTTGAGTAAAAACGCCTCATTCAGCGGATTCTCTTTGATACGCCGAACAAATACCGCAAGCGTCATTTCCATCGGGAACAGCGTCCCGTCATACAGTTCAACGCCGTCTGCGGTTGCAGAGGATAACTGTACCTCGCTTTGACCGATGTGCAGCCAATCGCCGAGTTTCAGGTTCAGACCGTACTGCGTAAAGTCAATATCTGAAGGTCTTTCTTCCTGCCCGGTTTCTATCGGCTGAATGACGCGAGGGGCTTCTGTAACCTGTTCTTTCTTACGGTACTTACTGCCCGGAAAAAGGTTATATTTGCCCTCGGCAAACCGTCTGACATCGGTAAGAATTTCTCTGTCATGATCGTAAGAGTAGCTGCCCGGCATTTCGGAATCAAACACCGTCTGCATCATTCCGATGATCACATTGATGCGCTCGACATCGCCAAGCTGTTGGTACACCTCTTTTTCGGCAGCGCTTCCGAAATAGACCTCATCCTTTTTCTCAAACGGACGGGGCGCTTCAGCGGATTTTCCATAATAAAAGTTTACGATCCGTCTTGCAATCCGCTCTTTTTCATAAGCGTCAAGATGTTCGACCTCTTTTGCCGTCAGATATCTGTCACTTCGGATCAGTTCGTCTATACGGTTTGCCACCTGCGCCCAACTCAAAAGCACATTTCTGACTCCGTTCTTGTCAAGCCCGCCTGCAAGAGCCAATCCTTTGCTATCGTGGCTCTCGTCCTGTCTGCCGCCATAAGAACCACCGATGCCGTATTCATCCGAAAGAAACTTTGCTCTTTCCTGCTTGTTCTTGTTTCGCAGGAAGAACGAATAGATACGGAATTTCCCCTCCGAAACATGGTTGCCGGAACGGATCAGATGATTGTCTATCTGATCCTGCGACAGGTAGTGTTCGGGCGGGAGAACATATTCCTCCTGCGGGTATTCCACCGGATCACGGCGATAGCTGCTGACAAGCATTTTCACGAACTGCGGCGTGTAACCCTCGCGTCTGCGGGCTTCCCCCGTCAGTGCATCCACCGCTTTCTCAAAGACGGGAATAAACGGCTCTGCTTTCCCCGGCTCATGCAGTGTCGCAAAGAAGAAAATGACCTGTTTCTGATAGTCGTTTTGGGGAGGGCTTTCCGGGAACTCTGCATCTCTCAGAAAATCCCGGTAGACATTCGTCACTTTCTCCGCCACCGACTTATCATAAACAGCAACCGCGCTTGACACTTCATCCTTTGAAATATACTGACCGAGTTCGATCAGTTGACGAATGCGGTCATCTATTTCCGACCACGACAGTGTAGATTTTCTCCATGCGGTTGCAACGCTCTCTCCCGTAGCGAAGGTCACACCGTTTTCATCCCACGAAACGGCACATCTCTGACCGTTGACAATCAAGCCGATTGCGTCGGTTTCATATTCGGCACGGAGGAAACGGATATTTTCTTCCTTATTGTTTGCTCTCCGGTAGAACCCATAGATACGATAATTGCTACGGCTC
>OGLM01004272.1_pt1 | contig 10700 bp, 6 predicted proteins | sample 1572531 | NCBI WGS metagenome assembly OGLM01 (sample SAMEA2581909, study PRJEB24529) | metagenome | biome: Human gut stool | place: China | collected 2011 | reverse complement strand
GTCACAAATTAATGAAATAAAACGATTACTTCATACTATTTTGCTTATTTTTTTTCGTTTATTCTGATTTTATGATAATAAAACGGTGATTCCCATGTAGAGCATCATGCCGATAATGTCGTTTGTAATAGCTATAAATGGTCCCGTTGCAATGGCGGGGTCTATTTTAAGTTTTTCGAGAGTCATGGGGACCAGTGTTCCGAAGACACTGGCGAACATCACGACCGCAAACAAGCTTAAGGAAACCGAAGCGGTGATGCCTCTGTCGCCTAACATAAAAAAATTATAGATAAATACGACTAAACTGATGATGCTGGCATTGATCAGCGAAACGACAGACTCTTTCAATATCTGAGGCAGAATGTTCCCTTCCTTCAAACTGTTGTTGGCCAAGCCTTGTACTACGATGGCGGAAGACTGGATACCGACATTTCCACCTGTTCCTCCAATCAACGGAATAAACAGCGCCATCTTGGGGTTGACGGCAAAATTCCCTTCGAAATTACCTAAGATCAGGGAGTTCCCGATACCGCCTATCATGCCGATCAGGAGCCAGGGAAGGCGGGCGGCTGTTTGGGTGAAGACGTTATCCGAAGTTTCCACATCCTGCGAGATACCGGATGCCAATTGGTAATCACGTTCGTGCTGTTCGCGTACTTCGTCCATGACGTCGTCGACGGTAATCTGTCCTATCAGTCGGCCGATGCTATCCACCACGGGGATGGCAACAAGGTCATACTTTTCGATGGTTTGCGCCACTTCGTCGATGGAAGTGTCTACGTGTACGGAGATCGGGTCTTTCTGCATCACGTGTTTCACTTTGGAGACAGAAGGGGAGGTGATCATCTTCTTGAGCGGGAAGATTCCTCTCAGGCGTTCATCGTCGTCAATGACATATACATAATATATTTCGTCCAGTTCTTCGGCTTGCTGGCGCATTTCCTTCAGACACTCGGGCATACTCCAGTTCTCGTTCACGACTACCATTTCGGTGCCCATCAGACCACCGGCGGTGTTTTCGTCGTATTTCAAGAGGTCTACGATGTCTCCCGCCTGTTCGATGTCTTCGATGTGCGAAAGAATTTCTTCCTGCTTGTCTTCGTCGAGGTCACGCATCAGGTCTACGGCATCATCCGTGTCCATGTAGTCCACAAAGCGCTTGGCGATTGTTTCCGAAGGGATCATTTCGAGGAACTCTTTACGAACGTCCTCATCCATTTCGACGAGTACGTCGGCCGCGGTTTCATTGTTGAGCAGGCGGTAGACAAACCGGGCTTCTTCCGGGTTCAGGTCATCACACAGTTCAGCGATGTCGGCGGGATGAAGGTCGACAAGAAGCTCTTTAACCTTATCGGCATCTTTTTGCTCGATAAGGTGTTTTACGTTGTCAATGTATTCCTCGTTCATCTTTTTGTTTACGATTAAACGTTTTACAAATTACGGTTTTCGCTCACTATCGGTCAGTTACCGGATGGGGTGGCTGTTTTCAGCGCTTCTTCCACCTGGTTGGTCAGACTGATGAATTCTTCTACCGACAGTTGTTCCGGGCGCTTGTTGAATAATGCATCCTCTGTCAGCGGGCAGTCTTTGCCTAAAATCGGTTTGATAGAGTTGCGTAATGTTTTACGCCGTTGGTTGAAGGTGGTCTTCACCACTTGTTTGAACAGTTTTTCGTCGCATCCCAGTTCCTTGGTATCATTGCGGGTCATGCGGATGACGGCGCTTTTCACTTTGGGGGGCGGGTTGAAAACATGTTCGCTGACGGTAAAGAGATATTCTACTTTATACCATGCCTGTATCAGTACGCTCAGGATGCCGTAGGTTTTGCTGCCCGGTCCGGCGGCGATACGTTCGGCTACTTCTTTCTGTATCATTCCGGTACAGCAGGGGATGATGTCCTTGTTTTCCAGCATCTTGAAAAAGATCTGGCTGGAGATGTTGTACGGGTAATTACCGGTCAGTACGAAAGGCTTTCCGTCGAACAACCGGTGAAGGTTCATTTTCAGAAAATCGTCTTCGATAATGTGATCTTCCAGTGACGGATAGGCTTCACGGAGATAGGCAACCGATTCGTAGTCTACTTCAACGACTTTTACCAACCGGTCTTTTTTTACCAGAAACTGGGTCAATACTCCCATACCCGGTCCTACCTCCAATACAGGCAGTTCGGGGAAGGTGTCGACTGTATCGGCAATATCCTGCGCTACTTTCAGATCTTTCAGAAAGTGCTGTCCGAGAAACTTTTTAGGCTTTACTAATTTCATTTACCAACTAAATAATTACTTTTGCAGCCGACAAAGGTAATTCTTTTAAATGAAGAATGAAGAATTAAGGATGAAGAAACTACTAAAAAAGACGCTGAAGCTGATATTACCGATCGTTTTAGGCGGCTTTATTCTATACTGGGTTTATCGCGACTTTGATTTCAGCAGAGTCGGCGAGGTATTACGGCATGGCACGAACTGGTGGTGGATGCTCTTTTCGCTCTTGTTCGGGGTGCTTGCTCAGGTATTTCGCGGGTGGCGGTGGCGGCAGACGCTGGAGCCGCTGGATGCTTTCCCCAGAAGAAGCGACTGTGTGAATGCCATCTTTATTTCTTATGCCGCCAGTCTGGTCGTTCCCCGGATAGGAGAGGTGAGCCGTTGCGGGGTGTTGGCGAAGTACGATAATGTTTCCTTTGCCAAATCGCTGGGGACAGTGGTGACGGAGCGGCTGGTAGATACATTGACCATTCTTCTGATTACCGGCATTACCGTATTGCTGCAAATGCCTGTGTTTGTCACTTTCCTCGAAAATACAGGAACCAAGATACCTTCTTTTACCTATCTCTTGACTTCGGTCTGGTTTTATATCGCCTTGTTTTGTTTTATCGGGGTGGTGGTACTTCTTTATTATTTAAGGAAGACGCTGTTTTTCTATAAACGGGTGAAAGGCTTTGTACTGAATATTTGGGAAGGAATCATGTCTTTGAAAGGAGTACGCAATATTCCTTTGTTCATATTTTATACATTAGCCATCTGGGCTTGTTATTTTTTTCATTTCTATTTTACGTTCTATTGCTTTGCATTCACTGCTCATTTGGGCATCCTTGCGGCACTGGTAATGTTTGTAGGTGGTACGTTTGCTGTTATTGTGCCGACTCCCAACGGGGCGGGACCGTGGCATTTTGCTATCATGGAGATGATGATGCTTTACGGAGTAAATGTGACGGATGCCGGAATATTTGCTCTAATTGTGCACGGTATTCAAACTTTTTTGGTAGTTTTGTTGGGTGTATATGGTTTGGCGGCTTTGTCGTTTACCAATAGACAGCGAAAGTAATCACTTAATAAAAATAGATTTGTTATGAGTACTATTCTTTCTTTAGCTCCACAGAATGTGTGGAAGCATTTTTATTCGTTGACTCAGATTCCCCGTCCGTCCGGACACATGGAGAAAGTGACTGAATTTCTGATTAACTTCGGAAAAGGCTTGGGACTGGAATCTTTCGTAGACGAAGCGGGTAATGTGATTATCCGTAAACCGGCAACTCCGGGCATGGAAAACCGGAAAGGTGTAATTCTTCAGGCACACATGGATATGGTTCCTCAGAAGAATAATGATACGGTTCATGATTTTGAAAAAGATCCTATCGAAACTTATATAGACGGTGACTGGGTAAAAGCCAAAGGTACTACGCTGGGTGCTGATAACGGACTGGGTGTAGCTGCTATCATGGCTGTACTGGAAGCAAAGGATCTGAAACACGGTCCGCTGGAAGCATTGATCACTAAAGATGAAGAAACCGGAATGTACGGTGCATTCGGCTTGAAACCGGGTACGGTAAACGGAGAAATCCTGCTGAATCTTGACTCTGAGGACGAAGGCGAACTGTATATCGGTTGTGCCGGTGGTATGGATGTAACTGCTACGCTGGAATACAAGGAAGTAGCTCCCGAAGAAGGCGACGTCGCTGTTAAAGTAAGTCTGAAAGGTTTGCGTGGTGGACACTCCGGATTGGAAATCAATGAAGGGCGCGCCAATGCCAATAAGCTGTTGGTACGTTTCGTGCGTGAAGCGGTTGCCAGCTATGAAGCCCGCCTGGTAAGCTGGGACGGTGGTAATATGCGCAATGCGATTCCTCGTGAGGCATGTGCGGTACTTGCCATTCCTGCTGAAAATGAAGAGGAGCTGCTGGGCTTGGTGAAATATTGCGAAGACTTGTTCAATGAAGAGTTCTCTGCAATCGAAACTCCGATTAGCTTTACGGCAGAACGTGTGGAACTGCCTGCCGGTGAAGTGCCCGAAGAAATTCAGGATAATCTGATTGATGCCATCTTTGCTTGTCAGAATGGTGTGACTCGTATGATTCCGACCGTTCCCGATACGGTGGAAACATCTTCTAATCTGGCTATCATTACGATTGGCGGTGGTAAGGCTGAGATTAAGATTCTGGCCCGTAGCTCCAGCGATAGTATGAAAGAGTATCTGACTACCAGTCTTGAGTCTTGCTTCTCTATGGCAGGTATGAAGGTGGAAATGACTGGCGGCTATTCAGGATGGCAGCCGAACGTTGAATCACCTATTTTGCATGCGATGAAGGAATCTTATAAACAGCAGTTTGGAGTAGAACCCGCTGTGAAAGTAATCCATGCAGGTTTGGAATGCGGTATTATCGGTGCTATCATTCCGGGGCTGGATATGATTTCGTTTGGTCCTACATTGCGCTCACCGCACTCACCGGATGAAAGAGCTTTGATTCCTACCGTACAGAAGTTCTATGACTTCCTGGTGGCTACATTAGCACAGACTCCGACGAAATAAGATTTCTTTTCCTATTATATATAGGTATAATACAGTAAAAAGGCACGGAAGACATCTTCCGTACCTTTTTGTCATATTTACTGCCATTGATATTACAATTCTGTCTCATAACAAATAAATTAATTGATGCAAATCAATTAATATGCTATAAAACATAAATTTCTTTCCTTTTTCGGCTCAATCTATAAACAATGGTCGTATTTTTGTGTTATAAAACATGTAATTAGGAGGATAACAAAATGAAAAAGTTAGAAAGATTGTTTAGAAAGATCGGCAATGCCGATGTACATGTTTGGGGATACTCAACACTTGGCATACTCCCCAAAGAGAAGATTTAAGTTTTTTAGTTTTCAGGTATTAGTAATTTTAAAGGTTTAAAGATTATGGCAAAGAAAATGAGTTCATTAATTAGAAAAATCCTCAGTGAAGTAGGTCGCAACGAAATGCTTTCATGGGGGTACAGAATTGAAAAATGAGATTCAGTACATTAACTAAGCTTGAGTGGGGATGCGTTATTGAAAACGTTATCCCCACTTTTTATTCTGTCATTTAAGCTGTATAGTGGTTAATCCGCGTTCTTTATCTTTCTGTTTTCCATGTGCCGATAGTTCTTGTCGCACTATCAAAGTTTACCCCCACTTTTATTATTTTCCAGTCTCCCACCTGATAGGGAATGGCATATCCCTTGCTATTAATCTGCGCCAATGCTTCTTCCGGTGTACCGTCCACTTTAAATTCAAAGACATAAAGGGTATCTTGTAATTTTACAATGGCGTCAGCTCTTCCGATAGCTGTATCTACTTCCACATCTATATATTGCCCCATCAGCCTGAAAAATAGATAGAAGATGGTTTGGTAATGTTTCTCTTCCTTATTATTTAGCTTATTAGGGATAGAAGCGAAGAAGGACTTCAGTCTTTCCAAGCATTCATCCAAATTTCCGGCACGTAAGTCTTTAATAAATGATACTATATAAAATGTATTCTCTCGTGCGGGTAAATGCACATAAGCAGGCATGAGAGATTCGAGAAATCCTTTCCTGACCTCCTTGTTGGGGTAAGCTAGTGTATAGAGCTGAAAACTCGGGTCATATCCTTTAATAGTGAGATAGCCGCTTTGATAAAGTACTGGAAGAGGGTCGGTAATTCTATTAGTGGGAGCATCAAATTGTTCTGCTGTAGCAGTAGTGTCATCCAACTCACGGATATCAAAGTTACTTTCTTGCAGGAGATCTATCAAAAAAGTGGGAGTACCGGTAGAAAACCAAAAATTGGAATACTTCTTTTGTGCGAAAGCATTGAACAGGCTGAATGGATTATAAATATCCTCGCTATTTTCACTAAAATGATATCCGTCATATTGTTGTTTCAGATGAGTACAAGCTTCTTCATATGTTTCGTTATTGGCTTGAGCCATCTGTTCAATATCGATTTGCAGTGTGTGTACCTCTTGTTCGGTAATGCCGCATATAGCGCTATATTCATCCCACATACTGATATTTTGCAAGTTGTTCAGTTCGCTAAAGATACTCATTTGACTGAATTTGCTGATACCTGTGATAAAAAGGAAACGGATATATTCGTTATCCTTACGAGCCTGCAAGCGTATCACTCCTTCTTCACGAACCGCCAATGCTTCATCAATCAGATTCTCAAACAGGAAACGCAACTGATTCACGTCACCGATCACTTTGGCGTCCATCGGTTCTATGATTAGTTCTACCTTTTCCGTCCGATTTTTCGTGACCTTCCTGAAGTATTTTCCAGCAGCATCAAAAAGCTCCTGTACCGGAATCGTATTCCGGCGGAAAGTAACCTCCTCCAGCTGTCGGGCAGCGCATGAACTCAGAATCGTAAAGATCCCTTTATAATATTCTATCAGTTCTGTAATCGTTTCCACAGCTTCCCGTTCATCCTTTTCCGGAAGGTTCTGCGTATTCAACCGACCAATAATCTGTTTAATCTTGTTTGGATAATAAATTGTCTCATGTTTAATCGTCGAAAGGCAGTTATCAAGCACCATGTTCTGCACATGAAGCATACTGTCTTCCCACGAAGCACGGCGTGTTTCCTCGTGTGCCGACTCGATATCCCGGTATTGCGTGGCAAGCTTTACCACTGCATTGAACACCACAATCGATACATAACGTGCTACCAGCTCAAAAAGAAGATGATCCGTTTCCTGTTGCGTTCCTTCCCTCCGTTCCAGATAAAGCACACCTACACATTGATGCTCACCTCCGGCTTCCACCATCAACGGAATCGCCTGCAAATTCTGTTCTGAGAGATATTCCCCTGTTTCAAAACATTGCTGCACCATTTCCGGCATTTCCTGTCCGGGACAGGAAGCATATTCCAGCCGATGCGTGGTTTCGTTATAAACTGCAATGCCCATCAGGCTGATTGTCAGCAACTCATTTACTGAGCCAAAAGCCTCATTCACGATGCGCTGCGGAATCTCTTTAAGTGTATTTTCCTCTCTCTGAAGCGCTTCCTCGTTCTCCTGAGTCTGAGGTCTGACCAAAGAGGCGGCAAAAACTTTCTGATTTATCTCAAGCACCTGTTCCAGGTTCAGACGGTTCTGCAACATCTTCCTCATATACAAGAGATAATAGCCGATCAGAGAAACGATCAGCAAGACGAAACAGAGGATGATACCAACCGTCTTATTCGTGTTGGATCGTTCCAACTGCCTGCAATACCCTTCCAAAGTCTGGTCTTCTCCCTGTACCTTATATAAATCTGTAAAAGCAGAATTATTATAACTGTAGGCATCAATTTGTTTCAAAGCAAGGAATGCTACCGCCGCTTCATTTCTGATATCCAAAATCACATGATAGTCTGAATCAAAAAGTTCATTCCACCAAAACAGTTCGGCAGGGGTTCCTTTTCCCACCAGTTTCATGTATCGATGCGGCTTCGGGGTACGCGTATATTTCTTATAATGCTCATTCAGCGACATCATTGCCGAATCTATATACTGCAATGCTATTTCGTAGTTCTCATCCACATTGGCAAAATAAGCGGCATTGGCATAATCAGAGGCTGCATCAAGCAGATCTTCATAAGTAGAATCTGTAGTAATCGCAATGGAGTCACTATCCTGCAATATCGACGGAAGGGGTTCATGCAGACAAGAAGCCATTCCCAACGGAAGCAACAGGCAGAGCAACACGCCAATCACTTTACGTACTCCTGAAGGCAAGCGGAAATAAAAACGGCTTCCCTTTCCCGGTTCGCTTTCTATATCGAATACGCATACCCGGAACAGTTCATTCGTTTTCTTATTTTTATGCGCGATATCTTCTGCTGAAAGTCCTCTCCCATTATCTTCTACGGAGATTTCCACATACGCATCGGTAGCATGCGCATATACTTTAACCGTTCCTCCCTCGGGCGTATACTTACGGGCATTTTCAGCCAGTGTATTAATCATAAACAAGGTCAGCGCACGGTCAGCCTTTACCATAAGAGTTGTCGATTCAATTTCCAACTTTTGCTTTTTCATCTCAAAAGCACGCCGCCCTTTTCCCAACAAATCAAATAACTCATTCAGGCTGAATGTCTCGATGTTCAGACTAAGCGTACCTTGCTTCATCTTGATCCAGAGTGCCAGAATATCATTGTATTCGTTGATGGTAGTCACCAGTTCATCAATGTACTGGTACTTCTCTTTCTTTATCTTGGCGTCATCAATATATCCTTTTTCCGTCAGCTTATGTACCTCGTTCAGAATCCGGTCAATATAAGGATTGATACCGCTCACAATGGCCATACAAGCTTTCTTTATCAAATTCTGACGTTTGTTTCCTGCAATATGCTGTTCGTAGATATACCGTTGCTTCTCCAGTTGAATCCGCTCATCGCTCAACGCAGCTACCATTTGTTCATTTTCAGCAGCCCATACGATATAAGGTTCCACTACATGCACCAATGCCTTCTCGTCCCGGTTCAGTCGATGGGAAGAAGGTACCAGTGCAGCTTTTCCTTCTTCCGGAATTTCCAGCGTCAGACGTCCTTTCCCGAACAACTGGTCAATGCCTTGCTGAATCAGAGGTACGTTCATCGGTATGGAAGAAGTGATATCCCGACAAAGAGAGAGAATCCGCTGCAGACGCTCCACATCCACCTGATTCCTGATTTTGGAACGTTTGTTGAAGAACCACCAAAGGATAATCACCAATATCAGACCAACAATAACCAAAAAAAGAACCAGTGTCATTTGCCGTGAACCTGCTTCCAGTGAAAGTTTCCTGCTTTCCAACTCCTTATCCTGACGAGTAAAGTTCAAAATATCCAGATAGATATTCCGGTTATAATCAGAAGCATCCTTCATCCCCAGCCCGGCATATGAAACGCTTAACTGCTCCCTTATCCGTGAGATCCATTCGGGAACGGTCTTCACCTTCTCCTGTCCAATCCATGGAACTCCGGTATAAGTAGTATCTCCCTCGGCAAACGTATATAATTTATCAAGCGTATCCACTTCATTATGATAATAAAGCATGTGATGATGGTTTACGCAGTTCAATGCTTTTGATAATGTATCCAAAGCTTCCTGATAACGTCCGTGCGCATTCAGGTATTTGCCGATAGATACATAAGCTCCGGCAATCTGATACAAGTCATTATATTCGCGAAATTTCTCCAGTGCCAGTTGGGCCAAACGCAAAGGGAACAAAGAATCTACCGGAAAATCAAACTGATCCAACGCATGTGTACGCCTTGTCTTGAAAAACTCAAAATTAGACGGGGATGCCATCAGATTGGCAAGTCCCTGCATTCCATTCCCCTCAAAATACGGATGCTTGCTCTTCACGGCTGTCCGCCAAGTGAAATAAAGTTCGTCAAACTCGCGAAGTTTCCGTTCTTCCGGAGTATTCGCTGCGACCAAAGAAGCCGATCCTTTGAGATAATGATAATAAAGAAGCTGATTGGTATCGCTCAACGCTTCGTCTTCCTGAATATTATCGATAGAGATTATCGCTTCCTGCCGTTGCTGGAGATAATAATAGTAAATGGAGGAAACGAGAAAAAATTCGGTAAATGCGTAATCCAGCCGAAGCGCTTCGTGACGGTCGGCAAAGAGGTCGCTCTCTTCACGAATACGCTTCATCCGTCGGAGGGCACTGTTCCGGTAATCATAAAATTCTTTGTTGAGCGCTGTCCGCTGGCAGATTTTCATCAGTCCGATGTCTGCTATCAACAGTTCAAGCTCATTTTTAGTCAGCTTGTATACCTCTTTATGATACGCCTCGGCACGGTCGAAATCCATATTCATGAAAGCACAGAACCCCAGATTATTGGAAGCTTCCGCTTTCCCCGACTTATATAGGTTTACTTGCCGATATGCTTTATAGGCGTATTTGTAGGAAGAGTCCAGATTACGGTAACGATAAGCATACGCTTTTCCATTCAGCGAGTCGATAAGCCTCACTTCTTTTGTGGGCACCATGTCGGTACACGAAAAAAGGGAGGAAAGCAACAATACTCCTATTATATATAATGGAGAATGGAAAATGGAAAATGGAGAATAAATTAATTATCTTTTTTTGGCAAAGAAATTTTTTACCAATTCTCCACATTCATTCTCTAAAACTCCGGTAACCACGTTTGTCTTCGGGTGCAACACAGACGGGGAAAGCCGGGCATACCCCCGATGCGGATCGGCAGCCCCGTACACCAATTCTCCCAATTGGGCCCAAGCAAGCGCACCGCCACACATGACGCACGGTTCTAACGTGACATACAAGGTACAATCATTTAAATATTTTCCTCCCAATAAAGAAGTCGCAGATGTGATGGCAAGCATCTCCGCATGCGCCGTCACATCATTCAAACGCTCGGTTTGATTATGAGCCCGGGCGATTACCCGACCTTTACAAACGACTACTGCCC
>OGLM01004258.1_pt1 | contig 10729 bp, 9 predicted proteins | sample 1572531 | NCBI WGS metagenome assembly OGLM01 (sample SAMEA2581909, study PRJEB24529) | metagenome | biome: Human gut stool | place: China | collected 2011 | reverse complement strand
GGAAAACTGGAACGTTATTTCCTTCCGGATACAGAACACCTATGTAATCATATTCCTCGTTGGTCTCTAAATTCGTCTGTTTGATACCGAAAATCATAAGTGGTCTGATACCATTTCTCAATTTGACTACACTTCCTATTGGAAATAACTCCTGTACTTTCATTTTTGTTTTCCTCCTGTTCGATCGTGCTATTTATAGCACCGTTTTCTTTGCTGTTCGCAGCGCTGTTTTCATCATCGAAAATACCCGTGCTGACAGCTTCAATGACCGTTCCAATGCCGATACCCTTGTCTTTCAGCATACTGAAAAGCCGCTGTGCCTCCAGCTCAAAGATGTTCTTTGAGAGCGCGTCAATATCCGCTTTCAGAGCAGCGGCGGCAGCTTTCTTCTTTTCGATCACCGTATTAATTTCGTCGAGCTTCTTTTTCTTGACCTCGACCTTTTCGGAATAGGCGGCGATTTTCTCGTCTGTATTCAAGCTACAATCTCCTTTGCTTCCGTTTTTCGCGGATTTTGTGAATGATGTATGCGCCTGTCACGGCGGTGAGCAGTCCTATGTCAACAAGACTTATATGGAACTGCGGACGGTCAGCCGGTTCGGCTCCCTCTGCCGTATCAGGTGGCATATCAAAGATATTCGCCTTTATGATAAAGAACAAAAACGTCAGCAGCACGACCGCAATAATGCAGATGAATATGCGCTGTTTAACACTTTTGCCCATAAATGAATTGTACAGTTTCTTAATTGATACCACCCTCCCAATAATCAAGCATACTCTGTATTATCGCCTTTGACGCCTGATACCTTGCCTTTTCGTTATCCGTGAAATCGTAGATTTCGGAATAATCTTCGTTGTAATAATCCTTGACCGTATAAAACTTTACGGTCAGTTTGGTGTGATTGATAGGGCAGTACGGGTGTCCTTTGCAATAATAGTGCTTGTGACCGTCATCGTCCGTGTAATAGGCACAGCGGTCGGATTTGTATTTCGTCTTGCAGTTCTCGCCGGGGCAAGCAACGGGCGAGGTTTCGACTGCTGTCTTGTAGACAAACGTATCTCCCCAGCGGCAGTAATTCTGATTGACGGTTTTCATGAACTCCTCGAAATCCTCGCGTTTGAAATCAAAGTCGTATATTTCGCCGTCTGAAACTCCGTCAGCCTGCTGTTTCTCCCTCGTCATAAGTACGAAAAGCAGGGACATATAATCTGCGTAATCGTCTGTACCGAAAGCGTCTATCCACGAATTTATAGTCCTGTCAGCGCCTTTGGCGGGGTAGAAAGTGTTGTTGTGGCTCTTGTCGATGTACTGGATTATTTTTCGGGGAGCAGTAGTATCTCCGTCGCAAAATCCCGTCACCGTGTCTTTCAGAGCGTCTTTCGCCTGTTTTTCCATGACGTCCTTTGCCTGTTCGATGAACTCCTTGTAACCCTCGTAGATTTGTTCGGGGGTCTGATTACTGTTATCATCGACAAGCCATGCACCGCCGCCGGCGACAGAACCGCCTGCGCCACCTATCATTTCGGCAAAGCACAAACAGATAACCAGAACTATCAGTATCACGCCGATAATGATAAGGCTGTACGGCATTGTGGACGAAATAAACGACGCTATCTTAGATAGCGCCCCGGCAATCGCTTTGCCTGCCGCCTGTGTCGCTTTCTGCGCAGCTTTAGCGGCTGTCTTGGCGGTTTGAGCAGCAGCCTTTCCGGCTTTGGCAGCACCTTTCTTCACGGCTCGCTTGGCGAGGAATTTGGCTTCTGCCGTGATGTTGTGATTTACGCGTTTCCGCAGCTTTCGCCGTAATTCCGCAGAGGTGGGCTTGTGGATTTTCCGGTAAACCCTCTTGGTGATTTTATAGCCGTTCTTGGCTGTTTTCACTCCGGCATTTGCGGCGGTTTTAACTCCGCTGGCGCCGTGGTCGTATATCTGAACGCCGAGTTTCGCGGCTTTAACGCCGTTATCGTCGGATTTTTCAGCCTGAGCCACAAAGCCCTTTTTCAGCACCTCCGCAGGTTTTGCTGCAATGTTAGCGGCAGTTTTCGCTGCGGAGGAAAGTCTGCGGTATTTTGTAATATCCACCTTTGCCGGAGTAACACCGCCCATGGCAATGGAGATAAGCTCGGCTTTTTTGCGGAAAATCTTTTTCTGCTGTCTGTTAAAGGATTTGAGCAGTTTCAGACGGGATTTATCAATCTTTTTCCGCTTTATTTTCCGCAGCTTTTTGTTCTGCTGCTGGCTGTAAATCACACGCTCTTTCCGCTTGGTGAGCGTTCCGTTAGCAACCGTGCCGTTTTTCAGGACTTTGTATTTCTTGTTTTTCGGCTGGTGAGGTGACAACTTGTACTGCTTCGGCGGTCGGAACGGAATGGGTGTTATTTTCTCAGAAGAACCGGAAGTTTTAATTTCGGTTCTTGGAACGCCAACTGATGTTGCAGATTTTGAAAGCGGGATTTTACGGTCAGCAGCTTTGCCGCTGGCGTGTTCCTTGCGTTCGACAAACTGCCGCTGTTCGGTTGACGCCGATCCACTGTGGTGCGGCATAAGCTCATCTTTTTCAGAACGGCGTACTGTTCTTTCAGTTTTGCCCGAAAGCGCCTTTTCGTTCTTCTTAGAAAGTTCCGTTTTCTGAGATATGCTGTGTTCGATTGAACGGTCGTTCACGGAACGAGCTTTTACGCCGCCTTTTTCGGTAATGATTTTCAAATATATCACCCCTATACTATCTCTGACCATTACTCACCGAATTTCGTAGTCATAAGCTTATACAGCTTTGTATCCGTAGGAAAATCGTCCTTGAAAGGCAGAGAGCCGTTAAGTCCGCAGTAAATCAGACCGGAGCCTGCCGGCGCTCCGGTAACGAAACTCATCATGTTCTCGGGTATTTTCAGAAGATGCGACAGCTTGTCACGGTCGCTCGCCGCCTGATTGAGCATGAGAATAAACTCCGAATTTGAAAGCATGGAGCGCCCCGTATCGGATTTCAACAAATCCTCGACGTTCTGCGTAATTCCGGTCGGAATGCCGCCCCATTTTCTTGCGCGCTTGTACAGCTCAAACAGGAAGTTGGCGCTTTCTTCATTTCTGAAAAGAAGATAAATCTCGTCTATGTAAATGCGGGTGCGGATACCGCGCTCACGGTTGCGGACGATTTTGTCCCAAAGGTTTTCAAGCACTACCATCATGCCGAGGGGTTTTAGCTGCTTGCCCAGATCCTTTATGTCGTACACGACAACACGGTTATTGACGTCCACGTTGGACGGGTAGGAAAATGTTTTCATGGAGCCGTTTACATACAGTTCAAGCGACATATACAGCGGCTTTGCTTCCTCCGAGGTCTGCTTTGACAGAATATCGTAATAATCCTTGAGCGTAGGCATTTCCGTTGTTTTGCCGAGCAGGAAATCACGGTAGACCTCATGCAGACAGTTGTCGATGATAGTTTTCTGTTCGGGAGAAATGCCCTGTTTTCCCATGATGGTTTCAAAGAACGACAGGAAAAAGTCGTATTTTGAGCTTACGACATCTTCGCCCTTGTTGTATTCCTCGAGCGAGATTTCAAGCGGGTTAAGGTGTGTATCGCTGCTTTCGGAGATGTAGAGAAGTTCGCCGCCGAGCGCTCTGACGAGATTCGTGTATTCACGTTCCGGATCCACGATTATTATTTCATCATCGGTCGCAAGGAACACATTCACCATTTCCCGCTTTGCGCTGAACGACTTGCCGGAGCCGGGGCAGCCGAGAATAAATCCGTTGGCGTTTATAAGACTTGCACGGTTGAAGATGATCAGATTGTTGGTGGTCTGATTCAATCCGTAGTAAACGCCGCCTTTCTGCGACAGCTCCTTTGAATTAAACGGCATGAATACGCAGGCGCTCTCCGTTGTGAGAGTGCGGCGCACCTTTAAGCGGCAGTTTCCCAGCGGCAGACAGCTTGCCATTGCGTCCTCCTGCTGAAAGTTGGCTCTGGAGGTAGTGCAGACGTGCTTACGGAACACGGCTTCGATTTTATCCGTGTTGTTATCCAGTTCGTCAAAGCTGGTTCCCGTCACCATTACCACCAGATTCAGCAGGAACATCTTCTGATTTTTGCTCTGCAAATCGTTCAGCAGTTCTTCGGCTTCCGCAAGGGACTGTTTCAGGTCGTCCGAAATCACGTCAGAGTAAACGCCGTGCTGCGACGCCTTTTTCTCTTTCTGCATTTTGTTGGAGCGCATTGCCGTAAGCTGCCGCTTTACGACCTTTATAGCTTCGCTCGGCTCAACAGGGGCGATGTTCACCGTTACCACTATCGGCAGCGAGGTTTCGCAGAGGTCTTTCAGCATATCGTCCACCAGCGAGGACGGCAGATGTTTCAGATAGACCATTCGCGCGAATTTGTCGTTGTACATGAAATAGTCTTTCTTGAACTCAAAGTAATCGGGGCAGCACAGCGATTTTTCCGCGCCGCGCAGGAACTCCGAACTGCTTATCGGGCGTATCTCCTGATTAACGCCGCGGAAAATTTCTGCAATAATGCGGATACGCTCGTTGGCTTTCAATTTTTCGATGTTGCTGCCGATTTTCTGAAAACAGCTCCGCATATACAGTTCCTTTGCGGCGAGTTTCTGCTGCGCCAGTTCCAGAGTAGCCGCCGTGACTGTCACCGTGAAATACTTCTTTGTGGTAATGCCGTTCTGACCCTGCTGCATTTTATCCAAAAGCATTTCGTTGTACTCGTCGCGGTATTCGTCAAAGCCGTCGCCGGCGTGCTTCAGAAGTATCTGACTTGAAAACTCTTTCTGATTGATAACGTTGTTGTGGAGCGTTATCTGGATATCGTCAGAGGTATCAAAGCTGTTGAGCAGGTCGCCATATGCGAGGAAAATACGCTCCTGCTCGGCTGCGTCCGCAGCGTCGTAGGTCACATCTGAAAAAGAATAAGTGACGGAATAGCGGTTCTTCTCTACCTCAAAAATGTACTTGCCGTGAACGTGTTCGTAAGGAATGGTGTCCTGTACGGTACGGGCGACTTTCCGGACAGCCTTTTCCTTTGTCTTTTTAGGCTTCTTCTGCTTCGCAAGGCGAACCTTGTCCAAGTCCTTTGCCGAGCTTTCGGTAGTGCCGATCTTTGAAGAAAACATACTCATTTCTTCTTTCTCTCCTTTCGGATTTTATTTGTCTGCTCTGCGATCTGATGAGCAATCTCGTCCTCTGATATTTCATTACGGCAGTCCCAGAAAACGGGAAGTTCCTCATACTTGCGTTTCTGCGGCTCGACCCATTTCTGTCTGTACAGCAAAGTCAGAAATTTCTCAAACGGCATACCGTCATATCTGAAAAAGCCAAATGCGAATATCGGTACGGCTATCATGATAACCAGCCAGCCGACAACATCATCTCCGAGGAAGTCCTTTCCAAAGATGTACAGCGGAACGCAGACGGCGAGAGCCGCCACAGCGCATACGCACTGCCTTATCGTCAGCCCGAACAGAATTTTCTCCTTGTATTCGGTGATTTCTTTTGGTATCTTTATTTCTATCAAATTATCTTCCTCCTCACGATGAGCCGACTATCCGCTTTGCCCATGCGCCGGAACTCATTACTCCGATACCAAGCGTCAGCGTTGTTATCAGTCCCATTATTCCGTCAAGGGCAAGGTTATAGCTGCCTATGCGACCGGCTATGAGCGCATTGTTCACGGCGGCGTAGGCGATGAACATTATCGCAAGAACTATTGATTGCAGCGTTACTGCGGCGTAGGATTTCAGAAATCCCTTGCCGATATCTGATAAACCGTCGCAGGCGAACGTTGACAGCGGAACGGGCGCGATCATCGTGTAGACCGTCAGCTCAAACAGTCGGGCGATTACCACAACATTGGCTATAATCATAATGATTTTCATGATAAGCCCCTGTATGGAAATCTGCATATTGAGAATCAACGGCTGGAAATTGAGAAACCCTGCGTCCGTATTGTTGATGATTTGCGACGCCTGCGAAGAAGATACGAAATACTGGGCTGCGACCTGCCAGTCGCTTGTGTCGATGAAAGAATACTGCGTTATGGTTCCGCTGATTTCATTCACAAAGCTGTTAAAGCCATTGTAAATCACCGTCGTAAAGAACTCGGAATTATCCACGCAGACCTTTGCAACGACCATTTTCAGAAACAGCATCATGACGTTTTCCCATGTCACCCACTGAAAATGCAGCGTTTTCGTGAAGAAATCTATAAGGAAGAACATCACGCACAATGTGAGCGATGTAGCCTTTATAGCGGATACCAAATCCGGAACGGTGCTTGTGGCAGATTGCAGAAGGCTGTCGTTCGTCAGCAGCTCTATCAGCATTGAGAATAAGCTGTTAAGTTCCATCACAATACCCTTGATAGTATCAAGGCATTGTCCATATCCCCACATAATTAATTCACCTCGTTTCTGCATACGGAAAACAGCGGCAAACAAGCCGCCTGCCGCTGTTCCGTCTATTTTTTGCTTGTTTACCCGGTAATTCCGAACAGGTCAAGCGAAAGCGTGAGCGCAAACACCACAAATCCCGACGCCAGCGTCATAAGTCCACGGGTCTTTGCTTCTGCGTCGTCGTTCTTGATCGCGAGGGCGAACATAATGCCGCCGACAAAGGCGACTACCAGACCGATACGTCCGATCCACGTCGCGAAGAAACCGATAACGCTGTTGAAAGCCGCCTCGCCGTCGGCAACTCCCTCGCCGCCCTCTGCGAAAGCGGATACAGAGGACGCCATCGCCATCGTCACCATTGTGGTGAGGGAGAGTACTGCCTTCCTGCGCTTTGCGTTCAGAGCAGAAATGAAGTTCTTAATGGGGTTGGTGCGCTTTGCTGCACCCTGTGCAGCGGTGGTAGTGATTGTGTTTTCCATAAGAAAACCCTCCTTGAAAAAATAAATATATGTACAACCGCAAATGCGGCAGTAACCGGATCAAAACGGGCTGTCCACGATTTCTCTGAAATCCGCTTCTCCTATGACCTTTGGTGTGGATAAATCCATAGGCATAAGGTTTTCTGGGACGGCTTCATCGGAGAAATCCAGCTCCTCGTTTTCGTTGAACATTTCTTCGCCGGCGGTCTGTTCCTCATGCTGTTTCAGAGCAGCGGCGATTTCCTTTGTGTCGAATTCTTCGTCAAGGTTTGTCATGTTATCCTCCTCATCGGGAACGTCTATATCTGAAATGTCCTTTTCATCATCGACCGGCTGTGCAGCAGGCTTCGGCTCGACGGTTTCCGAGTAAATTTCGGTCATATCAGGAGCCTTTTCGGTGTGCAAGTCGTCAATGAGATAGGCATAGTTCTTGTTGCTGTCCTCCAGGTACTTGTAATTCTGGTGCTTTTCGATATCGAATTTGTGACAGAAAAAAGGGTAGAGCGCCCGGACGATCAGTACGCACTCGTTTGGCTTCATGACCTTGAGTTCGTCCGTTGTCATGAGCTCTCTGCCCAAAATGCTGTTATTCTCCGAGGTTGACGGGGATTTGTGACTTCGCGTGCGGTTCTGGGATACCACGTCAATGGTTTCCTTGCCTAGAGATTTCGATATTGCTTCAAGAGTGCTTGCTTCCTGCCCGCCGAGGAACAGCAGGCTGTCGCAGTTACCCGTGAGTATCTCCCAGGACTTGTCGTACATCTTTTTAAGCTGCGCCAGATTCTGAATGATGATGTTTGCGGATATTTCCATGCTTCGCATAGTCGCCAGCAGCTTGTCAAAGTCCGGAATAGTGCCGACATTTGCGAACTCATCAAGCAGACACCGAACATGAACAGGCAGCCTGCCGCCATATTTGAAATTCGCCGTATCATACAGCGTATCGAAAAGCTGTGTGTACATCATCGCCGCCAGAAAGTTGAACGTAGCGTCCGATGACGGTATTATAATAAAAAGGGCGGTCTTTCGATCGCCCAATGTATCAAGGTGTATGTTGTCCGTGTGCGTAAGGTCTGCGACTTCCGGAAGATTGAACGCCGCAAACCGCACAGCCGCAGAAATCAGTATCGACTTTGCGGTTTCAGCGGGAGCTTTCTTGAAATCCGCATAGAACGAAACCGCCATGCTGTGCGGATTTTCGGTTCTAAGCTCGTCCATCATATCGTCAAGCGGGGAGCGGTGGTTTTCGTCCTGCTCGGAGATTTCCGCTAACCTCATCATCTTCATTACCGTGCTAAAATTACGGTCGAGGGAATTGCCGTTTTCGTCCGTCTTTTTTTCGAGAAGATAGAAAGCAATCGCAAGCGTGAGCGCCTTTGTGCTGTCGTCCCAGAACTGATCGCCGCCGGACGCGCCTTCCTGCTTCGTGTTCTTCATCAGACAATTCACCATTTTCATGACGTAGGTCTTGTTGATGTTTCCGTCCTTGTCGTAGATGTAATTGAACGGATTGTAATTATTGCTGTGCGACATATCTATCAAGTTAAATACACGGATTTCATAGCCGGCTTTTTTCAGCAATCGTCCGCAGGAACGCAGCAGTTCGCCTTTCGGGTCGGTTACGACATAACTTGTGTTTAACTGCATTATGTTCGGCTTAACGTAGAAACGGGATTTGCCGGAACCGGAGCCGCCGATTACCAGTACATTGAGATTTTCCCGGTGCTGGCGAGTGTTCAGCGACATTCGGACTTCCTGCGTGAGCAAGATATTGTTGTCTGTTTCAAATGGGGATTTCGGTGAGTTCTTCCCCTTTTTCTTTTCGGGCTTTGTCGCCGTCCGCAAGCTTTGTTGCGCGGCGTCCTTGCCGCGCTTTGGCTTGCTCCTTGCCGACATCCTGTCGGCAAGAAATTTTTCTTCCTTTTCATTCGCCCAGCGAGCCGAGCCGTGTTCTACTCCCTTTCGGTGCAGGCGCTTTCGGGAAGTGTATTTCATAAGCGCATATATGCCGAGGGCGAAACCCACCATGAGCGTTATCTTGAAGCTGTACGATGAAAAGTCCGTGAAATGCGCTCCGACCGTATCGGTAGAGGTAAGCACAGTTTCAAACTGCGTCATAAGCACATTGAAATCCAGCACGCCATCATCGTCCACGGACAAGTCCATAGCCGCGCCAAGACCCGCCGAAACATACAGAACTGCAAAGATGATAATTGCATACAGCAAAATCGTCAGCATATCAGGTTTCTTCTTTTTCAATGTTTCAACCCCTTGCTTTCATTGAGTTTTGGCTTCGGAACGGTCGGAGAAGCAGGCTGTTTTTTCAGCGAATTCTGGATTTTGTTCTGGAGAACGCTCTGCTTTTTTGCCTTGTCGATTATGTGTGCAGAGTTTTCTTTCGGAATATTAAAATCTCTGGATATCTTATCCGCAACATTTATCGTGCTGAAATTGTAAGTCTTGGATTTGCCGCCGAACGTTAGTGTAAAGCCGTTCTGCGAGGTTCTCTCAATGCCTACGCTCTGCGAAACTCCGTCCTTGCCGACTGTGCGTTCCTCGATTTTGGATTTGACCTGCCTGTCGATTTTCTGGGACTTTGCAACAGCCTTTTCAGCCTGATATTCCATCATTCCGAGCCGGTTGGTACAGATGTTCTTCATCTCTGTTTCGGTCATTTCCTCCGGAGTGAGGGCGGCAGTCTTATCTCCGTTGGAAATGAAAATATGTGTCGTGCCGCCGTCCTTGAAATTGACGGAATTAAACCGCATATCCCGCAGGGTAAGGTCGTCGCTGGGGTAGCGGATATTCGTTTTCAGGGAATTGAGATTATCGTACTGCTCCGTATGAGCGAGGAACTTATCCTTGTCCTGCTTGAGGTCGCGGCAGATTTTGTTCGCCGCCAAATCTGCCTTTGCCTCAGAATAGCCGAACTGCTCCCGAAGTAATTCCATCGTCTGCGCCTTATTCATGGGCGAATATTCAAAGGACTTCCCGAGTTTATCATCGGCGATAACGATACCTTTATCATCTGACCGAATATCCAGATCGTCTGAAATCTCGCCGTGAACGCGCTTGTAATCTTCCTTGACAACGGCGACCTGCTCAGCGTTTTCTGCGGGATAGACGCATTTTATCTTGCCGTCCGCGGATTTCATGAACTGGCAGCTTAAACCCTGTTCCTCAAAAGCGGCTTTCATAGCGGTCACGTTGTTGGCGCTGATGTTAAAACACTTTACGCTCTGCGGAGCTTCTTTCAAGCGTTCCTGCATTATCTCCTGCGTTATCTGATTGACTATGCCCTTGTCACGGTCGAGGAATTCGATAGTCTGCTTATCTCCATTGCCCACGACCGCAACGGGGATTTTGTACTCCTTTGCTTTCGCCGCAAACGCTTTCACGTCTGAGGAAAGAATATTGCTAGTCGTGGAAATGCCGCATTCTGCCTTGTTAGCTTCATACAGAAGCTCGTTGTTCGTGACCGAACCTTTCGCCATTCTTGCGGCAATATTGCCTCCGATTTGGTTAAGGCTGTCAACGGAATTGTGGTACAGTTCTTTCAGCATTTTTTCAAGGATGGGAGCGAGGAGCTTTATCAGCTCGGCGCTCACCTCAATGATTTTTTGCCCCGACTGCAATGCAGCAGAGCCGACTTCATCAGCCATATTATTACCTCCTGTTCTGATTTGGTGCTATAAATAGCACATTTAGTGCTTTGGCGGTGTGGATTTCTTTATCGTAAAGGTCTTGTCGGTCAGCTTTTTTCCTGCCCGCAGCTCATCACGCTTTTTCACATATTCCCATGAAAGTTCGGGATTTTTGCGGAAAACATCATTCACCTCGTCCATTTT
>OGLM01004257.1_pt1 | contig 10735 bp, 3 predicted proteins | sample 1572531 | NCBI WGS metagenome assembly OGLM01 (sample SAMEA2581909, study PRJEB24529) | metagenome | biome: Human gut stool | place: China | collected 2011 | reverse complement strand
GGCGCTTGCTATACTCAGCATTCAGCAGGTGACTACCGAGAAGCTGCGGGAGCTTCGCTATCAGCAGCGGCTTGAAAGGGCGCTCCGCACGGAGAGCCAGTACAGGCAGGCTATCCTGTCCAACGCCATCGCGGTGTACACCTATAACATTACCGAGGACACGATATACGACGAGATAATCGAACAGGAGGGCGTTGATCCGCTGCTTCCCAAGATGGGGCTTACTGTGCCGTGCTCCTATAACGAGTACATTAGCAAAAAGTCCGAGTTTATCGTTGACCGCCAGACCGCAGAGAATTTCCGCAGGACATTCTGCACACGTACTCTTGCTGATATGTACAACAGCCACCGCCGCAGCTTTGATACGGAATATGAATTCAAGATCGGCAGCATGGTCGGGTACTTCCGCGAGGCGGTAATAATAACCCAGGATATGGAGACCGGCGACCTCTGGGGTCTGACCTACGTCCGGGACGTCACCGGCGAACACGACCAGGCAAAGCGGGTGGAGCAGGCTCTGCGCGACGCCTTCGACCAGGCGCAGCACGCGAACTCCGCAAAGACGCTGTTCATGAGCCAGATGAGCCACGATATCCGCACGCCGCTGAACGCGATACTCGGAATGTCCACGATAGCGCAGGAGCACATCAGCGACGCCGCCCGGGTCAACGACTGCCTCGAAAAAATACAGACCTCCGGACATCAGCTCCTGGAGATAATCAACAACGTCCTCGACCTTTCGGCGATAGAGAGCGGAAAAACCCCCCTTGCCAGCGAGCCGTTCGACCTGAAGGTGTTCATCGACGATACTGCGGGCACGATACGCACGCTGACCGACAAGAAGCGTCAGCGCTTCGTCGTGGAGATCTCCGAGGGGATAAACTATTCGGTGATAGGCGACCAGACGAAGCTGCGGCAGCTTCTTATGAACATACTCAGCAACGCCGTGAAATACACCCCGGACGGCGGCGAGATACACCTCTCCGTGAAGGAGCTGAACCCCGACCACCACGGCGTGTGCCGCTATCTTTTCACAGTGAAGGATAACGGAATCGGCATGAGCCAGGAATTCCTGCACAAGATATACGACCCGTTCGTACGCGCCGACGACCACCGCATAAGCGGAATACAGGGAACCGGTCTCGGAATGGCGATTGCGATAAACATCGCCCGCATGATGAACGGCGACATCGGAATAAACAGCGAAGTCGGCAAGGGTTCGGTGTTTGAAGTCACCGTCGCGCTGAAAAAGGGCGCGGAGGAGCCTGCGTACATCGGCGGCATTTCCATGGAGGAGCAGCCGCGGCGCGAGCGCATGTCGGACTACGACTTCGGCGGGAAGCGCGTACTGCTTGCGGAGGATCTCGAATTCAACGCGGAGATCGCGTCGGAGTTCCTTGCGGAAGCGGGGCTTGTCACTGAAACCGCATGCAACGGCGCGGAGGCAGTGGAGAAGTTCGGCAGTTCGCCGGAGGGCTACTACAGCCTTATATTCATGGATATCCAGATGCCTGTTCTGGACGGCTACCAGGCGGCGGACAAAATACGCGCTCTGGACCGTCCCGACGCGAAAACCGTTCCGATAGTCGCGATGACGGCAAACGCTTTCATAGAGGACGTCAAGACCGCAAAGGAACACGGAATGAACGGGCACGTTGCAAAGCCGCTGGAGGTAAGGGAGCTTACCGCGGCGCTGAAAAAGTGGATACCCGGCTTTAAAACTAAGAATCAGAGTTGAACAGAATGAAAAGAATTGTTACGATACAGGATTTTTCCTGCGTTGGGAGCTGCTCGCTGACCGCCGCGATACCGGTGCTGTCGGCGGCGGGGGGGGAGTGCTGCGGAATTCCGACGGCGCTCCTTTCGAACCACACCGGATTTCCGACGTTTTACAGCATAGACCTCACGGATGAACTGGCTCCGATAAGCGATCAGCTCAAGCGTGAGCACATTGATTTCGACGGCGTTTACACCGGATATATTGCTTCCATCGATCAGATAGAGCACATTGAGGAGTTCATACGCCGTTTCAGGAAGCCGGGGGACCCGCTGTTCATCGACCCGGTAATGGGCGACAACGGAAAGATGTACGCGGCGCTCACCGAAGACTACCCCGCAAGAATGCGGAAGTTCATCGAGGGCGCGGACATCATCACCCCGAACATCACGGAGGCATGCCTGCTGACAGGGCGCAGCTTCAATCCCTGCCCGACGCTCCACGAAACAAAGGAAATGCTCCGGGAGCTGTGCGGATTCGGAGTGAGGTACGCCGTCATCACCGGATTTTCGGAGAAGGGGCAGCTGGGGGCGGTCGGCTGCTTTGACGGCGCCTTCGTCCTGCGACATTACGCCGCCGGAGGACTCCTCCTGGGAGCGGGTTGCCGGGTCGACCTGTATGTCCGAAACCGGTTCGGGAGCGGGGGAGTCGCTTATGCCTGCCGAGCGGAGCAGCGCTTCGATGTCGTCCTGCGACATCTTGTTGTTCTCCACCTCGGGAGCGGGCGCATAGGAGGTTTCGGGAGCGATAGCCTCCGGGGTTTTGGACTCCTCCATAATGCTTGCGACGTCCACCTTATGCTGATTCAGAATGCTGCTCACGTCCGCTTCCGGCTGCTTTGGCGGACGCGTGGAACGTCCCGGGCGGTATTCCCCGCTGGGGTAGGATATCATCGGAACCGGCTGTGCTTCCGGCGCGATGAGGTATTTGTCGAACTCGCCGCACGCCTGCTCGAAAGTTGTGGTCTCGCCGTCGAATCTTATCCAGTAGTCGTCGTAGGGAGTGATTCCGTGGGTACGCCTGAGTATGTTGTAGACGTTGTATTTTTCAATTCCCATTCTGTCGAGGATAGGGTATGTATAGGGCGTCTTGTCCTGAAAAACACGGCACGAGAACAAGTAGTAAATGTCCGAAATGTCGAGGGGACGGTGTATCGTTGTTATCATCAGCTCCTTGAAGCGGGTGATGATGGTATAGGATACCTCCTCGTCCTCTGAAACGAGATATTCGCATATCGGCGCTTCGCACTTCCACACAGTGAATTTCAGCGGGAGCGGCATTTCGAATGCGCTGTTGTCTACTATTCGATACCGGTTCGCCTTTAATACAACATTTTCCATAGTTCTACCCTCCGGAATACGTCCGCACGTATCACATTATTATAAACATTATACCACATTTTTGAAACATAAGCAATAGTTTTTTTATCTCTCCATATTGTGAACAAAATAATTTCGGGCGATTTGTGCAGGTTTAATAAAAATGCCGGACAATGATAAATTATTATTGTCAAAGTGTTTACAGAAACGAATTTATGTGTTATACTGATACTAAATAGCTGTGTCTGTCGCACGGCTGAATGCGGAAATAATCTGCTCTTGCAGAACAGAAACGGGGAGTATATATGAAGATCAGAACCATGCTGATGATCAGCGCCATGCTGTTCGCGATACTGCCGATGGTGATCTACACGGTGTTCGCAAACACATTGCTTTCTTCTGACGGCGACAAGCAGTTCAGAGATACTTTACTCGAGGTGGCAGAGAACGAGCGCTACACGCTGCAGACCTACCTCGACACGGTGGATAAGCAGGCGGAGACCATTCTGAAGAACACCGAGGTACAGGACGTGATCAAGAGCCAGAAAACCTCGGATTATGTCGGGAATTACCTTGTGCAGTTTGCAAACGAGAATCCTGAGATAGATTCCATCTCTCTGGTGGACAAGGACGGCAAGATCTTCTGCGGAAGCACCGGAAAGATCGGTCAGGTCATCGACAATTTCAGCGCTTATGACAGCTACGCAGACGGCGCTCTCTACTACAATGCGATAATCAATCCCGAGGCCACCGGCGGCGGAACCAACCCCACGATGTTCTACAAGAAGCATCAGGGCGGCGCGACCCTGCTTATCAGCTACAAGCTGTCCGGCAAGGGCTTCCTTTACAGCGCGTCCGGCGGAAGCACGTTCTACAACGGTTCTGTGACTGTTGCGGATTCTTCCCCCAATCACAATTATAATATCGTTGATAACTTCAAGGTAAACCTTTATTACGAGTACCCCTCCGATGTTTTCAAGAGCAGGATCGACAGCCTGACTGACGGCGCGGAGCCTGAGATAATCGAGTACTCTCCGGCAAACGGTTCCTCTGATAAGTGGTACGCCGCAATGGTCAAGGTCGGCGGCGAAAACGGACTTATCGCGATCGCAAGCTGCCCTGTGAACGGCAATGCAAATTCCTTCTCGCTGCCCGCGGGCAACGGCATAGTTGTGGCATGCGTACTTATCTCCATTGTTGCAATTGCAGGCGCTGTCGTCGTATCCATTCTTGTAACAAGACCGCTCAAGACCATCGAGGAGACCCTTGTAAAGGTACGCCGCGGCGACCACGAGGCGCGTATCCCGAACGAGGTCAGCAACAACGAGTACGGACAGATGTCCCGTGCGTTCAACAACCTGCTTGACGAGATCGTTGTCAGCGAGGACAGATACCGCACCATTACGGAGATGTCCGATAACATCATCTTCGAGTGGAATTTCAAAACCAACGAAGTGTTCTTCTCCAACAACTTCAACAAGAAGTTCAGCTACCGTGCTCCGTCCGACCACTTCGGTGACAGCTTCCTGTTAAAGGCTAAGCTCCACGAGGAGGACGCAGAACGCTACAAGCAGGACCTCGAGGCTCTGGGCAGAGGCGAGGAGTTCAAGCACAACGAGTACCGTATGAAGAACATCTACGGCGACTACATCTGGGTTCTTATCAGAACTGCGACCCTCCGCGACAAGGAAGGCAACCCGCTGAAGATCGTCGGCGTTATCCTGGATATCGACCGTGCGAAGAAGAGCGAGCAGCAGCTCACGACACGTGCAAGCTCCGACGCCCTCACCGAGCTTTACAACCGTGAGACCATTGAGAGCCAGATTGACAACGAGATCACCCTTTCCGAAGCGCGTAAATCCGAGATGGCGGTTCTGTTCATCGACGTAGACGACTTCAAGCACTACAACGACCAGTACAGCCACGCGACCGGCGACCAGGTGCTGAAGTTTGTTGCACGCACCATAAAGGGCACTGTGAACGAGTTCGGCTTCGCAGGACGTTACGGCGGCGACGAGTTCATCGCATGCATTCGCAACGCGGAGATAAACGACCCGACAAGGGCTGCGCAGGATATCATCTCCAAGCTCGAAGAAGGCTTCGAGTGCGACGGAGTTCACCTGACCGTGAGCGTGTCCATCGGTATTTCGATGATAAAGGACGACTACAACACCCGTGTTGAGTATATCATCGGTAAGGCTGATGACGCGATGTATTCCGTTAAGAAGAACGGTAAGTCAAATTACGCGTTCATCTGATCTGAGTAATAAGAAAGACCGCTCGGGAGAGCGGTCTTTTTTTGTGCGGAGAATAGATTTGTGCGGGGTAAACTTTCAGGAGCCATCAATTTGGAGCGTCGGAGCGTCAGAGCGTCGTAGCGAAGCGGGCGTCTGCTCCTCTGGTGGCGGCGTGAACCGCCATAGGGGCAGACCCGGCACACCCGCGCAGACGTTAAACTCTCTGAAATAAAAGCGCTTCCGCACAAAGTAACTGTGCGGAAGCGCATATTATTTACCCATTCTCCTATATTGAGAAAGCGGTTTGCCGTGCCGGAATTGACTTTATTGACAGCCGAATTACAATATGTTTTTACGGATCATCGACAAACTTCAGACCTATGCAGTGATCCGAAATAAGATTCTCAGGTTTGACGCCGAGCAGGGTCTTGATTCTGGAGTGCACCGTGATAGTACCGCTGCACATGGACATCGTGAGAGTGCCCTCGCAGTCGGTGGAGCCAAACGCGACTGATTCCGCGCCCTCGATAAGGGAATCGAACGTGCAGTCGTTCATTATGATCTCGCCGAAGTTCTTATCGGCGCCGATACCTAGTATCTCCTTCGCCTTGAACTCGGTGGAGATGCGCACGTCAGACATTTGGATGCTGCCGCCGCAGGAGTTGAACGACGCGATACCTCCTACCTTGTCGCCGGACATCTTGAAGTCAGCGCAGCCGTTTTTGATGCTTACTCTGCACGGGTCGCTGAAGCTTCCGATGCCAAGCCCGGTTTTTGAATGGTGCTCGATGAACACGCGGGAGTCGTCTATATCCACGACTGCGCCGGAGAGCAGGCTGCCTATGCCGAGGGTTTTCTTGCCCATCTGCTCGATGACGAGTTCCTTGCAGCGTATCCTGATATATGAGCTGCCGTCGTTGGTTTTGCCGCCTATCGCCACGTTCTTTTCGCCGTCAAGGTGGATATAAAGACCGCCGTTCATGCAGATGTCGATATTGCCGTACGGCATTGTAAAGCCGGAGCCGATGGCGTAGGTCTGGCTGCTTGCGGAGTTTATCCTGAGCGTGCCGTCGCCGATTATTTTCAGCGTGGAGCCAGCCGGGACGTAAATCCCGCCGGTCAGCGTTGCCGCGCCGATGATGTTCAGCGTCATGGTGCTGTTCTGACCCACTGTTATCGAAGCGCCCGCATTCTCGTTCTGCACAGTGATGTCCACGAGGTTCAGGCGGCAGTCGATGTTGTCCTTGGTGCGTACTGCCATTTCGGAGGTGTAGTTCTTGTTTCCGGTCAGGGTGTACTCCATCTTGTTGACAATGATATCCGTGTAGTTGTCCAGGTCAAGCGCCATGAGGGATATCTCGCGCTCGTCGCCGGTGAAGTATGTCTTGCGGGTGCGGCGGTTCTCGGACTGGCGGCTGTATTCCTGTATCTCCTCCGCGATGTCCGGATTTATCTCCTGAACGATATCCGCAGAGGGCTTCGCGGTATAGTAGCCCTGGATAAGGTCGACGCCCATGCCGATAACGGTCTGAAGCTCCTCGGTGAGTTCCACGCCCTCTGCGAGAGCCATGAAGTTGTTGTCGTGGGCGTAGTCGATGATGTTGCGCGTGAAGTGCTTCTTGCGCTTATCCTTGTGGATATTCATGATAAGGCTGCGGTCTATCTTCACGACGTTGGGCATGAATGTCAGCAGGTTGCTGATGTTGGAATATCCCGTTCCGTAATCGTCTATCGCGACCTTGAATCCGCAGCGCTGGCTGCGCTCAAGCAGCGTCTTTAACTGGCTGGAGCTTGCCTCGGTCTGCTCGGTGAACTCCACGACGATATTCTGCATGATATCGCCGTAAAGCTGATATAGCTGCTCAAAATCGGCGTCCGGAAGCGTGCATGCCGGTATACTGTTGATAAACAGCAGCTTCCCCGCAAGCAGGCGCTGGTTTTCCTTTGCGAAGCGCAGAGTATTGAACATCGTGCACTTCTCCACGTCCTGGAGTCTGTCGAGAGCCTCAGCATGGCTGAGTATCGTGAGCGGAGACAGCCGGAATTCTTCGCCGGACCGCATGAGCGCCTCGTACGCGAAAACGCTTCCGTCCTTCGCGCTGACGATGGGCTGGAAATTATATGAGAACAGGTTCTCGTTAAGCAGCCGTACGACCTGCTGGCGCTCCTCCGGGTCGAAAGTCTCGGCGGAAACGTCCGCGGTCTTGTGCATTTTGGTGTGGTTATCCTTGGTGAGGGTGCGCTGGTACGCCGCCTCGTAGGGCAGCTTGTCGAGCACGGAGCGGTCTGTGAGAGGCGCGGAGATCGACGCGGTGTAGATATTCACGCCATATTCCTGGTTGTGGTGGTTTATGGAGTCCACAACGCTGCTGAGCCTCGACGGAACATCGTCGAAGGAGCCTTCGTCGATAACTCCGGCAATGAAGAACTCGTCGCCGCTTACCCTTACTACGATGTCGTTTTCTCCGGCAGCGCCGGAAAGCGCAACGCCGAGGGCCTGAAGCACCTTGTCGCCCTCCGCGTAGCCGTAGGTGTCGTTTATGCCGCGGAGGTTCTCAACGTCGATGGAGATTATGCGCAGCAGCTTCTTCGGATCGTTGAACTTGCCGCAGCGCTCCGTCATGATGCGGACGTAGCCGCGCATATTCAGCAGACCCGTGAGGGAATCGCGCACCTGCGCGTCGGTAACGGCGTCGTTGTAGAGAATGTGCCGGCGCTGCTTCTCAAGGGCGCAGCTTATTGTCCTGAGCCACTTGACGTAATTCCGGCTGTAGACCTTTCCGCTCTCGCCGTAGGAAAGCACGACGTAGCCGTAGTTAACTCCAATGAAGTGGAGGGTCGTGAAGATGAACGCCGACGGGCGGCTGCGCTCCTCGAAAATCTCGGGAAGCAGCATATCGCGCGGGAACTTCGCCATGAGGTCGACGGTGCTTCCTGCGGAGGTGCGCTTGTACGCGAGGTTGATCCGGTCGGTGAAGCCCGGTTCGGGGGCTTCGTTGTGCATTACCTGGTTGTTGAGACAAAGCCAGAATCCGGTGAAATCCCCGAGGAAATGCGTGTACCAGTCCACCTTCCAGAGGTAGTCGTAGAACGTATCCGCGCCGATTAGCTCCTCTGACATGAAGTTGTAGTAGGAATCCATTTCGTTGCCCTGCAGGCTGGTCATTTCAGCAGCGAAGGCATGGCACAGCCCTCCGAGGTTGGGGGGGCAGCAGCCGCAGGTCATTCCGACGCGGAACTGTGCGCAGTTGTCGTCGGAATGCGCCTGGTATACCCCGCCGGTGACTTTCGCGATTATGTAGTGCGCGGCGTTTTTCGCAAGAGTAACAGGGTCGCGCAGCGCGGAGGTGATGTTAAGATAATTCGCGCCGTACGGCTCCTTCTGATTGAAGCCGGTGATCAGCACGTCGTCCGGGATATTTACGCCGCGGTTCGACAGCGATTCGATGAGCTGTACTGCGGTAAGGTCGGAGCAGCACATTATCGCTTCCGGCATGCCGTTGCTGATTATCTCGCCGGCAATGCCGGAAAAGTCGTAAACCCAGTCGATTCCGTGGTGTATGCGTTCTTTTGGGATATCATAGCCGCGCTTTTTCATGGCCTTCACGAAGTAGCGCTCAATGGAGTCGTGGAATTCGTCCTTCGGTCCGCCCACGAAGTCGATGACCTTGCAGCCGTGGTGATCCATGATGTGGCTGACCATCATGTCAGCTACTGGTTCGTAGTTGTAAAGGCAGTTGGCGAAGCCGTCCACCTGGCTGTCGAACGAAATGACAGGACCCTTGAAATCGCTTTTTATGCGTGCGATAAGGCGTTCCCGCGAGGTAGCGTCGTTAATGCTGGAGGAGAATATGATAATGCCGTCTAGGAGGTCAAAGTCCACAAGGTCGTATACGGAGTTTTCAGCCGCGTCGAATTCAGCGTTGCCGGACATCATCAGGGACGAGAATACCGCGGCGTCCATGTTGGCGGCAAAAAGCTCTTTCTGAATTGTGTTCAGCGCGTTTGAGAAGAATACATATTCCGCTTCAGCGGCGATTATTCCGATCAAAGGACGGGATTTTTTCAAGGCGATTTCTCCTTTGTCCTGTTTGGTTCAAACAGGCATACTATGACTATTTTAAATAAGTATATCATAAATCGCGTGTTATTTGCAACAACAGACTGATGATTTTGTGCGATATTACTATTTTTTTTAGTTATATTTACAATCTGACGATACAAAAGCGGTGTTTTTATCTGGAAATGTAATGTTTCACATGAAATTTTGTGCAAATTGCCATGCGGGGAGGGTTTGATTTTTTACTCTATATAGTGTATAATAGATATTATTGACGAAATTTATACAGGAGTTTTTTATTTATGGATCTGTTACTTATTTCTGCGGCGGAGACTGCGGCAGATGACGGCGGCTTCCTCGGAGTCGTAAAGACTGTAAACGACGCGGTCAGCGGCGTCGTATGGGGCTGGCCGGCTCTTATCCTGCTGCTGTTCGTCGGAGTGCTGATGTCGGTGCTTACGAAATTCTTCCAGATATCGCACATCGGAAGGTGGTTCAGATGCACCATCGGCGCGGTATTCAAGGACAGAAAGGTAACGGCGCACACAAAGGACAAGCAGATAACCCAGTTCCAGAGCGTATGCGCGGCGCTCGCCTCAACGGTCGGGACCGGTAATATTGCGGGCGTGGCTTCCGCAATTGTCACCGGAGGTCCCGGCGCTGTGTTCTGGATGTGGATCATGGCGTTCTTCGGAATGATGACCAACTTCGCTGAGAACGTGCTGGGTATTCTCTACCGCGTCAAGAACAGGGAAGGCGAGTGGAGCGGCGGCGCGATGTACTACCTCAAGTACGGTCTCGGTGCAAAGAAGCACTGCAGGGTTTTAGGCTCCGTGCTTGCCGTGCTGTTTTGCGTATTCTGCCTGTTCGCTTCCTTCGGAATCGGCAACATGACCCAGATCAACACCATCTCCACCAACATGAACAGCACATTCGGGATCCCGAACTGGATCACCGGCGTCGTGCTGATGATCATTGCGGCTCTCGTTGTTATCGGCGGTATCAAGCGGATCGCGCTGGTTACAGAGAAGATCGTTCCGATAATGGTGATCGTCTACCTGCTGGGAACTGTCGGCGTCTGCGTTATGCATATCGACCAGTTCGGCGCGGTGTTCTCCTCTATTTTCAGGAGCGCGTTCGGCATGGAGGCTGTCGTCGGCGGTCTGGTGGGTCAGGGCGTCAAGATGGCGATAGAGATGGGCATGAAGCGCGGCGTGTTCTCTAACGAAGCGGGTCTCGGCTCCTCGGTAATGGTGCACTGCAACTCCAACGTCAAGGAACCGGTCAGCCAGGGAATGTGGGGAATCTTCAGCGTGTTCACCGACACTATCGTTGTCTGCTC
>OGLM01004253.1_pt1 | contig 10743 bp, 6 predicted proteins | sample 1572531 | NCBI WGS metagenome assembly OGLM01 (sample SAMEA2581909, study PRJEB24529) | metagenome | biome: Human gut stool | place: China | collected 2011 | reverse complement strand
AGCCCACCTCCGACTGTGCTTTTTTATCCCCGGCGACGGGGGATATATCACCACAGAGCCCTGCTTTTCCGGGGCCCGGCACCTTGGGACAAAGTGTCTCGAAGCAAAGCCCCGTTACTTTTCCAGAGTGTTCTTTTTCTCCGGCTTTGCCAGTTCGGGCGGCTGTTTCTCTTTCCAGTCGTCCAGCAGGGCCATAATCTGTTCTTTCATTTTGGCGGGAGTGACCTCCTTGCCAAAATACTTCGACAGTTCAGATGTTGAAATAATCACGCCGCGATCCTCCTTCTTTTCTTCACTCAAAATTCCGTCAATCACATCGCCGTTGCGCTTGCCCTCCTTGTCAAGCTCCCGGAGCCGCTTTGCCTGGTTGACCGAGGGGGAGGACTGCTCCCCCTCAATGGAGACAGCGATCAACCGCTGGTGTTCCGGGCGGATATAGGACAGCTCCACCGCAGGCATAAAGCCCAGCTTTTTGGCGTCCGTCATATCCAGGAGCTCCGGGACAAGAGAATTAAGCCGGATATAACGCATGACTTTTTTATAGTTCATATCGTGATCCGCACCCACAATCTCAACAGAGCGTTTCCCCAGGGCCTGCTCCTCCTGGCTGTTGCCGGGGCGGGCCCCCTGGTGCTTGATAGCCTCCACCTCCAAATCCAGCAGGCGGGCCAACTCGCTGGGGAGGGGCTCCCCGCGCTGTTTGTTGCTGTTCCGCATTTCCCGGACGGCTTCAAAGTCCGTCATGTTGCGGACAATACAGGGCATTTCATCCAGCCCGGCCCGTTCACTGCCATGATGACGGCGGTGGCCCGCGATGATCTCATAGCCCTGGCCGTCCTTTTCCGGGCGGACGGTGGCGGGGGTCATAACGCCATGCTCCTTGATCGTCCCCACCAAGTCATCCATCGCCTTATCGTCCTGCACCTTGTAGGGATGCTCCCGGAACGTGTGGAACGCATGGAGCTCGGACAATTTCAAATAGACAACCTTGCCCTCCTCAACCGGGCGGGGCGGCTCGGCTGGTGTAGGCGGCAGGTTGATCTCCGGGACAGGGGCCGCCGCAGCTTTGACGGGCCCGGCCTTGCCCTTTGGCGGAGACTTGGGCGGGCCCATCCCGCCGGAGCCCTTTTCCGGGGTTTTCTTTTTACTTTGGGACACTTTGTCTCGCGTGGACGGCTGAGCCTCGGCGCGGGCCGCCTTGTCCCCCTTGGGTGGGCGGCCTGCGCGGGGCTTGGCCGTCTTTTCCGCTTTTGGAGACTTCGGCTCCGCCTGTTCCTTTGGCGGACGGCCCCGGCGCTTTTCCGGCTTTTCCGCTTCAACGGCGGGAGCCTTGCCGCCCTTATCATCATCACCCCGCACATCCGACAGGTTGATGACCTTACCAGACGGAGCAGGGCCGCCCTCGCCCATACCGGGGAGCGTCACCTGTTCGGCCTGTTCCGGCGCGGGCGGTGCGCCGGGCCCCTCCGGGGCCGGGGACTCCGGGAGCTTTTCTCCCTCCGGGCCCTTGTTCAATGTTTCATCTGCCATTCGCTAACCTCCTTTTTTGTGGCATGAAAAAAGGCCAGACCATACGGCCCGGCCAGCGAAAAATATTCCCCCTTTCCATTTTTAATGTTTGATTGATACCACTCCTTTCCCTGTCGAGCCATGAAAAAAACGCCCCTTTTGTTAATACAAAAAGTGGCGTTTTAGTGTAGGTTGGCTCGGTTTTTGTTGTGATTTATTATTATACCTTTGTCAAAGACGGTTAGCCGTATAATGCAGAATCTTCGATTTCAACATCATTGGGCACACAGGTTATCAGATATTTACCGTTTGGAGTAATCCCACAATAACTGTTTTCTATCTCGTTATCAAAATATTGTACTCTCAGCTCGTTAGTTTTGTAATTGTAGAAAATAACTCCGTTTGAGCGTTCGGAAAACTCCGGATTTATCTCCGGGTCAAACGGCGACATAAAACAGATATAATCTCCCGCCTTAACAAGCCTGCGGTTGCAGTTGCTGAAAGGACCTATGTTTATCTGCTTTATCATCTTTCCGTTTTTATCCATAACGCAAAAATAGCAAGCGTCAAATTCATCGGTAAACGCCTCGCCCTCGCAGTAATAACCCACTATTTCATCATCAAGCACATAGAAATCCGCAAAATTCTCATCGAATAATTTAAATTTATCGCTTCCGTCTTTATCCATTTTATAAAAGCAACCTTCATCGTTTACAGAAGAATTAAAATATACCTTGTCGTCGGAAGGAACATAAGTACAATGACTTATCTGCGTTTTGCTTGTTGTACTTTTATATATCAGATTTCCGTACACATCGGTAACCTCGTACCATCTTTCACATTCATCAGTATCGACATAATAGTTCCACGCAGAAAAAGAGAACATTCCTTCACTATATTTTACATCCGAATCAAAAGGCTGTGATTCAGATACCGGATCATAGTAACCTCCTACTGTAAAGTGATATACAGCCTTCTTTTCTCTGTCGTCATAAACTACATAATCACAAGTATAATCGTTTAAGGAGTTATCTGCGTTTGCTTTCAGCAACAAATACCTCTGCTCTTCATCAACATATCCGACAGGGATATAGTCATAAATGTTTATTATTTCTACGTCTTCGTCAGCCTGATTCGGTTTACTCGTTTCATATCCGCTCTCAGGTAAAAGAACGCTGTCACCGCTTTGCTCAAAAGAGGATTTCCCCGATGCGGTCGTTCCGCTTGTACTATCGGAATAGCTTTCCGTTGCCGATGTATTGTCTGTACAAGCACAAAGTGAGAAAGCAAGTGCCAAAGCAAGTGCAGATGTGATAATGCGTTTTTTCATTTGTGCTCCTCCGATATTTATGAAATATATTTTGTCATCTTATTCGTTTTCCGTAACCACAATACTAATACTTTTACGGATATTCATTGAGCCAACCTCGGCGTTCAGCGGTACTTCAACAGCATAAATTATATCTCCCGCTTTTACATCGTCAAGCGTCACCTTGTACTCATTTATATAACCGGTTTTTGAAGCAAATCTCATACCACCGTTCTCTCCAAGCTTTATTCGCTCATGGTTCTTATAAAAATATACAGCATATTCATCGGGATCACCGCCATATAATAGCAGAGTAACGCCCAATTTATCCGAGCTTTTATCAATAGATAAGCTGTGTTCCTGACGCTTTGCATCAAACAAACTTATCATATTTGTTCCGGATAATTTTGCGTCAGTCAGATTATACTCCTCTTTTACTTTTGCGGTTGCTAAAATGCTTTCACAATCTGACGAATATGTAAAATCGTCGATAATCTGTGGTTCTGTGTCTGCTTCAATCTCAAACTCAAAGAACGACTGTCCGGAATGTGCGTTACCGAAGCCTAAAAAGCCGTCTTTAGGTCTGTAAGACGGGTGCAAAACGGTCATCAGCTTTACTTTCAATATTTTTTCATGTTCGTATTCTTTTGTTATCTCCGGAATAAAGGTAAGAGTAACCGTCTGCTTTGTGTCGGGCTTTTGTGAAATGCTTACAAGCTCGGATTTTTCAGAGCCGTTCAGCGACAGCTTTTGAGGCACACCGTTTATAAATGCCATATAGCCAATCTCTACATCATATTTATTCTTTGCAGAATCGGACACAAAGCTGAAATTTACCTCACCGCCGCTGTACTTTACAGTTGACTTGCCTTCAATGCTGTAGTCGCTGAATGCAATTTCGGCTTCCTGATATTTGCTGAAATCATCATTTTCCGGTTCGGATTCCTGAGGTTTACTAAACGGAGGCAATGTTTCTATAACCGCTGAATCTACGGAGATATTTGTTACGGAAGCTGTTGTGTCAAACGGGTTGCTCACTTGTGTTTCGCTGTTTAGGTTCTCCGATGTTTCAAATGGATTTGACACAAGGCTCTGTGTGTCACTTTCACTTGTTCCCGCACAGGAGCAGAGCGAGAGGACCAAAGCTATAGCGAATAGTGATGCTGCTGATGCTCGTAAAAGTTTTTTAATCATTTTAAATGTCCTCCGTTTAATCTAAATAATTTATGTACATCGTCCGCCGCCGATTAACAACAATTTTCACTTATCCCGCCTGCTCATCATATCTGAACTGAAATAAAATATAATCTGTAAAGCTGCCGTCATATACAACAATTCTATCATCAAATGCCTGAATGTTGCGCCCCTTTGTACCGCTGCCCTTGTCGTTTTTTATCTCATTTATCTTTTCTCCGGTATCAAGGTCATATATTTTTATTACAAGATCGGTGTACAGACGATTTGTCTGCTCCTCATTCAAAAACTCATGTTCGGTTATAGTTACCGCTTTTGTACCGTCCGGAGTTATTCTCACGCAACCCATTTCAATAGCTTCTTCTGGTGTGAATTCAACTATTTTGTCCTTTTCGCCGTCATAAAGATACAATGTATCCTCGGGGAACTCTTCGGTTTTGGATGCGTAACCGGTTCGATTAGATAAAAGGCAGTAGTATTTACCCGATTTTTGCCCCATCAGCGCATAATAATCTGTACTCTGCGGCATATCGGCGGTTATTTCGTTTCCGTCAAAGTCTATAACCTGGATTGAGCAACCGTCGGGTACTGCGCGATACTTACAAAGGACAATTCTGTTATCCGCAAGCAGCATTGTACTACTATAATAGTAATCGCTGTCGCTGAAAAGCTCCTTTTCTTCTTTTCCATCCTTACTGAATCTGCTTATTATGTATTCGTCTCTGCCGTCTTTTCTATAGCATACGAAGTATTTATCAAGCTGCTTTGAGTATACGGCGGATATATAATGAATACTATCGCTTACCGTAAGACTGCTGAGTCTGCTTATTTCTTCAAACTTTTCATTATATGTTACGGCGAATATCTCTGACGTAACGTTTTGGTCTTCGGTCAAGTTCTCATCTATATAGGTAAACTGTCCGTTACAGCAGGAAATATCCCAAGGTGATTTTTGGCTTCTTAAGCTTTCGGTTATCTTGCCTGTTGATTTATCATATACAGAGTAAGTATATTCAAGACCGTCTTCGGGTTCATCTGACGCTCTTTTATATAACAGAAGATAGTTCAAATCATTATCAATATATCCTACCACGTTATATTTATACAATACGCTGTCTGATGCAGCCGTATTGCTGTTTTCAGGCTCACTTTCGGGTACATCTGCACTTGTGTCGGCAGGCAGCTGTGTTGCGGGATTTGTTATTATCTCATCATCAGGCGAAAAGCTGAGCCGGCTTGTTGTTTTAAGTATTCTTGCCTTTGTATAATCATTAGTTAAAGGCACGGCTATAGCATAGACAATATCATGGTTATTGACATTTTCGAGAATAGCCGTGAGCTTCGGCACATACCCTGCCTTTGCCGATACCGCAGCATAGTCCTTACCGTTTACTTGTACTCTCTTATGATTTACATAAAAGAAAACATTGTATGTATCAAAGTCCGTGCCGTCAAACAGCACATCACAAGTCTGGGTGCTTTTGTCAAGAATAAGGTGCTCTGTCTCATTGTCCTTGCTGTAAAGCTTTAGCATCGCTCCGCTACTCATTTTACCCGCTTTTTTAAGCGTATATGACTTTAATGAGCTGTCGGACGCAGGTATATTTTCAAACTCTGCATTTCCGCTAAGCTCAACAGTTTCAGCCTTTTCGTTCATTGTAAGACAAGCTGTGTATACGGTAGAGCCGGCATTTATATTGCCAAAGCCAAAGCCCGCATATTTACCCTGAGGCACATAGCCGATATTGAAAATAGAAACAATCTGCAAATTCAGTTCTTTTTTATCTTCAAGCTCCTTTGTAATGCGAGGTTTTATGTTGATAGATACGTTTGTAATTTCATCTTTAGGAAAGTTTACGCTTACAGTTTCGGCTTCTTCACTCCCGTTTACGGATATAACCTGCGGTATTCCTCCGATAAACGCCATATATCCTATCGTTATGTCTTCCCGGTTATTTGCGGCATTTGCCGAAAAAGTTATATTTATTTTTTCACCGTTATATTCGATATTCTGCGCGTCGTTCATTTCTGAAAAGTCAAATTGCAGAGCGCCGCTCTGGTACTTGTCATAAAGCTCATAGCGCTCGTCATTGGCAGGCGTTTCGCTGTTTTCATTCTCAGATGTTTCAAATGGATTTGACACAAGGCTCTGTGTGTCACTTTCACTTGTTCCCGCACAGGAGCAGAGTGAAAGGACCAAAGCTATAGCGAATTGTGATAATAAAATGCGTTTTTTCATTTACGTTCCCTCCGTTATTTGTCTGAAAATTGCATTGTTCCATCACTGTTTTTGACTATTACCCTGCCGTTTGCAAGAAAAATACTTCCGTCCTCCGCCTGAGGTATTTCCACCTGTTTTCCGTAAGCGTCCATATATGTTCCGTCGCCGAAATACACACAGCTCCTGTCCGCCATATACGCCTCGCCCTTATCGGCAAACTTTTCTTCCGATAAATCACTCACCTTATACCGATAAGTGACAGAATTGTTCGAGCAGTAAATATATTCTCTGTCAGACGCAATCGCATAGAACATTCTTTCGCTGATAATCTTCTTTTCATTGTCAAAGCAGACCGGATTGCCGTCGGAATTAAGATAGAACACCTTGCCGTCAATAACGGAAATATCCCCGTTTATATAATTCTCGCTGAACAGCAGACGGCGCGCGCCCGTATTCAAGTCGAGTACAAACACCTTGTAGTTATTAGTCTGCAGATACAGATTATTCTGATACTTACACATACCGTTGTAGCTGTAATCATCGCTGTCACCCGACCATATTGTCAGCAGATCAAGATAGCGGCTGAGCCGCTGGGCATCAGGCGCGGCAAGAACGGTTTCTTTATAATAATCGCTAAGCCGTATTCTGCACACATTATCGGTATATGTGCCGCCATTCTGAAAGCTTTCGGTATAATAAAGATACCCGTCGCTTGCAAGCATATAAGCAACCCTGCCGTCACAGGTTATATTTCGCAGTATATCGTCCTCTGAAAGATTCAGCTTATCGTCATATCTGATTATCCTTTGAGAAATTATATTGTATTCATCGTCGGTCTCGGTACTGAGTAAGTAATATCCTTCACCGTCATAAGCAAAACCGTATCTTCCGTCCGCCGCCGTGTTATCGGCGGTGCTCTGAGAACAGCCTGACAACAGCAGTATCAGCGAAGCGGCAACTGCCGAAATCACTGCCTTTTTTCCCGGACGACAGCGCTTTATACTGCCGATATATACTACCGCAGTAACCGCTATCACAATAACAGCTATCGTTATCAGCATAACCAGAAGTTCGGCAGGAACGCATGAATACAGCAGAATTTCAAGTCTGCCCTCGGTTACATAACAATCTCCCGTGTAATACGGCGAGCCGAGCACAAGTGAAAACGGCGAATAATACACGGCATTATTCCGGCCGAAAAGATAAACCCACACGCAAGTGACCGCCATAGGCACAAACAGCGACAACGGCAGATTTTTTGTCAGCGTACAAAGCAGTACGCATACAGCCGAAATAAGCAGGTAGCCGAGCAGCTTTGTCAGGTGAATAACTATAAACATTGCGATTATAGACAGACTGCCAAACGGGGTGTTCTCAAAGGCTTCAAGTGACTGTACGCCACAGCCGAGGTTTTCCGCTCCGATAACGGTAAATAATGAAGTAAGCTCTATAATAAACAATCCGAGCCAGCCGGTAAAAATGAGCGAAAACAAGGATATAAGCCTGTACCCGCCCGAGCGTCTGCCGTTTGCGGCGGTAACGATAAGCGGCTTCATATTTCTTTCATAATAGCACATTGTCGCAGAGATATAGCATATTGCCATAATAAACAGATACTCTATTCCGCTTGTCATGGCGTTTGAGCCGGACGGGAGCATAAGCAGATTTTCACGGTCTGCGCTTACTCTTTCGTAGTTTGAATAAAGCAGCTTTATAGCGTCATACTTTTCGATTATGTCGGGTATCTCCCGCATTGCGTTTGTAAATTCTTCGGGAGTGGCATATTCGCCCGCTCTGTTTTTTTCAAGTATCTCGTTTTGCAGCTGCTTAGCGGCTTCTGCCTCGCTGTATAGCGAGAGTATAGCGGTTTCCTTTTCATCGGTAAGCTGTCCGCCGTACTCCTGCATATATTCGAGATAATATTTCTGCTGTTCGTACGACATATCGCTGTAGCTTGCCTTGTACAAGTCCGCACTTGTGAGCAATTTTACTATAAATACTATCAGCAGTACAATAAGCCCGTACTGCTTTATGTACAGTTTTTTCAGTTCATTTTTTAACAGCATTTCATACCCCTCCGTACAGACACGACAGCAAAGACGACAGCGAGAAGTATTACTTCGGATAAAGTTACAACAACATTGAATACGGGTAAATCAAGGATATTGCAGACATTCATATTTGTGAAAAGCTCTGTCGAACCGATAAGCGTCGTAGGGTTAAGCACGCCGGGGAGCAGCTCCGAGCCGATTACAAGCAGAAATCCCGCCGCTACGCTTACAACCATTGAAATTATATCGTTTTTGCAAAAGGACGATACTGCCGTCACAAGGAATGTGAACATAAGCAGAAACACAAGTCTTAATACGAACGTTATCACAAGAGTGCCGAAAAGCGTAATATTAAACGGGGACATTTCAAATTCCTGCAAGGCATATATCGGTGCGGAAAAGCCGTCAAAGCCGTAGATAAGCTGAAAATAAACCATATCCGAAGCAAACAGTATAAGTGTAACCGCAAATGTAAATATCGCCGCCGCTGTCAGCTTTGCAAGCATAACCGACCCTCTTTTTCCTGATGAAGATATAAGCTTATTGTAGCCTATAACATACTCCTTTGATACTATCGGAGATATTGCAAGCACTATGATAAACATTGACAGCAAGGCGGAAAACTTATAGTCGAAGATAGCCTTGTGTCCCTCGGACTGATAATAGCCGTCGAGCGACCTGCCTTTATAGCAGTCCTCATACAGCTTTGAAAGACGGTATTCGTACCGGCTCTTATCGCTGTAGAACTCGGCGTTTGCCCTTGCATTTTCGGTTATCTCCGCACTTTTATTTGAGTATAGAATAGCGTATTCGTAGGACGAAATAAGGTCTTTGAATAAATTTACATCACCGTAGGGGTAGCCGCAATATGTACCCTCAATCGGCTCTTCAATTATACCGTACTCTTTTAGCATCTGCTCCGCATTAGCAAGCTCGGTTTTTAGTCCGTTTATCTTTTCATCGGTTATCTTTCCGCTGTATTTATCGTACAGTATATCCGTGCCCTGTACGGCATTTCCCGAAAGAACGGCTCTGCCCCCACCCGTGTAGTAATACAGCTCAAATACCTTAACAAAGTTTAAAAGAATAAGCACGATAATGCATATAAGGAGTGACGGCTTCAGTATGTACTTTTTAAGCTCGTATTTCAGCATATCATTCACCTATCTCTCCGAAGTGGTAAATGCACACATCTTCAAGTGCAGGCTGAACATTTACGGCGTCGGGGTGCGGCTTTTCGTCGCTTACAACACGGACATTGAACCTGTCGTCCTCGCTTATAACATTGCTGACGCGCTTTGTCCGCATAAGCTCCATACCCGTTTCGTAGTCGGTGAGCACCTCCCATACCTTGCCGTAAATCTCATTGCAAAGCTCACTTTGCGAGGCGCAGCTTATCATCTTTCCGCCATCGATAAGTACAACATTTTTAGCGATAAAAGCAATATCGGTAACGATATGAGTTGCAAGTATCACTATCTTATCATTCGCAAGTGATGAGATTATATTTCTGAAGCGTATGCGTTCCTTGGGGTCAAGTCCTGCTGTCGGTTCGTCAAATATAACGACCTTTGGCTCGCCTACAAGAGCCTGCGCTATTCCGAGCCGTTGCTTCATACCACCTGAATGTGCGCCTACCTTTTTGTTGCGGTCGTCATACAGATTTACACGCTTTAAAATCCCATCGGCATAGGCTTTGGGATTATCGACCTTTACATTTTTCAGTGCCATAGAGTAGAGGATAAGCTCTCTTGCCGTAAAATTAGGATAAAAGTCCTGATTCTGCGGTAGAAAGCCGAGGTGCGACATATAATCGTGGCTGTCGCCGTCGGTGAAAGCAATACTGCCGCTGTCGGGCTTTATTATGCCGGTTACGCAGTTTATCAACGTGGATTTACCCGCGCCGTTGGGACCTAAGATGCCGTACACGCCTTTTTCAAGGGTGAGGGTAAAGCTGTCGAGGGCTTTTTTGCCTTTGCTATAGGATTTCGTGAGTTGATTGATTTCGAGTTTCATTTTTTCTCCTATACATGACTTAGCTCTGATTTTTATTGTATTATCACTAGTTATTCTTTGAATGGGAATGGCCAATTTAGTCTGCAATTTTTTTAATAATATAACAAAAAAATTGCGATGTCAATAAAACTGTGAAGTTTGGCGTAATTTAGTGAAGTTTAGTCGATATAGTTTAAATCAAAAAGTATACTAATAGCTAAAACTTATTGACAAAGCGAATTAATTTGATGTATACTACAAAAAAGGACAAAGGAAATCCTTTGCCCGCAGACTGTCGATAAACCTTTGTATTTTCTGAAAATGGGGGTGTCGCTTATTGCTTGCTCTGTTGGTTTTGCATCGTGCAAAACTTTTGGCAAGCAACCAAAGCATCCTTGCTTTGGGGCGGAGCCCCCGTACAGGTCGTCAGCCATTTGTGCCACTGCATCGTGCAGTGGCTTTGT
>OGLM01004251.1_pt1 | contig 10755 bp, 9 predicted proteins | sample 1572531 | NCBI WGS metagenome assembly OGLM01 (sample SAMEA2581909, study PRJEB24529) | metagenome | biome: Human gut stool | place: China | collected 2011 | reverse complement strand
AACCCTGGACACCCTGATTAAGAGTCAGGTGCTCTACCAACTGAGCTAAAGGCGCATAGAATATTTTGTCTTTTGTTTGACGCAAGTGTTATTATATATGAGTCGTAAAAAAAAAGCAAGTGTTTTTTTTAATTTTATGAAAAAATTTTCAAAAAATAATTTCTGTACTATTTACAGTTGAAAATCTTCTTGAGTTCGTCGAAACCCCGCTTAATTTTAAGCAGCTCGCAGTTAAGTCGGCGGCAGCCGGAACAAATGCACATGCAGTGGAAACGTTTTTTCATTCTACTCCCCTCCCAACATTATTAAAATTTTACCTTGTGGCGATAAGCTTGTTAATAGGATTGCCAAGCTTTGAAAATTTGATTTCGTATTCGGTCATTACGTTGCCATCATTCATATCGCTGTTGTGAAGATCGTATGTGACGCTGTCTAATTTCCATCCGGCAGCTTCAACCTCTTCCAAAGAAAAATCAAATAAAGGTCTGTTGTCGGTCTTAAACTCCACACGCCCTGTTTTTGCAAGAATATTGTTATATCTGGCAAAAAACTGTCTTGAAGTAAGACGTCTTTTCGCGTGACGGTCCTTTGGCCATGGGTCTGAGAAATTAAGATATATTCTTCCAATCTCACCGTTTTCAAATACATCCTCTATTTTCTCGGCATCCATCCGGATAAAGCGAAGGTTAGGCAACTCCATTTCCCTCTGCTTTTCCAATGCACGGACAAGAACGCTTGAAAACTTTTCTATTCCAATGTAATTGATATCAGGGTTCTTTGACGCAAGCTCCATGATAAATCTGCCTTTGCCCGTTCCGATTTCAAGATGGATTTCGTTGTCGTTGCCGAAAATCTCATGCCATCTGCCTTTATTTTCTTCAGGTACATTAATTGTATAATCACTTTCTTCAAGTGCCTCTCTGGCACCTCTCACATTTCTTAATCTCATGTCTATGAGTTTCCTCCGTATCTAAGCGATATTATTAGTATATACAAACGCCCCCGAATATGCTACTATAATTTCAAATTTTGTTAAAGGGATTTAGTATGAAAAAAATAATTGCTTCAACTCTTACTTTTATATATATTATGTGTCATTTAAGTCTATGCCGGGCGGCTGATAATAATGACATTCTGCCTGAATTTCCCGATATTAAGTCACAGTATATTGTGCTGATGGACGCTGATTCCGGGGAGGTTCTTTATCAGAGGAATATGGATAAAAAATGCTATCCTGCAAGCACCACCAAGATGATGACGGCTTTGCTTACCATAGAGAATACATCTATGTCAGATGTGGTTACCTATTCCAAAGCTGCGGTTGACAGTGTTTCTCCCGGTGATGCTAATGTAGGAATTGCTGTGGGCGAACAGCTTACGGTAGAGCAGTCCTTGTATTGCCTTATGCTCCGCTCCGCCAATGATGTGGCTTACGGACTTGCAGAATATGTGGGCGGTACGGCTTCCGGTTTTGCATCGATGATGAATGACAAAGCTGCTGCCTTAGGCGCTGTTTCAACGCATTTTTCCAATCCAAGCGGTCTCACCAATGAATTTCACTACTCCACGCCTTATGATATGGCATTGATAGGAAGGGCCTGTTTTAATAACAAAACCCTTGTAAATATCATGAGTTATACAGGTGTATACAAGATAGGCAAGACTAACACAAATAACAATATCCGCTATTACACACACCGTTTCCAGATGTTAAAAGGCGGCGAGTATGAGTACCGGTATTCAAAAGGCGGCAAAACCGGATATACCGATGCCGCAGGCAACTGTCTCGTATCTTTTGCCGAAAAAGACGGTATAAGGCTGGTGTGCTCAGTTATGAATTCAACGGCTTCGAGAAGATACACCGACTCCATCGCACTTTTTGATTATTACCTTAATAACTACCATAAATGTTATCTTGATGATAATAATATGTCATCTTCATCTTTTGGGCTTGATGCCCTTGATATTACCTACGAGATGACATCGACAAACGGCTACAGCATAGAATTCGATGATGGGGCTTATATTCTTGTTCCGTCAAATGCCAATATATCGGACCTGACAAAGATTGTAACATACGCTGATAATGCCGCTTATTCCGGTAAAAGTGGCGGATTTGCCTGCATCAGCTTTTATTACAAAAACCTGCCTCTCGGTAATTCCACTATCTATATAAAAGACAATAAAAATTCTTCCATCACACCCGGAACTAACGGAGTAATGACGGAAGAAACACACATCACTATTAATAAAGATAAAACAATTTATATAAATATTTTTGTATTAATCGGTGCAGTGGCAGGGCTCTCACTCATTGTTGTACCGGTTGTCATAAGAGTAAAAAACAGGGGACGTCACAGGAGAGGTTTTCACTTCTGAACACCCTGTCTCTGGCGCTGTTTTTCCCTTGAACGTTTTGCCCTTCTGCGCTCTCTTTTGTGGTCCTGCTTCTGGATGATTTCAGCAACGCCGTTTTCGTCGGTCTGCTTTAAAATTTTAATCGCATAATATAAATCATCCTCGGTCTTTTTAAATCGTATTTTACCCTTAAAAAGACCGTGGTTCTCACAATATGCCACGCAGTAATATACATGCTGGTTATTGGAAAACCATTTTATTCTCTGCTTGATTTCCCTGTTGCACAAGAAACATTTCGTGGTACGGATAACACCGTCCAGCATAATTTTTTCCCTGTCACGATAGCCTTTTGATATAAACTTACTGTAGGTAGGATACACTAACGTGAATTCCTCGGCCCGTGATGACGGTATCTTGTATGTGTCCACCGAGGTGTACTCATATATTTTATCCATATCCATCAGTCCAAAAATCTTTGCCGTATACTCTGCATCCGCAAAAGCCGAGTGAAAAGCTTCATTCTGCACAATATTTTTATCTGCGGTTACAGTTTCAAGCGAGCTTCGCTTCTTGCCATCGTCATAACATATACTGTACGATTTCTGCAAATCGTAGTAAATAAGCGGCATTGGAAGATTAAGGTTTATCTTGTAATAATCACAGTTACGCTGAAGTTCCGTAAGGTCCATGCATCCCCATGTACAGAAAATGTAATCATCCCCGCACCATTCCATAAACTCTTTAACAGCCTGTGGAAATGGCACTCCTTTTTCAACAAGTTCACCCATAGTTGTGCCAATAAGGTCCTGCATAACAGGATGAAGCGTCTGATATACACCGGGCACTATATTTTTTGCAAAAGTATCTATGACTCTCCTCTGTGAATCCAGTTTGACTGCACCAATCTCTATTATTTCAAATGGCATATCCTTAATTTCTTTTTCTTTTCCGTCAGGACATTGATTCCATTCCAAATCAAACACTATATAATTCATGCTCTGTCCTCTCTTCTTTTTTATCTATAAATTTCCATTCTCACATACAAATAAAACTATATTAGCATTGTACCATAAAAAAAGACGAAATACAGTAACTTTCTTTAAATTCCAGTATTTCGTCCTTTAATCAACAATTAAACATCAATAATTTTTTGCACCGTTTTTAATTTTTATTTTCTGCAATTTTAAATTTCTGGATCATTTCACGCAGATTTTCTGCTTCACTGCTCATCTCCTGACTAGATGCTGCACATTCTTCAGATGTTGCCGAATTCGTCTGTACGACATCATTGATCTGTTCAATTCCATCATTAATCTGTTTGATTTCTGTTGCCTGTGTCTCTAACGTATCAGCAATATTTGTGACTTCTTTTGTAATGATCTGGGAATTCTCAGCGACCTCCTGCAATTGTGATGCCGTCTGCCCTGCAATCACCATACCTTTTTCCACGGCTTTCACAGAGGTTTCAATCAATGTTGCGGATTCCTTTGCTGCCTGGGCACTCTGGTCTGCCAGCACATTGACCTGATTCGCTACCACTGCAAATCCCTTTCCTGCCTCCCCTGCTCTTGCAGCCTCAATGGAAGCATTCAATGCAAGCAGATTCGTCTGGGACGCAATTTCATTGATTGTTGCAATGATCTTGTCAATCTCTTTTGATGCCCCGTTGATCTCATTCATGGAATCAACCATATCCTTCATTTTACCATTGCTTTCCAGAATGGCATTTCCAAGTTCGTCTACTCTTCCACTGATTTCTTTTGCGGATTGTGAATTTTTTCCTACCTGTTCAGAAACACCTGCGACTGTTGCGGTCAGTTCTTCTACAACTGCTGCCTGATTTGTTGCTCCATCCGCAAGGTCATTGGAACTTGATGCTACCTGATCTGCGGCACCCGAAACTTCATCTGAAACATGTTGGATTCCCTTTATTGTCTCTGCCATGCTTTCTTCAAACAACATAAAGGAGTTTAGAATTCCAACGAAATCCCCTTTCCACTCTACTTCCGGCTGCACATCAAAATTTCCTTCTGCAAACATCTTCATTGCACGTCCAATATCATCTACATAGCTTCCCAGAATGCGGATGGATTTACGCATACTGTGTGCCAGTCTTCCAATCTCATCATCCGAATGGTATTCCAGCGTGCTGTGCAGGTTTCCATCTGTTAATTCCTGTGCAACGGCTTCCACTTCACGTAATGGTACTAAAATTGTCTCAAGTACTTTTTTGCCTGTTTTTGTTGTCAGTTTCCATGCCAAAACCAGACAAACAACAATACACGCAATTCCTACCACTGCAAAAATAATCGTAATTCTGGCTGACCGGCTGCTTTGCTCATCGGTCATTTCATCTAATCTTATTGCAATTTCTACAGCTTTATTTAATGCCGGGGTACAATCATTCAGAATTGAATCAACTGCCTTATCTTTGTCACCGCTTTTGATTTTTTCCATGATGGAATAACCAATGTTTCCCCAGTCTGCAAGGGCAGATGAGTATTCTTCATAATCCGCATCCGGAACAACTCCGGATTTCTTTAAATTATTCAGTTGGGTATCAACTTCTGCAAGCAGTGTTTCTACCGTCTGCTCATAATTGTCATAAGAGGATGCATCATTATTTAATGCCATTTCCCTGATATTTCTCGCTGCTGCGTTAACATTTATCCTGCAGGTTTTCACCGCCTGGTCTGCAACAGTAACATTTTGTACATAATGCAGCATATTGGCAAATAGCATACCTATGACTACAATAGAAAACAGACCTGAGACTAACATCATAGTAATGACTTTTCTGTAGCCATAGTTTATCCTTTCCTTCAGAGGCAAATTTTCCAAGTTCTTCTTCATCATATTTTTCTTTAACGGCATAATTTCTATTTCCTTTCTCTTTATTCGTTTCCTATATTTATTCGTTTCCTATATTTATTCGTTTCCTATATATCAAATTTTTTTCTCAAAGTCAATAAATTTCAGAAACAATTTTATTATTCTATTTTTTGCATAAAATGTTGTACCTATCCTCCCGAAAAGCACAGCAGTTTTACCATTTTTTCTACAGTTACCTCTCCGATCGAACGTGATGTGATCCGGAATGTCGTGCCGGTGGTGCCCTCGTAAAAGCCAATTCCCGTAATCGTAACCGTGGCAGTTCCTGCATTGATGTTATTGCTATACGAAACGGAATAGTCTGCATTTTTGGCATCATATTTCATCTTGTAGGCATAGGCTTTCTCACTTGGTATAATCTGCTCTCTCTGTAAATTGGAATTCACCATAGTCACCGATCACCTTGAATGGATGATTCGTCAGGCCTGTTTTCTTCAAGCAAGAAAACCATTTTTATATTTTTTACGGTGCTCGCAGGTGCCATAAAAATGCAACAATGATCTTTTACGGTCATTGTTGCCAAACTCCGCTGTTATGGATAACTTTTTGCGACTATTAACGTATCAGTCTTGAAAATGAAATGCTATGAACCAAGGACAAGTTCACAGGTCTTATGCTTTTCCCAATCACTGTATTTATCATCACTGCCAGGGATATGGTCAAGGGTTGGAACATCAGGATTATATGTACAATCGTTATCAATATAGTCGGTCTCTATCTCACTGTAATAAGCCTTAAGATTAGCCCAATCAGTTGCAACCTTTGATTTATGTATATATGAAATATATTGAGGTGTGAGAATTCCGATAAGAACCGCCATTATTGAAATTACAATTATAAGTTCTACAAGTGAAAAGCCTTTGTTGGAGCTAGAGTTTCTTTGCATATATGTACCTCCTAAAAAGAGCCGGTAGCTCTGAAATCTGTAAACTCAGAAATAATATAAAACCCTAGCAGCGTTGCTGTCAACAGAAAATAAAAACTTTCAAAATTGGTGAAATATTGAATTATTCAGATTACATTTTTCTTTTATTATCAAGTGAACACCTTCTTCATTACAGTACGCATATCTAAATAGTTGTACTTATATGGTCAATATATTTTTTTAATGTGTTTCTACTTACTTTAATGGACTGGGATATATAGAGACGCTGCTTCTCTCCTCTGTCCAGCTCCACTATGATCAGAAGCTTAATAACGCTTTCCATAGCAGTTTTGGTTACAATGTCCTGTTGCTCTGCCGTTCAGTGTAGGTTGATATACGCTTGTAGCTGTAGTAATTTGATACTGCGATTACTCTACACATAAGCTTTTCCTCCTTTAATATCTCTCCATGTTTATCTTTAATAATGTTAAAATTTCTCTGCACATCTGCTCAGCCGTATAATATGATGGAAAATACCTATACAGCTGCTCATTTTTAAACACAACACGAGTTATTTCTTTACCTCCTATATCTACCATTACAATTCTAATAGATAATGCAAAAATGAAAATTTCAGTTATAATGAAAGTTTTATGTTATAAAAAATACCGATCTTAATTCTCCACTATTTACGGATTATTAAGACCGGTATTTATTTCATTTTTTAATTAGCAATTAATCCCGACGTAGTGTAAACTTTTCTACCATATCGTTTAATGCATATGCCTGTGCGGATAATTCCTCACTGGTAGCAGACGATTCCTCTGCTGCCGCAGAGTTCGACTGCACTACTTCCGATATCTGATTCACACCAAGTTCTGCCTGTTGCATCGCCTGTGCCTGCGCAGCAGACTCTTCACTCAATCGTTTTGCATCTGTCGCAATCTCCTTGACTCCCGTAACGATCTGCTCCAGAGATTCCGCTGCTACCTCCGCTGCCTGGTTGCCATTCTTGATCTCCTGCAGCGATCCCTCAATCAGGCTTCTGGTATCTACTGCCGACTGTGCACTCTGTTCGGCCAGTTTACGGATCTGTTCTGCCACCACTGCAAATCCCTTTCCTGACTCCCCTGCTCTTGCAGCCTCGATTGCCGCATTCAGAGACAACAGGTTCGTCTGACTCGCAATATCTTCAATGTCAGCAATAATATTCTGTATCTTTTTAGATGTTTCATTGATTCGGTCCATTTCCTCCATCAATGACCTCATCTGCGTATGCCCTGCATCCGCCTGCTGTGCATAATTCTCAGCCTTTTCCGTCGTCCTCTGCAGTTCGCCGGCTGTACGTGACACGGCATCTGTGATATTCGTAATGGTTGCCGTCAGTTCTTCCACAGATCCTGCCTGCTCTGTTGCGCCTTCTGCCAACGCCTGGGCAGATTGTGCAAGATTCTCCGATCCGGCAGATACCTGGTTAGCGGCCTCTTCTACCTGCTGTAAGGTGCTGTTCATCTGTCGGTTCATCTTACGCATGGCATCTTTCAGTGTCACAAACTGTCCTACATATTTCTCTTCGATCTTAGTACCGATGGCATAATTACCCTCCGCCATCTGTCCCAACAATTCTCCTGCATCCGTAATGATCAGATTCAGGTCAGCAGCCATGCCTTTTGCGACCTGTATCATATAGGATATCTCATCTTCCATGTTTCTTTCTGGGAATGCACTATTCAGATCTCCCTGTGCAAAAGTCTGAAGTCGATCTGCCAGCGCTATCATCGGTTCTTCGATATTTCCTGCCATTTTCTTGCCTAATACCACAGAACTCCAGAAAGAGGTCATTACGATAACCATAATCGCGATCAGCATATAACGCTCCATATGACGCAAATCCACCTCCGCCTGATCTCCTTTTTCGACGCACAGATTCATCAAGTCTACAAACTCCGCGTATATCCGTTCGTACTGTGCGGTCAGATCTCCGATATCCAGCTCCTGCGCCTTCAGATATCCGTCCTCGTCATCAGAAGTAGCCAGTTTCAATACCTGTGCATCCAATTCCCAGTACCCGTCCAGTTCCTGCAATACTTTATTATAGGCATCCCTGCCTTCGGTGAATTTGATTGAGCGGTTCAATTCATCTATGTAAGTCTCAAACGCTGCCTTTTTCTGGTCATGCAGTTCGATCTGCTTGTCTATCACTGCTTCGTCATCATAGCCTACTACTGCACGTAATGCGCTCCGGCTCTCCGAAAATGCCGCGACCGCTTTACCGATATCTCCCTGTGTAAATCCGTATCGGCTCAATGCCTTTTCATACTGCATCGCTGCGATCAGTAGTGCTACGATTCCAAGAACTGCCGCAATCGCACCGATTATTGCTACTTTCACAAATCCTTTCGTTAGTTGCTTTTTAATACCTTGTTGCTTTTGTGTGGTCATATAAAGCTCCTCCTAGTTTATCCGTTAAATAAGCTGCCGTAATCGACATCTCTATCTCTATACAATAGTAGCACATTCCCTTTCATTATTCAACTGTACGAGATGGGCGGTCGGGTAAATTTACTGTAAGAAATTAATAAACAGAGCATCTCTGAGATATGTTTCAGAATCAAAGTTTTCTCCATCATTATAACTTTTTTGTTCCTTTTTACAATCCCCAAATGTGGTTTTTCAGCGCAGCTATCTTTTTAATCTGCGGATAGGGGATGTCATACACTGGCAGATCTGCCAGTACTCCCAGTTTTCGTTTGTTGGCTTTTTCCATTCTTATCATTTCTGTTGCTGAATAGATGATCTCCTCTGCCCCTGCCACCTGTTTCATTTCTTTCTTCTGAAATCTTACCAATTCCAACATATTTCCTTCATTTTGGCGGTAGATTCTTAACCGGGACATCTTATCTGCCCCGGTTCTGCACCATCCTAGTGGTCTCGAACTCATCCTGTCTGCATACACATGGCTCACATGCCCTTCCGCGGAGCATCTTACATTGCTGTTCCCGGATTTCATCGAAATCATGATTCCCGACCAGTTCCCCAGTATGTATGCCTTCGCCTGTTCCACTGCCTTTCGTTTTGTTTCTTTGTCTGTGATTCCTATGATCCGGTCAAAGACTCCCTCTGCCATCCATTTTTTCTTTTTATGAATGGCTCTGTATATTTCACTTCTGGCATCCTCTGCTGTGTCTTCCAGATGGGAGGTTGCCGCTATGATGTATTTATGCATATGATATTTATCAAGGGCAAACTTGGACTTAGGAATGATCTTTTCTCCTGTGCGTATCCATGCTGCCCCGTCCCCGTTGATATAAATCCTGTCAACAGCATCCAGATCATAAGCTTCGTCCAGATAGTCCAATACTTCTGCCCATAGTCTGCTGGCTGCTTCCTGTCCATCATAAACACCTCCGAAATACTTCGGATTTATCAGCCGGGGACGTCCTTCCTCATCACCTTCCACGCCTTCATAAACATATATGATCCAGGGCATTACGGTATTTATGCGGGGCTTCCTGATATCCCCTTTCTTCTCCAGATACTGAAGGGCCACATGGTCTTCATCCGCATCTATGTAAAGTGTTCTCAGTTCTTTCTTTTCCGCGGCCTTCAGGGCAGGGAACTCCAGCCTGTGCAACTTGTTCATTACGGCTTCTTTGCTTATGGATTCACCGTTTATACTGGCACTGGCACCGCCTTTTCGATAGCTGCTCTCGGATGCTTCCTGTAGAATTCTCGCTTCTGCATCCTCGGTTATCCTGGCATGATGCTCCAACCCCATCAGCTGATCCAGAAGATAACAGGATTCACCGGTAGCAACATTTTTGAACAGGGTTTTGTGATATATCACTTCTCCAAGGCTGGTCAGCAGAGAAGTTTCATCTCTTCTGACAATGTACCAGCCCCGGCGCAGATCCTTTCTTTTCCGCAGCAGTTCATCATAGGATTCCCATTCTTCCGCTATCATGCTGCAGCCAAGTCTGGTCACCTCATTTGTCACACCATAGACCATTTCTGCAATCTTTGTCAGGTCGTTTGTATAAGTTTTAAAAATTTCTGTTAAATTTTTTACCCCATTCTCGCAAAAGTGTTGTATACTAGTAATCATGAAAGCACCCTCCTTGGATTTGGTCTTGTCAACTTTAATCCTAACACAGGATCCCGGTGCTTTCTTTCTTTTTTTTCTATTAACTTTTCCTACAAAAACTTTACCCTACGAAAACTATTGGTATAAAACTGTTTTAACAAAAGCCGGAAAAAGACCCGGAGTGAAAGCTCCGGGTCTTCTTCACCTGGGGTCAGCTGCATCATGCCGCTGCCATTATCCTTCGATTGCTATATGCTTTTTGGTTTCTACTGCCTTGGCTTCCTTCTTCGGAACATCCAGTGTCAGGATGCCGTTTTCAAATTTGCCATGAATATCATTTTCTGTGATATCATCACCTACATAGAAGCTTCGACTCATGGAACCTGCATAACGTTCACGTCTGATGTAGTTTCCTTCTTTGTCCTTAGCATCCTTATCAAGTCCTTTGGCTGCCGACAGTGTCAGATAACCATCTTTCAGCTGAACTTTAATCTCATCTTTCTTAAATCCCGGAAGATCAATATCAAGTTCATAGCTACCATCTGTCTCACGGATA
>OGLM01004250.1_pt1 | contig 10756 bp, 11 predicted proteins | sample 1572531 | NCBI WGS metagenome assembly OGLM01 (sample SAMEA2581909, study PRJEB24529) | metagenome | biome: Human gut stool | place: China | collected 2011 | reverse complement strand
GCACGTACAGTTCTTAATGGGGAAAGCGGCAGCAATGCCGCCGACCTACATAACAACGGTGCGATAAGCAAGTTCTCGAAGAGCGTGTTCGACATCACTCCTGAAGAGTTCCATAAGGTGATAGATACCAATCTTTATGGCAGTTTCATGTGCTGCAAACAATTCATTGAAGCAAACAAGGGGATGGATTACGGCAGAATCATCAATATCGCCTCTACGAGATGGCATCAGAACCAGGCAGACTGGGAGGCTTACGGAGCATCGAAGGGCGGTCTTGTATCACTGACCAATACGCTTTGTGTATCGCTTTCGGAAACTCCAATTACCGTGAATGCCATCAGTCCCGGATGGATACAGTGTTCAGACTATGACACACTGTCCGAAGAAGACCACAGACAGCACCCGTCCGGCAGGGTGGGAGTACCTGAAGACATAGCACGGATGGTCATGTTCCTGTCTGCGCCTGAAAATGATTTCATCAACGGAGCAAACATCGTAATAGATGGCGGTATGACCAAAAAGATGATATACTATACGTCAGAAGATTACTGGAAAGAATAATTAATAAACATACGAAAGACGTTATGAATCAAAGAAGATTAGGTAAAACAAACCGAATGGTCAGTGAAATTGGCCTTGGAACCTGGCAGCTTGGCACCAAGTGGGGTGATCCTTTTAACGAGGCGGAAGCTCAGAAAATTTTGGAGGCAAGTTATGAAAGTGGTATCAATCTGATTGATACAGCTGACATTTATAATGATGGTAACAGCGAACTCGCTATCGGCAAATTTATTGCAAAGCATAAAGATCACTTCTTTGTTGTAACTAAATGTGGCAGAGGATTGAATCCTCACACAGCAGATGGGTATACAGCAGAAAATATGGAAAAATTTATCGATGGTAGTCTGAAACGCCTGGGCGTTGAACAATTGGATCTTGTACTTCTCCATTGTCCACCCACATCTGTATACCAGAAAGATGAACTGTTTTCAGGTATGGACAAACTGGTGCAAAAAGGGAAAATCAGTCACTATGGTGTCAGCATTGAGAAGGTGTCAGAAGGCTTGCAGGCCATGGGATACCCTATTTCGGCCATAGAAGTGATATTCAATATGTTCCGAATGAAACCGCTGGAGGAACTGTTCCCGGCAGCAAAAACAAACGATATTGGTATTTTGGCCCGTGTGCCTTTGGCAAGTGGCCTTCTTACCGGCCGATATACAAAGGATACAGTATTTGGTAAAGATGATCATCGTAGCTATAACAGAAACGGTGAAGCATTCGATAAAGGCGAGACCTTCTCCGGGGTGGATTACGAACTTGGATTACAAGCCGTGGAGGAATTGAAGAAACTGTTCCATACGGAAAACCTTATCCCCTATGCTCTACGCTGGATTCTGATGCACGATGCTGTAAGTGCAGTAATACCTGGTGCCAGCAAGTGTGAGCAGGTATTGACAAATGTGACCGCTGCAGAACTCACTGCACTGACTCCGGAACAAATGGCAGGTGTTGCTGCTGTTTACGACAAGTATATTCGTGAATCTGTCCATTGTAACTGGTAATTACAAACAGAGGGGAAAGAAGCAATAACAGCACTATTTGCCCCCGACATGCCCCGTCTACAAAGGCCTGTCGGGGTTTATTTTGCCATGGCGTAGCCATCTCTTTCCTCCCCTTATTTTGACTTTAGTCACGAGAATATATAAAGTTGCCGATTTATGGAAAAGTGTAAAGATAATACTGTACAGAATGATCCGATCATTATTTATAAGAAGCGGCTTCTGGCTGTAAAGAATATGCTTTTGATGTCCTTGGAGAAAACAAGGTACATGCAATCATTCAGTCTGATAATATTGCCTCCCAAAAAGTTACAGAACGGATAGGAATATTCAATATTCCTTGTTCTTGAGATAGATAACAGACAATACCCCCAACAATATCACGTACAGATATTTAGCTGTCCAGTATACGGAAAGTGATGTACTGAAACAGCTCACAGACCATAAATAAATCTGATAGGCTATGATAGTTACAGTCTGAAAAACGAAAGTCGTACGTGTGGCGCCTGTTCCGGTTACGGCATTCATGTGTACATAACCGGGCAGGGCGAAAACGTAATTCAGCAGGGCTACTACAAACGGCAGATGAGCTGTCCGCATCAGATCCCCGTTCCCGGAATAAATGCTGAAAATCGGATTGAAGCAGATGATGGAAAGGATAATCAGCGGACCTCCCACGGCGTATCCCATACGGATAACCCTGTTGCATAACGGTAAAACCAGATCCTTTTGTCCTGCTCCCAGCAGATTGCCCACCAATGAACCCGTGGTTGCCGCCAGTGAATTGACAATGACGAAAAACAGGGCAGATATGCTGCGTATTACATTTGTAGCCGCCAGTTCCATCTCTCCCAGATGTTCGACGGCTACGAAGAAGGCAAACCAGGAGGCTACGCCGATGAACTGGTTGAACATGCTCCAGATAGAGACCCGGCAGACATGCTGCAATATTTTCTTGTCGAATTGCCATTTCAGGCCATAGGCTTGCCGGTCCATTTTCCGTAAAATATGGACTGACAGTATTGCCAATGAGCATAATTCAGCAAAAGACGATGCCATTGCAGCTCCGGCAATACCCATGTCAAAATGGAATATGAATAGCTAGTTGCAAGGTATATTGACCAGTACGGCAGCAAGTGCGGCCTTGTTCAACGGCTTTGTAAGTGTGGTACCGACAAGGAAAGAGCGCAATGCAAGAAATGGGAAGGAAAACATCAATCCCCAGATGCGCCAGTCCAGATAATCGATGACTGCAGCATATACTTCCTCAGAAGCAATCAGTCTGCCCAGAACAATGGGGGAAAATATTTTCGAAATGATGCACAGCAGAATCGCCAGAACTGACAGGAAAAACAGTCCCTGAAAGAAAGTCTTGCCGGTTTCATGATAGTTCCGCTCACCATTGCGCCGTGCAATGACGACCTGCAGGCCCAGGCTAAATCCGAAACCGAGCATATAAATGGCCAAATACCATATTCCGGCAAGTGCCGATGCTCCCAATTCTATTTCACCGACATGCCCCAGAAAAATGGCATCGGTTATATTTATAAGCTGTTCGATAAGGATGCTCATCATGACAGGAAAGTTGATGAACCAAATTTTTCTGTATGTATAGTTCATTGTTCAACATGTTTAAATACAGCAAGCTCAGTGAGCTGCTGATGTTACTAATCTGTAATGTGATATTGATATAATGGCAAAACGATCATACAGACTTATAATCTGAAGCCTGTATGTCTAAATAGCTTAAATTGAGAATGCTATCTGTTATGCGCAGCTATATGCAAACTTGCCATTTCATATGTTGAACAATTATTGTCTTTTTATAAACGGCACTAAGTTAGTGAAAATATCAGGATTATTTCGTTTTACTTGTATTGTATGTGGCATACAGTGCTCTGAGCTGAATTATATTTTGCTTGCCGAACATTTGATGTGCTTATATTTTTGCAGCCAAAAGAGAAAAATGGCTGAGTCCATTTCCATGGCGCAGCCATCTCTTTTCTTCCCTCATATTGACTTTACTTATATGAATATGAGGATAAAGTTGCTGGTTTCATGGGAAAAGTATATAAAGGAACTCCGATTCGTTGGAAAAAGTGTGACGAGTTAGATTTATTCGCTTGAAAAAATGTATCAAGCCTTGGTTTATTCGCTAGAAAAAGTGTAATTTTGTCATTGAAGAATAAGGTTGTGCCATGCTTAAAAGGAAAATAGAAACATATTTAGCCAACTGGAAACAGTCTGAGGACAGAAAGCCTCTGGTGATAAAAGGTATACGCCAATGCGGAAAGACATATATTGTCCAGAAATTCGCAAGAGAGAATTATGATAGCGTGGTCTATATGAATTTCATTCTTGAGCCAGATAAGAAGTCTGCTTTTACTGGCAATATAGATGTTGACACCATCATTCTCAATCTCTCTGCTTTGATTAAAGGCAGTCGTTTCATCGAAGGGAAAACCTGCATTATCCTTGATGAGATTCAAGAATGTAAGGAAGCAAGGACTGCCTTGAAGTCATTCCATATAGACGGGCGCTTCGATGTTATTGCCACAGGTTCTCTTTTGGGAGTGAAAGGCTACGGTCAAAGTAAGAAAAAGAAAGAAGATATAGGACAAGATTCAGTTCCTGTCGGATACGAAACCGTGATAGACATGTACCCGTTGGATTTTGAAGAGTTCCTATGGGCAAACGGTATCAGTCCGGCAGTTATTGATTCCGTAAAATCATGCTTTGAGAACGAGATGGTTGTTCCCGAGGGGGTTCATAAGGCCATGATGGAGTTGCTGTACAGATATGTTATTGTTGGAGGTTTGCCGGAAGTGGTGAATTGTTTCCTTGAGACCAAGAATATCGAACTTATATATAAGTTACAGCGAAATCTCATTGCCGAATACGAAGAGGATATGGTCAAATATGCAGATGATGCAGACAAACCTAATATTCGTGAATGTTTTGAATCTATTCCGAAGCAATTGGCTAAAGAGAACAAGAAATTCCAATATTCAGTTGTAAAAAAGGGAGGAAGGTCTTCTCAATACATTGGTAGTATTCAATGGCTAGAGGATGCTGGGATCGTCCGCAGATGCTATAACATACAGACCACGGAACTGCCGTTAGAGGGAAATTCCATCAAAGACTGTTTCAAAGTGTACACTACAGATATAGGTCTTCTTGTAGCAATGCTCGACTACGGCACTCAGGCGGATATTTTAAAGGGTAATCTTCTTGGATACAAGGGAGCTATCTTTGAGAATCTGATGGCGGATTTTTTATGTAAATCCGGTCAAAAACTATACTATCTCCATAAGGATAGCGGACTTGAATTGGATTTTCTGGTAAGATTCAAAGGTGAATGTGTTGTCCTTGAAATTAAAGCAAAAACTGGTAAGTCAAAAAGCATGACTACAGTTCTTAAAAACAAGGACGTATATCATGTTAAAAATGCAATCAAACTGGGGCAATACAATGTAGGACGTGAGGGAGATATACTCACTATTCCGCTATACATGGGATTTCTTGTTAACGACAAACTTGCTGACGTTATCATTCCTGATGTTGACGTGAGTTTATTGAATGTAAATATGAACACTGGAATGAATTAAAGTTAAAGGACTTTAATTGGGTTGGTAAGCTGTCAATTGATAATGTTTATAATAGTTAGGTTAAGTTTAATTACTATAATATGCAAAGTTCTTTATGGCATGCATTGAAGTCAAATAACATGAGGCTATTTGTAAGTTATACATTGAGAGACGGTTATCTTGATACATCTATTTTAATGAAGGTGAAAGAACTGTATCAAAATTGTGATTCTTGTTATATAGACATTATTGATAATGATAGTGTGGATAAGCAAGGTCGTGTTGAACAAGAACTTCTATCTGCTGATACTCTCCTTCTTATTGAAACTCCAATGGTGATGCAGTCAAAATGGGTAAGATACGAATTGGATGTAGCAAAAAAGAGAAATATTGTTATTATTAAAAGTGACATCAACAAAATAAAAAGAGAAATATGCAAACACCGTTAAGCGTTTATTTGCTTATAGATAAGAAAAACAGACAGGCAACAGAAATTTTTAATAGATTCTACACTTTGCTCTGTCGTGATGTAGAAAATCCACTATCAGATGGCTTGGATATTCCTGTTTATCTTATCTCTAATGATGAAAATGGGGAAATAAAGTCCATCGATTTTGAACAAAGCGAGAAGAACGCCATATTCTTCTTTGCTGATATGGCTGTATATTTGGGAGATACAAAATGGCGGGATTATATTCTTGAATTGAAGAAAAAAATAGATGGTGGTACTCCTGCTATATTATACTGTGTGAAACAATTTGGATATGCTACAGATCTTAGTTTTATTAACAAAGATCAAATGATTCTCCCTCCTAATGACGATATCATTGCAGGTTGGGACGAAGTTTCTTCTCATATATATGATTGCCTTATTCGATACATGAAAGACATGCCTCAAGGCAAATTGAAGTTATTTATAAGTCATGCTAAAAGAGATGGACTAGTAATTGCTGAGAATCTTAGAAACAATATTCGTTCTAAAACAAAATTAGACAGTTTCTTTGACAAGAATGACATTGTAGAAGGAGTAGATTTTGAAAAACAGATAAAAGATAATGTTAAGAGTTCACTTGTGATGGTTCTGGACTCGGATGCTTATGGTGCTCGTCAATGGTGTCAGAAAGAGATTTTGTGTGCTAAGGAATGCGGTGTTCCAGTAGTTGTAGTGGATATGCATAGTGATGTGATAACAAGAACGTTCCCTTATATGGGAAATGTCCCAAGCATCCGGCTCAAAGATGACGACTTGGACACGGCTATTAACCTCTTGTTGCGTACAGGTCTGAGATATGAGTATCAAAAGAATTATTTGAGCAAAATAGTAAAGGAAGGCAATAATACTGATTTTGATATTTTAAGTTATCAGCCTGAACTTTTGGATATGCATATGTTGAAAAAAAATAATGTGCTTTATCCTGAACCTCCTGTAAGTAAAGAAGAAAGGATAATTCTTAATAGTACGAAAAAGAAATTCATCACACCTTTGGAAAAGGAAGGTTTACTTTTAGATGGAGAATTGATATCTATTTCTGTGTCCAATACAAATGAGAATCGTCCAGACGAGATCTTGCTAAGAGATATTGTTGTTGAAATATCAAGGTATATTTTGAATGCAGGTGGTAAGATTCTCTATGGAGGTAGTGGGGCTCAAGATGGATATGTAAGTTTATTCAGTCAAATATCAGAGAAGTATGGTAAAATTAAGGTAGAAAGCGAGGGTGAAGATGTGCCCGAAGATGAAGCCTATATCTATAATTATTATGCATGGCCATATATGAATGTCTTATCTGATGATGACATGGCATACTTAAAGCATTGTCACATCTGTGCTCAACAAATTTATCCTGATGGGATTAGCGAGGAACAGAGAAAGTCAATACCTTCTACACAAGATGAAGAAGGTAAAAAACAAATTATTAATTCTTTATCACACATGCGTGATGTCCGTTGCCGTGAAGCTAGTGCATTCATAATCGTTGGTGGAAAAACGAAAGGCTCTCTAACGTCAATCCCAGGTATTTTAGAGGAATATATTAAAGCGCGTTCAACAGAAAAACCAATATACCTTCTTGGCGGTTTTGGAGGTGAGGCTGCTCTTATATCCAATAGTGTTATAGGTCGAAAGGAGATAATTGATTCTATAAAAGATGATACATACGAATCTTTGAATAATGGATTGGATTATGAAGAAAATAGGCGCCTTTTATACTCAACAAATGTTTTTGAAGTTATATGGCTTATTATCAAGGGAATGAAAAATATTATAAAACAAAAAAAATAATATGGCGGATTTACATAATGTTTTCATAAGTCACTATAGTGGTGATGTCCAACGAACTCGAGAACTACAAAAACGCCTTGCTGCAAATGGTTGTATTGTTCGAAATAGTGCAGCCAAAGAAGATGAAGGAGGAATAATTTGGAATAAGAAAGGGAAACAGGTTTTGGATGCCGTTATAGCTCGATATCTTAAAATGAGGATTAATTGGGCTGGTACTTTTATTGTAATCATTGGTGAACACACGCATGAACGTGCATGGGTAAACTATGAGATAGAACAAGCTAATAAGATGGGCAAGCGTATTGTTGGTATCTATAATTACGGGTGTAAGGAAAAGGTTCCTTTGCCTGGAGCCTTCGAGAAATATGGCAATACTCTTATTGGCTGGAACTCACTTGATAAACTTTCGGATGTAATAAACGGAGGAAATGTTCCATTTGAGAATTTTGACGGTTCACCGGCTACGGCTGGTTCATATCCAATGATTTATATAAAATGCAATTAAGATTATGAAATGTTATAGTTATAAAATGGACCATGATTTCGGTTTTGCCCCGAATCCTTTTTGGGGGGTTATGACCTTGGCTACTTGTAAAGGCAGACTCCGTAGCAGTAGTAATTTAGAGATTGGTGACTGGGTTATCGCGACAGGAGGCCGTGTGCTTCATAAATATATTGAACACCTTATCTTTGCTATGAAAGTAGAGGAAATTATTACCTTCGATCAATATTGGGAAAATCCAAATTTTCAGTGTAAGAAACCGATTTTCAATGGTTCGGTAATACAAATGTATGGAGACAATGTTTACCATACTAATCCCCAAACAGGAGAAGTTATACAGGAACGGTGTGCTCATACAGTAGAAGGAAAGAATCCTAAAGACACTGAACAGTATGGACGTGATATACGTGGAAAGAATGTTTTAATTTCGAGAGACTTTTATTATTTTGGGGCAAATGCACCTGAGTTACCTGATGAATTTAAATGTATGGCAAGTACTGTTAGGGATATAGAATGTTACCATGTAAACGAAGAGACTGTAAAGAAGTTCGTAAATTGGTTGCAATCAAACTATAAAGTCGGAATTCATGGGGATCCTATAAATTGGCAAGAATTCCCATTTAAATCATATCCAATGCCTAAGCTATGAAGCGAAGTAATGAGATAATACCCAATGACAACGTTCTTCGCTATTATTTTTATTTCATGCAGGAACGGATGAATATCTTCTGGCGTAAATGCGAGGGGAAGGAGGTTCTTACACAAGACCCGATACTTCGTGAGTATAAGTTTACTAATGTATATCGAGCTTGTGATCGCGTAAGTCAATATCTTATTCGTAATATTATCTATAAAGATATAGAACTTTATAGCCCAGAAGATGTGATTCTTCGAGTGCTGGTTTTTAAGATATTTAATAAAATTGAAACCTGGGAATATCTCCGTAAAGAGTATGGAGATATCACAATGAATCATTTTGATGTAGATCGAATCAGCTATCTGTTATCGCTTCGCAGAAACAATTTTCCCGTATTCAACAATGCATACATGATGACAGGCTCGGATAGAAAATATGACTATCTAAAATTCAAACATGAAAAGTGGTTGACTATGGTTGAAAAAGAATTCATAGGTGAGGGCGTTATAAATAAAGTATTAAAAGCAAAAACACTGGAAGAAGTTTTTAATTTATTGGAATGCTGTACGTTCATTGGTGGTTTCCTTGCTTATCAGTATGCCATTGATTTCAACTATACACCCTACGTCAATTTCAGTGAAAATTCATTTGTAAAAGCAGGAATTGGAGCTATTAGAGGCATTAAGAAGTGCTTTATCAGCTATGGACATAATTATGAAGATGCCATTTTATATATTCAACAGCATCTTGATAAATTGAGAAAAAAATATGGTTATGATAATTTTAAATCTCTTCCTGGACATGAACCAACTTTGATAGACTTGCAGAATTGTTTCTGTGAAACAGATAAGTTTTTACGTGTAAAAATGCCTGAATTGCAAATAGATAATGTAAGGATTAAGCAACATTATAAGCCAACTTCTGGGGAAATTAAATATCTATTCCCAGATAAGTGGGGTATAAATGATAAAATCAACGGGTTATGTTCGCAGAAGAATACAAAGGAATTAACTCTTTTTTAGTTGGTGCATCAAATTTACTTTGTAAATATGGTGTAAAAAGAGAAACAAGGGATAATATTTGTTATGAACTTCCTGAGCCATTCTACTTCAAAATTACTGAACCAACAGCGAGAATAGTTACCATTCCTTGCCGTCAATGGAGTAAAACCTTACCGTATGCAGAATCCTTATGGATAGCTTCTGGACGGAATGACCTTGATTATATTACCCGCTATTTAATACGTATGCGGGATTTTTCTGACGATCAAATATTTGCTCGTGGTGCTTATGGCCCTCGTCTTCGCCATTTCAATGGTTCAAAGACAGACTATAAAGTTACAGAAACAGTAGATGCTTCTAGTACAGAAATTGATCAGCTGAGATATATTGTGGAGTGTTTTAGTGCGGAAATGTCGACAAGGCGTGCTATCATCTCTATGGGTGATGTTATGAAGGACGACTTTGATACAGAAGGCTGTTTGAAAAAGACATTGGATATTCCATGTACTCGGGAACTTCATTTTATAAAGCAGCCAAATTCTAATAAATTGGATGTTATTGTGAAAATGCGTTCAAATGATATAATTTGGGGCGCAAGTGCAGTGAATATATTCAACTACACATTTATTCAGGAATATATGGCTGCAATCTTGGGACTCGAAGTGGGTAATTATTATCATTTTGCCGATAATTTCCATTATTATCATCGCCACAAGGAAATGGTAGAACAGTTATCAGAAATAAAAGATGTAATTGATGAGCCCTATACATACGATAAGACTTTCCGAAGTCTTGAAGATTTTGATAATTTGGTGAAAGAATTATGTTCTGAAGAAAGAAAGATGAGATTAGATAAATGTTATTCATATCGTGAAATTTCAGATCCATTTTTCCGGGATTGGTATAATATACTTTATTTGTATAAACGAGAAGCGAAAGTGGAGTTTGTAAATCCGACTTTACAAAAGTTATATAATAACATATGACAAGGAATCTTTTGTGAAATTAGTAAACTAAAGTGTGGAGGATGTTCTCAGCAAACTGCCCTACTGGCAGCGCGACGGCAAGGACCTCGCAGGTCTCCTGCCCAGAGCCTGTGCAAAGGAAAACCAAATCGGCAACAAGTAGTACAGGGACACTCAGTAAATAATATAAAATTAGCCAACTAATTCATACACAATGTATT
>OGLM01004245.1_pt1 | contig 10768 bp, 5 predicted proteins | sample 1572531 | NCBI WGS metagenome assembly OGLM01 (sample SAMEA2581909, study PRJEB24529) | metagenome | biome: Human gut stool | place: China | collected 2011 | reverse complement strand
GCGATGTTGAAGTTGTACATCGCCCATAGTTTGGCCTGACGGATGTTGGCGTAGTAGTCGTAACCGAACTTGTCGCCCTCCTCCACGCGGCGGGCGTGGCCGTGCTCGTAGTAGTAGTGGAGGTCGTTCTGCTTCTCTTCCTCACCCACGAAGTCGCGCTCGGCGAACTTGTCGATGTCCACCCAGTAGTCGCCGCCCAGCAGGTCTTTCACCTTGTCGTAGTATTCGGTGCGGTTCCAGCGGTAGAGGATGCCTGCGACGAGGCGCGAATTGTCGCGGAACGTGCGGGCGATCTGCGCCGTGAGGTTCAGGTCGAGCTGGTCGGTGTGGCGCTCCTCGATCATGTAGTTCGAGCGGTGTCCGGCGCCGTAGGTCCCTTCGTCGATCTCGCCGCGGTAGTTGGTGTCGTAGAGCCGGTCCCAGTTGATCTGACGGGTGTCGTAGCTCGTACGCCACAGCTCGGCGATCTGGGCCGCATTCGAGAACTGGTTGTTGGCCATGTAGTAGCTGGGCAGGTTGCGGTAGTAGTCGGGACGCGGGTCGGCACCGCCCTTCCACGTGAGGGCCGAGTAGCCGTTCGTACCGAAGCGGAACGAGGCCGCTGCGTCGATCTTCGTGCGGTCGTCGGGCGTGTTGGTGTAATTGACGACCATCAGCGGCTCGTGGTTGTTGCGCACGCGGGCGTTGCGTTTCTTGCCGTCCTGATAACCCCAGTTGGGATTGTAGTAGTTGTTGCCGACCAGGTCGTAGACCTCCTGCGTCGAAGCCTGCTGCGCGCCACGCTCGGTCGGAGCGCCGAGGATCGTGAACGTCAGCCGGTTGCGCTCGTTGAAGCGTTTCTCCACCGATCCGTAGTAGCCGAAGCAGTTGTAATAGATGCCGTTGACCCAGTCGTTGCCGCCCTGTCGCGTCGATACGGAGAAGGCATACGACCAGCCATTGTCGAGCAGACCGGAGGCGTAGGAGACCATCGCACGGAAACGGTACATCGAATTGCCGTTGACCAGGCTCACGCGCAGGCCCTTGCGGATCTGCGAGGCCGTGGCGTTGATGTTGGTCGTCCCGCCGATGCCGCCCAGTCCGTAGTCGGCGGCCTGCAAACCGGTGGTATTCTCCTGATTGCGCGTGGCGTCGTTCAGACCGCTCCACAGCGACCACGGCGTGTAGCCCGTCAGGGCGTCGTTGAGGCGGATGCCGTTGAAATAGACGTTGGTGTACTGCGAATCGTAACCGCGCAGGTTGAAACGCATCTCGCCGAACTTGTAGGAGGCGATGTTGTTGAAGACGTCTTTCGACGAGGAGAGCGACGAGGGCAGCGACTGCGTGTCGTTGGCCGTCTCGGTGTCGAACTCCGCGAAGATCGAGTCGTCGAACGCCTCGGTATAGACGGGTACCAGCGCGATCGAACGGACGTCTTTCGTGAGCTTGTCCACGCGAACCTTGATTTCGAGCGGTTCGTAGTCGTCGGCTTCGAACGTGAGGGTGTAGTCGCCCGAAGCCACGTCGTCGAACCGGAACCGCCCCTCGGCGTCGGAGGTCGCTTGTCGTTCGCCGGGGGTGAGGGTGATCTTCACCTGCTCGATGGCCGCGCGGTCGCCGCGAGAGACGACTTTTCCCTTGATGCCGCTGCCTTGTGCGAGGGCAGGGAGCGTCGCCATCGTCAGAAGCAATGTGAGTAAATGCTTTATTTTCATAATGAATCGATTTATTTGGCAATGTAGATGAATACCGGCAGGTGGTCCGAGAATCCGCCCTGGAAATTGTTGCCTACGAAGGTACGCAGCGGATAACCCTTATACTGCCCCTCCTGCTGGATGAGGTAGGAGGGTTTGAAGATATTGCCGTAGAATTTGGTCTTTTTGTACGGGTCCTTGACGAGTTTCAGTTTGCCGGCGGAACCGGTAGCGAGGTTCTCCGAAACGACGATATTGTCGAAGAGGTTCCATGCGTCGCGGTAGGCGAGCGTTCCCAGACCGGCTTTGAGCATGTCGGCGAAGGGCGTGTAGAAATCGCCCGGCTGCAACTCCTTGATCTTGGCCTTGGCGCCCAGATGGACTTCGACGCTCTCGTCGGTCGGATCGTCGTTGAAGTCGCCCATGGCCACGATCTTGGTGGCGGGGTTGACTTTGAGCACCGAGTCGGCGATCGCACGCATCTGTTCGGCCGCGGCGTTGCGCTTGAAGGCCGATGCCGCCTGCCCGCCCAGCCGCGAGGGCCAGTGCGCGACCATGAAGAGGAAGGGCTCGTCGTCGATCGTTCCCCACATCGTCACGATGCCGCGTGTGCGCCAGTTGGGCAGCGAGGCGATCCGCACGGGGATGTCGGCGCTGCCTTCGAGTTTGAAGACATCCGGACGGTAGAGGAACGCCACGTCCACGCCGCGCAGGTCGGGCGAGTCGTAGTGGCAGATCGCATAACGTGCCGGAAGGAGCTTGCGCGTCGATGCGATGTCTTCCAGGATCGAACGGTTCTCGATCTCCGAGACGCCGATCACCGCCGGATAGTTGCGGCCGATGGCGGCGATGTCGAACAACACGCGCTCCATGTTGCGGAGTTTCTTGTCGTACTTGGCCGTATTCCACCGCTTCGCACCGTCGGGAAGGAACTCTTCGTCGTTGGTTTCGGGGTCGTCGATGGTGTCGAAGAAGTTCTCCATGTTGTAGAACATGATCTTGTGGGGCTTCTGCGCGAAGCACATCACCATGACTGACGCCAGCACCGCTGTGATTATCAGTTTCTTTCTCATGATTCGAATTGTTGAATTTCATTCTTCGTTTTCTCGTCCCGGCATGGCTCGGACGGCGTCCGGCTCTGCGCTCGGCTTGTCGAAAACGCGGTTAAAATCCCCATTGTTCGGGGCTGTTCTGTGCCTTGACCGAGGCGTCGGCGTCGGGGAAGAAGGTAAATCCCGTCTCTTTCTCGATCTCCGCCACGCTGCGGCAAAGTTGCCTGCCGAGCTGCTGCCCGTTTTCGTTGGCGACCCAGAATCCGATGGCTTTCAGTTCCGAGGCCTTGCAGTCGGTGATCCGCTTGCCGGTCTCGCCGTCGCGCGTGCGCAACAGCACCTTGAAGTAGTTCGTGGGAACCGGACAGACGTTTCCGGCCTTGTCTTTCGTCGATTCGTCGAGGTTGGCGAAATAACATCCCGTGACGACGTAGAGCGTATCCGGGCAGACGTAACTGCGGACTTTCGCTTCGAGCGCTGCCCACATGTTCTGGTTGAACTGGCCGCGCTGCGGCGTCATGTTCGATGCGTAGAACGTCTGCTTGTTCATCTCCTCGACGGTCGTGCGGTCTTTCGACGGAATCTGGTGACCGCGGTTGTAGACGTTGCCGTTCTGATAACCGCCCAGCCAGAGTGCAGGCTGGTACTGCTGCGGAATCTTCGGATCGGGCGCCCATGCTTCGCTGCGATCCAGCGATCCGATGTACGAAGCGTGCAGCGGATAGGCCACCCAATGCGCCACGCGCAGTTTCTTGTCGAAGCAGAGCGAGTAGTTGCGCACGGTTTTCAGGTTCATCTTGGCATAGTGGGCCGCATAGATATAGTCTGTCTCCTCCTTGCCGGCAGGCAGCTCGGGCCACTGTTTCGGCGTGTCGTAGGGATTGTCGGTCGCATTGGGCGCCAGCTGCGTCAGCTCGAAGTCGTAGGGTGCCGAACCGTCGTCGAAAGCGATCGTGAAGGTCGCTATGCGGCTTTGCGCCGAGGCGTTGGCCTTGTAGTAGAAGAACAGCAGGTTCTCGCCGCTGTCGACCGTCCCTTGCCGCTGCCGCCCTGCGGCCGAAAAGTCGCGGGCGCTCAGCGAAAGCCAGTCGCCGCTGGTGATCGTAGCCGTGTAGTTCAGCTGTCCGCTGCCGGAGACCTCGACGATCACGCGCAGCGAAGCGGTCTCCTCGCCGCTTGCGATCTGGCCGCCGACGATCGACGACCGTTCCAGTTCGCACGACTCCACACGGGCTGTTGCCGCATCGCCGTCGCTGTCGCCGCAGGCGGCGAAAAATACTGCGACGGCCGCGACCGCGAGTCGGAGCCACTGTCGGAGGAGGTGTGTCTGCATAGTCATTCGAAACGGATAGGAATCGCCGGCGGCGTTACCCGCCGGCGATCGTTGTCAACTCAGTTTTTCTTGAAGAAGCAGAATCCTTTGCCGTAGGATGCTTGTACATAAGGGCGCAGGAACCGGCTCGATGCGCTGTTTGCGCACATCATATAGATGGCGGGGTAGTTGAATGCCTGTCCGTCTACCGTTCCCGATGCGCTCGTCGTGGCGATTACGCCACTGGCATCCTCCGTGAATGTCCAGGGCTGTGCCGGAGCATCGGCCAAAACGAGTCCCTGTTTGGGCTTTCCGTTGTCGATAATGCCCGTACCGATCAGGTATTTGTCGCCCTGCTTGATGTTGAATCCATCGGCTACGGCTTCGAACGTGAATTCGATAGCTGTATAATTACCGCTTGTCAGCGACAGTGTCTTTTTGGTTTCGTCATACGTGTAAGCGGCGGTGAATCCTTGACCGTAATCGGTGAATCCCGTAACCAGTTGAAGACCGTAAGTTCCGCCCGGCTCGCAGCCGATGAAACCCGTCATGCCGTTGACGAGCTCGGCCACTTTCGTGATCTTGTCGTAGGTATCGCCTGCTGGTTCCGAACCGCCGGCGGCAGCCTGCGTGACGGCGACGGTCTTCGCTGCGACTTTGGTCGCGCCGCCGTCGTTGGTCAGATAGACCGTGACCGTGGCGTTGCGTGCGCTGCCGGTGTTCTCGGTCGGGGTGACCGTGACGGTCGTGCCCGCTACCGATGCGGCGAAGTTGGCCGGGTCGGAGGACGAGGCGCCTACCGTGTAACCGTCGGCGTTGGCCACGGTGCAAGCGATCGTCTTGGCCTGATCCTTCGCCGCGAACGACAGCGAGGTCGGATTGACGCTCAGCGTGGGCTGCACGGGCGTGCTGCCGCCTCCCTCGCCGTAGAAGAGTTCGATCTTGGCGAACTGGCAATTGTTTTTCGTGACGGTGATGCGGTAGGAGGTGCCTGCTGTCGTACCGTTCAGTTCATAAGTTGCCGTGCCCTGTCCGACTACTTGCGACAGGCCGCCGGCGATGTCGGCGCCCGCCGTATCCGTGATGGAGGCTTCGCTGGAAGACGATGCGCCGCTGGCACCGGTCAGGATGACCTTCGAGAGCGCCTTGCCGCTGATGGCGGGCAGTTCGATGTAGGCACCGGCCTTGCCGATGTAGAAGGATTCGTATTCGGAACCGGCGTTGTAGTTGTTGTAGAACCAGTAGAACTTGCTGTCGGCGCTGGCCTTGATATGATAGGTGTAGCCGTCGATGGTATAGGTGCCCTCCGTTGCGGACGAGGAGTCGTCCTTGTCGTGGTAGGGGAATGCGGGTGTCGCCATGTCCTTTCCGCGCGAGAAATCGAGCACGATGTGCGCCGGATCCGCGGGTTCGGGATCCGTGCCGCCCTCGGCGAAGGCGGCTGCATCGGTCATGTTGCGCGGACAAAGCTGTACGGCGCCTTTATAGAGGGAGACATAACCGGTCAGATCGCCCGTTTTCGAAGCCGCGTATTGCTTGCCTGCGAATCCGGCGGCGTCCTGTGTCACGTAGACGGTCAGATCGGACGAACCGACCTTGAACGTGGTGGTACCCACAGCCCAATTACCGGCCGTTGCGGGCGAAGTGACGTTCTTGACCGTGACGAGCATGCCCTGATAATCGATCAGATTGTCGATCGATGTGAGCGGGACAGGGGTGAGTTGCGCCTTGCCGATTACTTCGGCCGTCAGCCACGTGGCTGCATCGCTCGATTCGCAGGTTACCTCGTAGCAGTTCGAGAAATTAGCCACTTTGGCCAATCCTTTCACAAGCGTGAAACGAACCTTGTCGCCCGACTTGAACGGGAATGCGGGATCTTTGGGATTGGTGTATTGGCCGCTGCTGAACAGCAGGATACCGTTCTTGGCTTGTGTCGCGCCTTCGGTCATTACCATCAGGTTATTGGCCGAAACATTGCCGCCGTCGACGTCGGTTACGACGACCGCTTCGAGCGTGCGATTGTTTTCGGCGTCGATCACGAGCTTGTCCTTGCCCGTAACCGTTTCGGCGAGCCGGTAGAGTTCGTTCACCGTGATCGCTTCGCCCGGCGTGGGTTCGGGTTCTTCGCTGCCTTCGCCCAGATCGACTTCGGTGCCGCCTTCGCCTTCGGCGAGCGTCACGTCGTCGATAGCGAATACCGATGCTTCATCGACTGCATATTTCACGTAGAGATAGGCCGCTTTGTTTTTCAGCTTGAATTTCGAGGTGGCGAATACCCAGAACTCGTCGGCCTGTGCATAGGTGTACTCGACTGTCGTCCAGCTGGTGCCGTCGGCACTCAGAGCGAGGTGGAATTTCTCCGGTTTGAACTCGTTGTCGTAGAGACCGGCATCATAGTCGATCGTTTTCGAATATTGTGCACCGAAGGTGAGTTGCAGATCCTGTGCTCCGTCGAGTTTGATCTTGTTGATGATTAAGGCGGGATTGTTCGTTCCGAAGAACGCTTTGTTCTTGCCCGAAGCACCGTCGTAGCCGGCGCTGAGTTTTCCGCTGGTGCGGATCGACATATTGCCCTCGCCGGTGTAGGAGACTTCGCCTGCACCCGAACCGGTTTTCGCCCAGCCCGTATAGTCGGCGATAAGCGGTTTGTCCGATACGTCGGCCGTACCGAAGGATTCATAGTAGATCGCGTCGCCCGGCGTCGGGTCGGGATCCGTACCCCCCCCCTGATCCGTGCTTAGAGCCGCGATATCGGCCTTTTTGGTCGGGATGAGCTGTGCGTTTTCGCGATAGGTTTCGGCCACGCCGTAGATCGTGCCGGTCTTGTCGGCCACGTACATGTCGGCGAATCCGGTGGCGAACTGCGCCTTGTTCATGTAGACGGTCAGTGTCTTGCCCGAAGCGTCGTTGAGCGTTACCGACTGGCTTTCGGTTGCCGTCCACGGCTTGCCGACGAACGACTGGGCGGGCGTCATGTTGTTCAGTTTCACGTACTGCGCCTGATAGTCGCCCGTATTGAATTTTTCGACCGAAAGCGACGGAACGACCAGCTCGACCTCTTCGTCGCCTACGGTGACGACGACGTCGGTCAGCTGGCGCACGTTGTTGAATGCGTAGTATTTCGCGTTTTCGAGATTGAGCGTGACCTTACGGCCTGCGGGATACTTCGTTACGGGGTCGTTGGCCATGGCGAAATCGGCACCGTAGAGAACGATGGCCGACCGTTCGAGGCCGTTGTTGTCGCCCACGTAGAGTTTGCGGTTGTTGTTGCCCGCCGCGTCGTTGGCCAGGATGACCGCCTCGATCGTCGACTCGCTGTATTGGAGCGGCATGGCCTTGTCCGAGCCGACGGCGCCGCTCAGGTCGCTGTTGCCCAGAATGTACTCGACCAGTTTGCCGACGGCGCCGACCGTCGGGGGAACGTAGTTGCCCTGCGTGACGGTCAGGTATTTCCGGTAGAGTTCGCCGTAGCTGTTGCTCAGCGTGAAAATCAGACGGCCCATGTGGGGCTGAGCCGATTCGCCGACGGTGATCTTGACCGTACCGTCGCCGTTGTAGATGCCCTCGGAGACCTCGTTGCCGGAGACTTTGAAATACATCCACTCCTTTTGGGTCTCTTCGTCCTCGTAGGCGACCGTCCATTGACGGTTGCTCCTCACCGTAACGGTCGCGTCTTCGGTAGCCGTTCCGGTGAAGGCGACGGCCTCCTCCGATAGTTCCAGCGTGGGAGCCTGTTTGTCGACATCGTCGTCCACACATGCCGTGAACGCCCCGGCGGCGATCGCCAGCATCGTGTAAAACGATGTTTTCCAAATGTTTAATTGCTTCATAATGAATTTGAATTAAGTGTGAATATGATTTTATGGCTTTTCGTATCCGTTTTATAAAGTGGATTTTCAATCAAAGTTATGGTCTTTTATCGGAATAACCAATTAAAAATCGATATATTTTTAGCTGAAAGTATGAAAAAGTGTAATGTTTTTTGGCTCTTTCCGGACGGATTTTTCTTTTCAGGCGGAAACAAAGCGGATGCCGACCCGTCGGGAAAGGGGTCGGCATCGCAGACGGCCGTATATTTTCTTAGCGGATGCGGTCCATCGAACGGATCATCAGTTCGTCCCGGAAAATGGCACGGACGGCCAGATAGGTGAAGATCATGGCGATGAGCGGCAGCACCAGTGGCAGTTTGACGCTCTGGGCGTGGAATTCGAACGAAGAGAAGAGGCGGTAGCTGAGAAAATAGTAGATGCCCATTACGATCTGTGCGCCCAGCAGCAGGATCATCTCCACCACGCCGAGCCGGAATTGCAGCATACGGCGCTTGAACAGGAAGATCGTCGTCAGCGGCAGCACCAACGCCAATGCCAGCAGGATGCCCATGTAGAGGGTCGATTGCACGGTTTCGCCGTCCGCCGTCCGCAGTCCGAAGGCGTAAAGGCGGAACTCTTCGCCGCCGCTGGCGAACGAGGCCAGGGGCAGGAACGCGGCGCAGGCTACCAGGCCTGCGGCCAGAAGCAGATAGAGTGTCTGAATACGTTGTATCATAATCGTCTGTTTGTCAGATATTCTTGTCGATCAGGTATTTGTTGCGGTCGGAGGCGTTGCGGTCGATCAGCTCGCCCAGGAAACCGGCCAGGAAAAACTGCACGCCGAGGATGACCAGAAGCATCGAAAGGTAGAAGAGCGGCTGCTCGGTGACGGCCCGCAGCGGCAGGCCGTGCGCCTGCTTGTAGAGCTTGGCGGCGATGATCCAGATCGTCGAGCAGCCGCCCAGCAGGAACATGAGCGTCCCCAACCCGCCGAAAAAGTACATCGGCGACCGGCCGAAATGCGAAAGGAACGAGACCGTAATCAGGTCCAGGTAGCCCTTGACCATGCGTTCCATGCCGAACTTCGAGGAGCCGTATTTGCGCGCCCTGTGGCAGACTACCTTCTCGCCGATGCGGCGGAATCCGGCCTCCTTGGCCAGGATCGGGATGTAGCGGTGCATCTCGCCGTAGACTTCGATCGACTTGACCACCTTGCGGCGGTAGGCTTTCAGTCCGCAGTTGAAGTCGTGGAGTTTGATGCCCGATACGGTGCGCGCCGTCCAGTTGAAGAATTTGCTGGGCCAGCGTTTGCCGATCGGGTCGTGACGTTTGAGTTTCCATCCCGAAACCATGTCGTAGCCCTCTTCGAGGATCATGCGGCGCAGCTCGGGGATTTCGTCGGGCGAATCCTGCAAGTCGGCGTCCATCGTAATGACGACCTCGCCTTCCGCAGCCGCGAATCCGCAGTAGAGGGCCGCGGACTTGCCGTAGTTGCGCGCGAAACCGATGCCCCGGATGGCCGGATACTGCCTCTTGAGCCGTTCGACCTCCTCCCACGAGCCGTCGGTCGAGCCGTCGTCGACGAAGACGATTTCGTAAGAGAGGCCGTTTTCGCGTGCTACGCGGTCGATCCAGGCCGTCAGTTCGGGGAGCGACTCCTCCTCGTTGTAGAGCGGCACGACCACCGAGATGTCCAATCGCTTCTCCATCCGGTTACTCCTCCGTATTGTTGTCGAATCGTTGCCGGGGCTGTGCGAGGGCGGCGAGCACCAGTCCGAACAGCAGGCCGAGCAGGGCTTGTCCGGCGACCGACGAGAAGGTGATCCAAAGAGGCGACTGCACCATCAGGGCCATTTGGGAGATCATTTCGCCGGTATACAACCCCGTTTTCGAGAGAAGCGCGAACGATTGTTCGTAGAGTTCGGCATATTTGTCCGTGAAGAGGATGCGGCTGGCCAAGATCGTATAGGCGGCGTTGATAACACCCACGAAGAGCGCCATGGCGACGATGAATCCCAACCGCCTGCCGTATCCGTACTCCTCCTCGCGTGTCGAGCGGGATGTCGCCCGTTTGCGTGTGTAGTATAAGAGCAGCCCGATGTAGAGGGCCAGTCCGATGAGTCCGAAAAATCCCGCTCCCGTGGCGTCTCCCAGCAACGAGCAGACGGCCGATGCGCCGCCGATGACGGCACCGTACTTCGCGGCGTCGTTCCAAAAATTCGTCTGGTTCATATTGAATTGGATCGTGTCATTATGTCCGTCAGTTGAGTTCCGCCGCACCCTGCCGCACGATTTCGGGCTCTTCCTGCGTGAGGTCGACCACCGTGGTGGGCACGATCGAACCGTATCCCCCGTCCACGACCAGCGCCACTTCGCGGCCGTAACGTTCGTGGATCAGTTCGGGGTCGGTCATGTACTCCGCGTCGTCGTCGCTTTTGAGCGATGCGGTGATGAGCGGGCACCCCAGCTGTTCGACGATCGTCCGCGGAATCGCATTGTCGGGGATGCGCACGCCGATCGTCTTGCGGCGTTGCAGCGCCTTGTCGGGCATCCGCGACGATGCGTCGAGCAGGAAGGTGATCGCTCCCGGCAGATTGCGTTTGAGAATCTTGAACGCGGCGTTGTCCACCCGGCAATATTCCGCCGCCCGCGAGATGCCGTCGCAGATGATGCTCAACTCACCGGTCTGTTTGCCGCTGAGTTGGCGCAGTCGTTCCAGACCGCGTGCTGAGCGGAGCGAACAGCCGTAGGCGTAGACCGAATCGGTGGGGTAGACGACCACGCCGTCGCGCTCCAAGGCTTCGACGACACGCCGTATCTCCCGTTCGGCGGGATTCTGAGGATAGATGCGCAGGATCATACGTCGGCAAAGATACGAAAAGTCGAGCGCAGAAGCAAGCGTTAGCTTGATTATGCCGAGAC
>OGLM01004244.1_pt1 | contig 10769 bp, 6 predicted proteins | sample 1572531 | NCBI WGS metagenome assembly OGLM01 (sample SAMEA2581909, study PRJEB24529) | metagenome | biome: Human gut stool | place: China | collected 2011 | reverse complement strand
GAGGCCGTCAGGGCGTTTGTCCGTATCTTCAAAGTGTTCCCGTTCCGGTATGGAAAGGATGCCTTCGACTATATCCAGCAGACGCACCAGATGGCCTTTACGGACAGCCTGACCGAACTCGGCAACCGCAACGCCTACGAGACGAGCTGCGTGAGGATGGCCCATGATTTCGACTCGGTGCGTTCCCTGTGCCTCATCCTGTTCGATCTCAACGGCATGAAACGGGTCAACGATACATGGGGGCACCTCGCCGGGGATCGGCTCCTTAGGGATTTCGCCTCGCTCCTGCGGGAAACCATGCCTCCCGCCGCCAAATTGTACCGCTACGGCGGGGACGAATTTCTGCTGGTGCTGCCCGGCATTCCGGGAGACTTTTTGCAAACCAAACTGGAACAGATCTGCACTGCCGCGCAGATGGCATCCGTACCCGGCTATCCGCATTTCCGTGTTTCTCTGAGCATCGGCGGAACGATGCAGGCCATCACCGACTCGATGGAGAATGCGGTTCGCCGGGCAGACCGGCTGATGTATCAGGCAAAGGGCCGCAAGAATGCTGTCACGGTGGAACTCCCCGAAAACGCGCTGACCGCGCAGGAAGAACTGGTGGAGGAGAAGCCGCAGATCTTACTTGTGGATGACTCCGCAATGAACCGCATGATACTAAAGGAGATCCTGGGCGGCGATTACAGCATTCTTGAAGCAGAAAACGGACAAGAATGCCTGGAAAAAATGCAGGCGGAGGCCGGGAACATCGCGCTGGTGCTTCTGGACATCAATATGCCGGTCATGGACGGCTTCGAGGTGCTCAAGGCTATGAACGTCAACCACACCATCGAGGACATCCCGGTCATCATGATCTCCAGCGACGACTCCGACGCCGCGATCCGGCGCTCCTATGAGCTGGGGGCCAGCGATTACGTCACCCGCCCCTTCGATGCTCGCATCGTCTACCGCCGCGTGACCAACACCATCAAGCTGTACGCCAAGCAGCGGCGGCTGGTGCAGATGGTGTCGGACCAGATCCGCGCCCGCGAAAACAACACCGATATGCTGGTGGGTGTGCTGAGCCATATCGTGGAGTTCCGCAACGGCGAGAGCGGCGCCCATGTGCGGCACATCCGCATCATCACCGAGCTGCTGCTCCACCGCCTGCTGGAGATCAGCAGCCAGTACCCCATCACCGCCGAGCAGCAGGACAACATCCCGCTGGCCTCCGCCCTGCACGACATCGGCAAGATCGGTATCGACGAAAAGATCCTCAACAAACCCGGCAAGCTGACCCCGGAAGAATTCGAGGTCGTCAAGACCCACAGTATGCTGGGGGCCGAGATGCTGCACCAGCTGGAAGACTTCAACGAGCAGCCGCTGCTGCAGACCGCCTACGAGATCACCCGCTGGCACCACGAGCGCTGGGACGGGCGCGGCTACCCGGATGGGCTGAAGGGCGATGCGATCCCCATCAGCGCACAGCTGGTCGCGCTGGCCGATGTGTACGATGCACTGACCAGCGAACGCTGCTACAAAAAAGCCTTCTCCCACGAAAAAGCCGTGCAGATGATCCTGAACGGCGAGTGCGGAGCGTTCAACCCCTTGCTGCTGCAATGCCTGACGGATATACAGACCGACCTGAAAGTCCAGTTGCAGCAGCGGACGCAATAACAACAGGAGAACGAAAGCCCCCATGAAACACATCATCTCACGCCGTGCATTCCTGAACGGATGCACCCTGCTGGCGGCCTCGGCGGCCCTCGGCGGCCTGACTGCCTGCGGCGGAACGGACGCGAAGAACAGCGGTCTGCCGCAGATCCTCATCGGAAGCGACACCTACCCGCCCTATATTTATCTGAACAATGACGGCACCCCGACCGGGATCGATGTGGAGATCGCCACCGAGGCATTCCGCCGCATGGGATACGCTGCACGATTTGAAGTCATCGACTGGGAGCAGAAGACCGCCCTTGTGGAAAGCGGCGCCATCGACTGCATCTGGGGCTGCTTTTCCATGCAGGGCCGCGAAACGCTCTACCGGTGGGCCGGGCCTTACATGGTGAGCCGTCAGGTCGTGGCTGTGAACGCCGACAGCTCCATCCAGTCCCTCAGCGACCTTGCCGGGAAGACCGTTATGGTGCAGAGCACCTCCAAGCCAGAGGGCATCTTCCTCAGCGGCTCCGACCCGCGCATCCCGCAGACCGTCGAAGTGTTCAGCATCGAAGACCGCAATGTGCAGTATGCCATGCTGGCCTGCGGCTATGTGGACGCCATCGCCGCCCACGAGACGGCCATCCTGCAATACATGAAAGACAACAACGCGGTGTTCCGCATCCTCGAAGAGCCGCTGCTGGTCACCGGGCTGGGCGTTGCCTTTGCCAAAAATGACAGCCGCGGGCTGGACCACCAGCTGAATGATACCTTTGCGCAGATGCGCGAGGACGGCACACTGGAACGGATCGTCGGCAAATACCTGGAACATGCTTCGCAGTATCTGGAGGTGGACACCATTGACGCGTAACAACAAAACCACTCCGAACACGCGGATCTGGGTGCTCTACATTCTCGTCGGTGTGCTCTTCATGGCGGGGGTCGTCCTGGCCTCCGGCTGGAAAGCCCTGCATGTGACCGAAGAGCATTTCTGCCAGACGATCGAGTTCGTCAAATCGCAGTCCACCGGTTTTGAGCGGTACAACGATACCATCACGGCCAAAGCGCTCCGCCGCACGGCGGTCTCGGTGCACCAGCTGGCCGGTGACGCCGCACTCGACCTCTCCGACCCGCACTTCCTGAAACAGCAGACCGAGACGCTCTGGCTCACCGGCATTTCCGTGCTGCGCCCGGACGGCACGCTCCTGTGCGAGTACACAGCGAACGGCATCGGCTATGCCCAGCTGGAAGACCGGCTCAAAAAGGAGACCGCGCTGGACGTCTTCCGCTTCCCGCAGAAGACCTACCTGAAGCGCGTTCTGCTGGCAGACGGGTCTGCCGTAGATGTGGCGGCACACCGGGCCGACCACGAAGAGGTCATCCTGCTGGCCTATCGCTGCACCCCGGCCAAATTTGTCGAGGGGACGGCACTGTCGGTCCAGAGCATTCTGGACGGCTACCCAGAAGAGACCAGCGGCACCCTGTTCATCGTGCAGAACAATCAGGTCATTGCGTCCAACCGCCCGGAGCTGATCGGGCAGGACACCACTGCAAGCCCGCCGGTGCAGGAGATCCGCAGCGCCGGGTTTGCGGAAAAGCTGACGCCCACCCACGGCTGGAACGGCTCCGGCTGCTATTTCGGCATGTACAGCCACGGCCGGTCGTTCGACCTCTATGCGTACACGGATGAAAAAGCCGTGTTCCACGAGTCGCTCACGCGGGTCTTAACGGCACTGGTCTGTTACATCCTGCTCGTTTCGGTCTTGCAGATGCTGCGCCGACGCGCAGTGCAGGAGATGGAGCAGCAGAAAAAAGAGCAGGAGAAGAAGTATCAGACCCAGCTGGAAGAGCAGAACCGCAAACTGGAGATCGCGCTCCAGCACGAGGGCGCGGCCAACCGCGCCAAGCGGGAGTTCCTGTTCAACATGAGCCACGATATCCGCACCCCGATGAACGCCATCATCGGCTTCACCTCGCTGGCGGCGACCCACATCGACAACCGCGAGCAGGTGCTGGACTACCTGAAAAAGATCTCCACCTCCAGCCAGCATCTGCTCTCCCTCATCAACGATGTGCTGGATATGAGCCGCATTGAGAGCGGCAAGGTCAAGATCGAGGAAAAGGCGGTGCATCTGCCCGACCTTGTCCACGATGTGCGCTCCATCATCCAGCCCAATGTCGCGGCCAAACGGCTGTCGCTCTTCATTGATACCATGGACATCGAGGATGAGGACATCATCACCGACCCGCTGCGGCTGAACCAGATTCTGCTGAACATCCTGTCCAACGCCATCAAGTTCACCCCCACCGGCGGCATGATCAGCATCCGCATCGCCCAGAAGAACGGTGCGCCCAAGGGCTGCGTCTGCTATGAGTTCCGCATCAAGGACAACGGCATCGGCATGAGCGAAGAGTTCCAAAAGCACATCTTCGAGGAGTTCAGCCGGGAGGAAAGCTCCACCGTCAGCGGCATTCAGGGCACCGGCCTGGGAATGTCCATCACCAAGAACATCGTGGATCTGATGGGCGGCACCATCGCCCTCACGAGCGAGCCGGGCAAGGGCACCGAGTTCATCGTGACCCTCTGCTTCACACGCAGCGGGCAGAAAGCAGAGCCCAAGCAGCTCCCCCAGCTGGAAGGGCTGCGCGCACTGGTGGCAGACGACGATACCAACACCTGCCTGAACGTCAGCACCATGCTGTCCAAGATCGGGATGCGGCCGGAGTGGACGATCTCCGGCAAGGAAGCGGTCATCCGCACCAAATATGCGGTGGAGCAGGGCGATGCGTTCAGCGTCTACATCATCGACTGGCTGATCCCCGACATGAACGGCATCGAGATCGTGCGGCAGATCCGCAAGGTGATCGGGAATCGCTGCCCCATCATCATCCTGACGGCCTACGACTGGGCAGACATCGAGGACGAGGCCCGCGCCGCCGGAGTGACCGCGTTCTGCGAAAAGCCGCTCTTCCTCTCGGAGCTGCGCCGCGTTCTGGCCGAACCGTTCCGTGCAGAGCCTGCCTCCGAGCCCGCTCAACCCACTGCGGCCGACCTCAAGGGGAAGAAGCTCCTGCTGGTGGAAGACAACGAGCTGAACCGTGAGATCGCACTGGAGATCCTGAAAGAAGCCGGTTTTGTGGTGGATACCGCCGAGGACGGCGCGGTCGCCGTCCGGAAGATAAAGCAGGCGGCCCCCGGCCAGTATGACCTGATCCTGATGGACATCCAGATGCCCAATCTGGACGGCTACGAGGCCACGCGGCAGATCCGCGCCCTGCCGGACGCCGAGAAAGCCAACATCCCCATCTTTGCGATGACGGCGAATGCCTTTGAAGAAGACCGTCAGAACGCGCTGGCGGCCGGTATGAACGGCCATATCGCAAAGCCGCTGGACGTCCCGCACCTGCTGTGCGTCCTCGCAGATGCCCTGAAAAAATAACCCCCAAAAAAGCCGGAACGGCCTGAACTCTGTGCTGCACAGAGTTCAGGCCGTTTGTGGTTTTATTCGGTTTTGGGGGCGGCTTCCTTTTTGCAATCCCCCTCAAAGTATGTTATACTGAGAAATACAAGTTTTCCACTTTTATAGCCTCTTTCAGACAAAAGGAGAACGCAATGGCTTTCAACAAATATATCCGGAACGCAGGCGATCTGGTCACCTCTCACGAGCAGACACGCGCGGGATTTTTGAAAATCGCGCTGGAAAAGAATCGTCTCGGTGACCCCTACATAAAAAATTCACTTGCCTTCAAGAGTATGGTCTCCGGCGCGACTTGTCCGGAAGCCCTTCTTTCCATACCCGAAGTGCGGCCATTTCTCCTGAGTGCCTCCGGTTTGTCTGATAAAAGTCTGAATTACCTCGACGAATCTGACCAAACCAAAGCCATTGAAGAGCTCATCAAGAATTTTTTGAAGCCCGCAGGTAAACATTTCATTGACGAAACAATCTACCGATATCTTCTTATTAAAGGAGACGCCGTAGGCGGGTCGATGCGGAACCGTATCGGAGCCCTGGGGCAGGAACGTCTGATCCGCTGCATCTTATCGTGTATGGCTGTACAGAACATCTCCTACCAGTGGGCGGAAAACATCTCCGGCAAATTTCCGTGGTACGATCAGACAGACAACGACCTTGACATTGAGCGTCGGATGAAAGCCCTCTGCTGGCAGACCACCGCAGGGAAAAAGCGGCTGCTTGCTTTCAATATGAACATTTCCACAGTCCGGAAAAATGTGGATATTTGCCTGTTCGATTCCGATGCAGTCGGATTCCGAAATGGAAAGATCGCTTTTGAACCAGACAAAGCCCTTATGATGGGCGAGCTCAAGGGCGGGATTGATCCCGCCGGGGCAGACGAACACTGGAAAACAGCCAACACCGCCTTGGAACGTATCCGGACGACCTTCGCTTCTGCTGGTCATCCCGTTCAGACCTCGTTCGTTGGAGCTGCCATTGAAACCGCCATGGCGGAGGAAATCTATTCGCAGCTTCAAGCCGGGGTCATGACCAACGCAGCCAACCTTACCAACGACAACCAGCTGGTCGCTTATTGCAACTGGCTACTGAATCTTTAACGCAGACAAGTGAGAACCGAATGGAACAATTATCCTTTTTGAATCCTTCCTCCCAAGATTATCTGATCGAGCAGTTTTCTTCTGATGCCTTATGCAGCGACATTGAGCGCAAAATGCTCGAATCTCGTTATGCTCCCCTTCTCGAGGTCACTGACCGTTTCGACAGGCGAAGCGTCAGCTATCAGCTCAGCAAGAACGAGATCCTCCACAGCTGGCTCAAATACAAAGAAGGTTTTTCAGCGGACCTTGTCCAACTGTTGCTTCATGAGATGGGAGCTCACCCCGGCGATCTCGTCATGGACCCTTTCATGGGCTCCGGCACCACGGCGCTCGTCTGCCAGATGCAGGGCATCAACAGCATTGGCTACGATGTGATGCCCATTGCGGACGTCTCCTTAAAAGCAAAGGCTGCCTGCATGGAGTACGATCTTCCTGAACTTCGTGCCATGCTGGAAGAGCTGAAGTCTCTCCACATGCCAGACAGCTATTCCTTGAAAACACCTTGTATTCCCATCACACAGGATGCCTACCCAGAATACAACGAACGCTACCTTCAGTTCATCGAAGACTGGCGTATCCACTGTATCTATTCAGAGAATGCCAAAAATCTTCTTCGGCTCTGCATTCTCAATTCTCTGGAACCGTGCAGCTACACCGTAAAGAGCGGCCAATATCTCGGCTGGGACAGCCGTTCCCCAAAGGTGATTCATGCCAATGAGCTTCGCGCAGCGAAAGGCAAAAAGCCGTTGTCCGCTAAAACAGTCCGTTCAAATATCCTCGACAGCCGTGATACCGTTCTATTGGAACTATCGCATGTGATTCACGACCTTGAGGTGATCCAGCATTCCAGCCAGACGCACGAAAAAGCACAGATCACCTACAAACAGAACAGCGTTCTGTTCGAACTGCCCAGGCTTCCAGATAACATTCTGAAAGGCGTTATTACCTCGCCGCCGTATTGCAACCGATACGATTATACCCGCACCTATGCACTGGAACTTGTTTACCTTGGGCTTGATAACGATTCGATCAAACAGCTGCGGCAGGACTTGCTTTCCTGCACCGTTGAAAGCCGCTCCAAACTGGAACAGTTGAAGCTCTTCTATACAGAGATCGGTCAAATCGACCGGTTCCATACGATCCATCAGACACTTTGTTCCAACCCTGCTTTTTGTGAGGTGCTGGATGCCTTACACAAGCGCGAACAGCATGGTGATTTGAACAATAGCGGCATCGTCCGAATGGTAGAAGGATACTTTACAGAGCTGGCCTTTATCTATGCCGAACTTTTCCGCGTTTGCAAAAAGGGTGCCATGGTCGCGTTCGTCAACGACAATGTCCGTTATGGCGGTGAAGTCATCCCAGTCGATTTTTTGAGTTGTTCTCTTGCCGAGCAGTTTGGCTTTACCGTCAAAAAAGTCTACTGTCTCAAACAAAAGAAAGGCAACAGCAGCCAGCAAATGGCCAAATTCGGCCGCGTCGCTCTCCGAAAAAGCATTACGATCTGGGTAAAAGCATAAAAAATACCGCTGCACAGCTATCTTCTGTGCAGCGGCATTTTCTTTTTGGCTTTTTTACTTCACCTGTGCCCCGGTGGTCAGCGCCTCGGACACGGCGTCCATCAGCGCGACCATGGTGCAGTAGTTGGCACCGTAGGTCTCGGTGTAGGCAGAGTAGGTGTCGATCTGCTCCTGCGTGGGGGCGATGTCCATCGCCTCAGCCACTGCCTGATAGAGCAGCGCTTCGCGGGCATACTCGGTGATGCTGTCGCTCATGGCATCCAGCAGGTCGTCGGCGCTGTTGTAACCGGCAGCAGCCTGCAGGAAGCTGTCGAGATCATAGCCGTAATACTGAGCCATGGTATAGTAGTAGTTCAGGCACTGGTTGACCTGGTAATCGGTCACTTCTTTGGGCAGGTCCTTGAAGGTGGAGTTTGCCAGCAGGTAATCCATCACCGCAGTGTTCAGGTTGTTCTGATACAGCATCTTCTGGTATTCGGCCCGCAGGTCTTCCACGGTGTGGACGCCGTCGGTGCTGCTGAAATTTTCCTCGACCCAGGCATCGGTCAGTTCCGGCAGGATCTCCTCGCTGATGTAGTTCAACGTGACAGAGAAGACCGCCTTTTTGTTGCTCAGGACCACCGCATTGCCCTCGGCGTCGGTGGAGTCGCTGTAGCCGTCCGGGAAGGTGACATTGACATCGAAGGTCTCGCCGGGCTTGTGGCCCACGATCTGGTCTTCAAAGCCGTCGATGAAGGAACCGCTGCCCAGCGTCAGGCTGTAGCCGCTGTAGGTGCCGCCGGTAAATGCCACGCCATCCACGGTGCCCACATAGTCGATGTTGACGGTGTCGCCATCGGCAGCGGCACGGTCGGTGATCTGCTGCGTGGTGGTGTTCTGGCTGAGCAGGCTGTCGATCTGGGACTGGACGTCCTCCTCCGTCGGCTCGATGTCCGCCTTCTTCAGCGGGATGGAAGCGTAGTCCTCCGGCAGAGTCACATAATCCAGTGCGCGGATGCCGGACCAGTAGCCGTTCTCGTCCAGACCGTCACTGTAGGCAAAGTTCTGGTAGTCATAATCCGAAGCGCTGCCGTAGACAGACGCCTCCGAGCCGGCCGATGCGGAAGAGGACGCCGCAGACTTCGAGCAGCCCGCAGCCGCCAGCGCCAGCGCACCGGCGCAGAGAAGGCAGACTGCCTTCGAGATGATTCGTTTCAAGTGGATACCTCCTGTATCCCGGACGCCGCCGGGAACTGCAATTTTTTCAGACAAATCTTATTATAAAGGGTAAAAATGAAAAAGAAAAGGATTTTGCGAAATTTCCACAAGTTTCACGCTGCCTGCCACGTGAGGTCGTTGCTTTTTGTCAAAAGCTGTGATATCCTATAATTGCCGCAGCAAAGCGGCAAGGCGCTGTGTCCAGAACGCAGGCGGCAACTCCCTACCAGATGGCTTTGTTTCCATAAACAGGGCGCCGGGAGGGCGACTTTTGAACGTTTCTCCCCGGAGGCTCTGGCCGAAAGGGGGAATGTACCCATGACATTGACCGAGATTCTTGCGCTGTTGACGTTCCTCGTCACAACGGTTTACGACACGATCGACATCGTGCTCCGATTCCGAGAGTTTCGCACAAAAAATGGACAAAAGAAATGACCGCCCCACGTTTAGCACCCGTTGGCGGTCATTCTTTTGATCTGCTGGTAGGGAGCTAGCCGTTTGTTGGGCCAGCGCCTTTTCTATTTGTAGTATAATCGTTCTATCGTCATTTGTCAAGCTGTCGCCCCGCACACGCAAAAATCCTCTTGCGCTGCGGGGCCTGCGGCTTTATTATAATAAGAGAAGCCCATCAACACAAGGAGGAACATCCATGGATTACAACAAAGCCGCTCTCGAAATGCACGAGAGCCACCACGGCAAAGTCGGCATCGTGAGCAAGGTCGAGGTCAAGACCCGCGACGACCTGTCCACGGCCTACACCCCCGGCGTCGCCGAGCCCTGCCGCAAGATCAAAGAGAACCCCGACGACGTGTACAAGTACACCTTCAAGAGCAACATGGTGGCCGTCGTGTCCAACGGCACCGCCGTGCTGGGCCTGGGCGACATCGGCCCCGAAGCCGGTCTGCCGGTCATGGAGGGCAAGGCCGTGCTGTTCAAGGAATTCGGCGGCGTGGATGCCTTCCCCATCTGCATCGACGCCCACGACGCCGCCAGCGTCATCGCGGCCTGCAAGGCCATCGCCCCGACCTTCGGCGGCATCAATCTGGAGGACATCAAAAGCCCGGAGTGCTTCGAGATCGAAGAAACGCTGGAGCGTGAGCTGGACATTCCCGTCTTCCATGACGACCAGCACGGCACCGCCATCGTTGTGCTTGCCGGCATTATCAACGGTCTGCGTGTTACAGGCAAGAAAAAAGAGGACTGCCGCGTCGTCGTAAATGGTGCCGGTTCCGCGGGCGTTGCCATCACAAAGCTTCTGCTCACCTACGGTTTTCGCCATGTCACCATGTGTGACCGCGAGGGCATCATCGGCAAAGATTACCCGAACTTAAACTGGATGCAGCAGAAAATGACCGAAGTCACCAACCTTGAGGATCAGCACGGCACGCTTGCCGACGCCTTAAAGGGTGCTGATATTTTTGTGGGTGTCTCCGCACCGAACATCGTTACCCCGGAGATGGTTGCTTCCATGAATCACGACTCCATCCTGTTCGCCATGGCGAATCCGGTTCCTGAGATCATGCCGGATGTGGCAAAGGCTGCGGGTGCCAGAATCGTCGGAACCGGACGCAGTGATTTCCCGAATCAGGTCAACAATGTCGTTGCCTTCCCAGGTATCTTTAAGGGTGCTCTGGAAGGACGTGCTACAAAGATCACTGAAGAAATGAAGTTGGCTGCTGCCAATGCCATTGCTTCTCTCGTTCCGGATGACGAATTAAGCGATGACAACATTATGCCTGAAGCATTTAATCCGAAGGTTGCCGAAGTCGTTGCAGCCGCAGTAAAGGAACATATTGTAAAATAATGAACAACCAGACTTTCTGGCATGGAAAGACCTACTA
>OGLM01004219.1_pt1 | contig 10829 bp, 11 predicted proteins | sample 1572531 | NCBI WGS metagenome assembly OGLM01 (sample SAMEA2581909, study PRJEB24529) | metagenome | biome: Human gut stool | place: China | collected 2011 | reverse complement strand
AATGTCCCCCCCTCGGCTAATTTTGTTAACAATTCCCCAATAGCTTTGTAATATTTTATTAATATTTATAGATGAAAATTTTTTATAAAAAAGCAATATTGTTTACAAAATCAATAAACTTTTGTAATATTCTTTTGCTATAATAAATACAGTAAAGAAAGGGGGTACATAAAAATATGTACGATAAGAAAAACGAGTTAGAGGCACGGCGCGAAATTATTAGAAAGGCTTTTGCAGGCTTTGAGGAACGCATAGGCAAAAAACTTTCCGAGCTAAAAATTAAAGATGACGAAAAAGAAATGGTTAATTGGTTTTTGGATGCTTCTAGATGTCCTGAGGATTCATTATTTTGGCTCGGTGCGTATTTTATTAAAGACCTTTACAACCTCTAAAATTGTCGGCACTGCGGGCATTAAAAAATTTTAGTGCCCGCCATGCTGAAAATTTCAGCAGAAAGAAGAGGTAGAAAATGACAAGAACATTTACACAAACCAAAATCAAATTTCTCAAAGGTGACGGAAAAGGCGGATTCATTCAGGATGAAATTATCGCTAATGGCAATTTGAAAGGTGTTTACCTTGAAAGATATCAGCGGAAAAATCTCAAAAATACCGTGATTCTTAGCACCGAAACCATTAAACAGAAATATTATATTTCGGCTGAGGATTTTCTTTTGCTTGCTAAACCTGTAAGCGATGATTTCAAAGACGAAGAAGAAGAAAATCAGTAATTAAAATTGTCGGCACCGCGGGCATTAAAAAATTTTAGTGCCCGCCATGCTGAAAATTTCAGCAGAAAGAAAGAGGTAAAGAAAAATGAAAATTAAACTTGTTACAAAATTGGTTGCAAGACAAATTGAAGAATTTGTTGCAGTAAAAGCAATCGCAAAAGACGGGCGGAAAATTAGTTGCTATTTTAACGATGTAGCAAAAGACAAAATTTTTGACTCCATTGGCGACTTTATTCCTAATCATGTTTATGTTGTTGAAGTTCCTGACGATAGTTTCAAAATCAATTATGATGTTTCAGTTTATCCCCGCTTGATTATTAACGATATTATTAATATTGAGGATATGGGTGAAATTATCGAAAAACCTGTTGAATTTTAAGAAAGGAAATAAAAAGGGGGATATCATCCCCCTTTTTTAACAAAAAATGTATATTATTAAATATAGTATGTGTGACAAAGTATATGAAAGAATTTTTCCAACAATAAAGCAATTAAAATTATTTTTAAAAAATAATTTTGATAAAATTTCAAATATTTATTTTATTAGGAGGGTAAAATAATGCCGAAAAAACTTGATTATAGAAGATTGGCAAAAATCAATAAATCATTAAGAGAAATAAAGGAATCAGGCTATAAACCCCCCACTGTTAAAGGGAAATTTTTTGGTGAATCATCAAGCCTTTTTAAGGAAAAAAAATCAGATATTAATTATGGTGAAATTAGAAAAAAGAGAGAATTTTATAAGGACTTAAACGAAAGAAGAATGCTTGCAGGCTCTCCAAAAATTTCATATAAGCAAGCTATTGAAGTATATGACACATTAATTGAATCGGCAGAAAAATATATTGAAAAATACTATTCAAGTGTAGAACAATATAGAGAAACAGAAAGCCAAAAAATTTATGAAATTTTGGAAAACAATTTGCACGCATTAGAGGGGTTAAGTGATAAAGAAATTTCTGCATTAAAAAGTTTATCTTATGATGAATTACTTGAAGTATTTAATAGCGCTTCTGCAAATTCAGAAAAAGACAACCACGGTAATTTTATTAATTACACTTATGGTAATGACGGTAAAGAATGGAAGCAATATAATGAATTTATTTCTAATCTTTCAAAAGAAATAAAAGAAAGGGTTATATTTCCAGAATGAAAATAAATAATCAAGTTTTTCTTGTGCTTGATATAGAAACAAGCACATTATTTGAAAATAAAGACCCTATCGCTGTTTGGCTTTCATACGGCTATATTAATTTATATTCAATAAAAAATGAAAAACTTGAAACAAATTATTTTCGCTCTTTTGAAAAATTAGAAAAAATATTATTTAATTATTCAATAAGATTTTATAATACTAAAATTATTTGTTATGTTCATAATCTATCATATGAATTTGATTTTTTAATTAAAAATATATGTAGACCAATGAAAATTTTATCTAATAAGTCAAGGCATATTATTGAAAGCACCTTGCAATTTTACGAAAATATTGAATTTCGTTGTTCTTATTTATTATCAGGTTATTCTTTGAGAAAAATTGGAGAAATTGTAAATCTTCCAAAATTAGAAAGTGAATACCGTTGCATTTATCCTGATGATGAAGTAACAAAAGAAGAAAAAGAATATTGCTGCCGTGATTGTGATATTGTTGCTAAATATATAGTTGATATTATTTTGAAAGAGTATGGCTTTTTATCTTTATCGCCTTATACAAAAACAGGAAAAGTAAGAGTAAAACTAAAAGAATTTTATAAAGAATTAGAAAAAAATCCGGACTGGGATTTAATGCCTGATAATGATTGCTATAATGCTATGTGTAAATGCTTTAATGGTGGGCTGTGCTTTTCAAATCCTTTATTTACTAACATACCATTAAAAAATGTGCATTCTTATGATATAACTTCATCTTATCCATACGTAATGTTAAAAGAAATATATCCTTATACAATTAAAAAATGTGATAAAATTAACTCAAAATTTTTTATTGCAAAAGTAGCTTTTAAAAATATTAGAAGTAAATATAATTGGGGCTTTTTATCTGTTTCAAAAATGGAACATATTGTAAAAGGTGATGAGGTATATTTTAATGGCAAATTAATTTCTTCTAATTATATTGAACGTTATATAACTAATGTAGACTTAGAGACTATTAATTTAGTGTACAATTATGATAGTATTGAATATTTAGAAATTTATAATTGTGAAAAATATAATTATTTACCGAAACCTATAATTTCAACTATCGAACATTATGCAACTAAAAAAGGTGAGCTAAAAGATAAATTGAAAAAGGATCCAGAAAATACAGATTTACAGCGTGAATATATGCTTGCAAAAAATGATTTTAATTCTATATATGGAATGATGGTTCAAAAATTAATTCAACCTGAATATATAATTGATGAAAATTTTAATTGGATAGAAAAAGATAGCAAATATAGTAAAGATGAAAATAAGCATATGAAAAGAAATTTTTTATTTGGAATATATGTAACAGCTTACGCAAGAAGAAATTTAATAAGAGCAATAGTTAAAAATTGTCCATATACATTAATATATACAGATACAGATAGTATAAAATATATAGGAGAAAATTCTTTTATAGATACAAACGAAAAATTATTTCAATATAAAGATAATAAGTATATCAAAAATTTAGGTAAATTTGATAAAGAAAAAGATTATTTAGTTTTCAAAACATTAGGAGCTAAAAAATATTGTTATTTATACAATAAGATATACAAAATAATAAAAATTGATAAAAAAGAAAAAAATAAATTAAATTTAATTTATAAAGTAAATAGGTATCATTTGACAGTTGCTGGATTACCAAAAAGAAATTATTCAATAAAAAATATAAATGACTTTTCAAAAGGAAAAGAATTTAATGAATGTAAATTAGCAACAAAATACACATATGAAAATTATTATTTTTTTCGTGATGAAGATGGCTCAATCATAGAGAAAACAGAAAGTAAATTAAAAGATTTTTATAAGAAAAATAAAATTAAAACAAAAGGTGGTGTTATGCTATATCCAACCTCTTATATATTATCAATAACAAAAAATGATGAAATTTATTTGAATCAAATAAAAGAATTATTTAATTTTAATAGGGAGGCTATAAAATCATTAATAAATATTGATATTAATGATTATATATTATGAAGAAAAATAAAAAAAGCAAAAATTATTATTCTTATTCTAATATATTAAAATACGGTTGTAAAACAAATGTTGTTTTCGGAGAAAGAAGAAATGGCAAAACTTTTGGGGCATTACGTTTGATTATTGAAGAAATTAAAAAAGGCTTTAATTTTGTATATATAAGAAGAAAATCAAGTTATTCTGTAAGGTCAAAAATAAAAAATTTATTTGAAGAACATAATGATTTTTGTATTGAAGAATTAGGAAGCATTATTTTTTATAATCCATTAGAAAAAACATATTATATAAATACTGATAATGGTAAAAAATTAGTTGGTTATGTTGCAACTATTGAGCAAGCAATGGAATATAAAGGAAGTTATTTTAGTAACGTTAGTATTATTTATTTTGATGAGTTTATTGATTATTCATATTTTGAAGATGAAAATAAAAGATATATTAATTTAATTAAAACTATAACATCAAACCACAAAAATATTACAATTATATTAAATGCTAATAGCGTAACAAGATATTGCCCATATTTTGAATTATTCGGAATTGACACAAAAAAATTAAAAAAAGGAAGCATAGCAACAATTAAACACAAGAACGGCGCAACAATAGCAGTTGAATATACAAAAGAAAGAGTTTCAGAAAATGGTGAGCAAAAAAGTGATTTATATATTGGCTTTGATAATAATTCATCGATTAATATGATAATTAGGGGTGAATGGGAAACAAATGATGTTGAAATAAAAAATATAGACGGTTATGGGTGGAATGTAAAAAATAGATTTTTAGTACCAGTTTATATTACTTCTTTAGGTAATTGTTATGAATTGAGTTTATATACAAACACAATTCCTATTGCTTTCGTGCGGAAAGTCAATACACAAAATGGAATAGTAAACGAAAAAATAAAACTAAATTTATCTCAAGACAATTCAATATTACTTTCATATAAAACTGGCTCTTATGTTCCTATTATAAAAAATATAAATAGTGAATTTATTACAGAAAATATTAAAAAACGTCTTGAAATTTTCAAAAATTGTATAAAAAGCGGAAGAATTATTTTTGATACTTTGATAACAGGTACTGAATTTTTAATTGCATATAAAAAATTAGGGGGATAATATCCCCCTAATTTTTATTTAAAAAATTTGAATTAATTCTTCAATCAGCGATGTAAAATGTTTTTCAACAAGGCGCTCATATTGTATTTTATTTCCAAAAATCGTGAAATAATTATCAAAATTAGATATATTATTTTTATTGTTAGAAATATTTTTATTGCCTGTATTGTTTCCTTTAATTGTTTGGTTGTTTGTTTCATTTTCTGTACCCTCTAATGTATTTTTATCTTTATTTGTTGTAACAATTGTTGCTGTATCATTTTTTGTAATCGTGCCTGTATTAGTTTTAGTTTCATCATCTTTTACATCACCTGTATTTTTTATTGTTTGATTAATAGTATCTTCTCTTGTATCGTTTTTATTTATTTTTAATGTTGTATTGTCGGATTGAGTTTCATTTTTATTTTCGGTCGAATCTTCCTCAATATTCTCTTTTTTAGATGGAGCTGATACATCAAAAATATTTGACGGCTCTACATTAATCGGAGAATCTTCCTCAATTCTTTTATATTGCTTACTTATATCATTTTTTCCTGTTTTTGTACTTCCTAATGTTCCCTCATCAGTTTCAACTAAAACATCTGTTTCTTTATCAGTTTTATTAAGGGATTCAACTAAATTATTAGTCTTAGTTAAATTTCTGCTTTCAGATAAATCATTTGTTACTGTAATATCTTCCTTATTTGAAACAGTTTGTGATTTATCAATATCTATTGTTTCGCTTTTTTCTTTATTTTTTGTTTCAGATACAGTTTTATCATCAGTTAATATACTTGTTTCTTTTGTCTCTTCTGTCTCGCTTCCTTTATTTAATTTATCATCAGCAAACAACCCTGTAAAATCAAACCCAATCGCTCTAACATCTGAGCAAAACTTTTCAAATTTATATGCAAGATATGACAAATTAAATTTTGAATCATTAGAAAGAAAATGACTATAATGATAATTCAAGTCAGCAAATTGCATAAGAAATACATACAAAGATGAATCATTTTTATTAGATGTAATTTCAAATTCTTTTTTTAATATATCAGGAACGTTAACAAATAGTGAATGATATTTGGTGTAAAATAAATTACATAATTCTTTTATATTTGTTTCATTAATTTCAGTAATCATTTTTCTTCCTCCTGTTGTTCTTCAATTTCTTCTTTTGTAACTGGAATACTTCTATTAGTTTCTACCTGCAAATCATAATTAAATCTTTTTTTAACATCTTCGCAAAAACTTTGCCTATTATAAAGCATATCGTCATAAAATGAATATCTTACATTGTCAGTATTTCCAGTTGCTTCACTTGTAGTTAATCTTTCATTCTTTCTAACACCGATTGAATATACACCATATAAATTTTGGAAAAATCCTCTATATTTTTCAAATACTTCCCATTGTTCCAAAACATTTCTTTCTCTTGAATCATACATTGCAATTCTTTTGAATTTATTTTCATCAAGAAAATTTTCATTTGCTGTTATATTATAAGGAATCAATTTTTTTTCTTTATCCCACATAGTAGTTAAAGAATCCAAAATTTCTTTATTATCAACAGCAACAATATCAGGAGTTATTGCTCTCAAAAGTGAAGAATCAACAGCAGATAAAGAATAACCTGCACGATTTGCCCATTCTTCAATAATAGAAATTGTGGGTAACTGCAATGAATTATTATAACAAATAGAAACATTATCCCTGTTCAAAAAATATTGTGTACCATTTTTTGCAATAGCATTATAATTTGTATATTCACCATTTTCAAGCAATGTACCACACGGAAAAATAGGCAACATTTTGTATTCATTATCAATTACAAAAAACCCCATTCTTCCAGCAAAAATTAAATATTCTTCTGGCAAAAATTCCAATACATTTTCAGGCAAATTTTTCCATTTAAAAGCATTAATAGCAATGCTATAAAATGATTGAAACAATAAATTAGAAGAAAATTTTAAATTACTTTCTACTTGCTTACAAGCATTACGATATTTTTCATTTACAATATTAGAAAATACACCCATATTAATTCTCCTTTTCTCTATAATTAAAAATCAATAAATTCATAGTAGCAAAAGTTTCATCAATAAAAATTTCGCTTGATGAACCTTTTGTATACTCAGCTTCGTTAATATTCCAAATTCTCACACCTTTATTAAAAATATTAGTTAATTCAGCTAATGAAATTTTATCAACTGAATTAAAAGGAAGAATCTCAATATTTGTCTGAATATAATTATAATATTTACCTTTAATTACAATATCCTTTAGATTAGAAATACCATTATATTTAGAACCTTTTGTATAAATATCAAAAGCATCAGCATTTGTATCTTCATAATCAAAAGTGTCAGCTTCGAAAAACATCGGAATATTAACAGTAAATAAACTTGTCAAACCATTAGTATTTCCTTTTAATTCATTTAACAAATTCTGAGCGTCAGAAATTTTTCCTTCAACGCTATTTTGAGTATTTATAATATTTGTAATAGAAGAAGCAGCAGAAGCTATTGTTCCAGTAATTCCAATCATAGGGCTAATAACACCACTTGAAGCTAATAAAGCACTTGTAATTGCCGTAATTGACGATTTTACACCACCTGAAATTACACTTTGCGAAACTGCACTTTCCAACTGATTTTTATTACCAATCATAAAATCACTAAATTTATCCCCATAATAAGGTAAATAAAAAACATCTTTTGATGCAAAATTACCCATTGCTTTTGGATTTAACTCTTTATCTCCAACTTTAACATTATATTTTAATGTATAACCTAATCCTGTTCCTTTTATTTCTATATAATAAGTAGATTTTCCATGCCCACTAAAAAAATCATAAGATGAAGAACCTATTTGCAAACCTTTATATTTATATGGGTATCGATTTGTCTCAACAACAAACTTTCGTATATCATTATAATTTATAATCTTAGGAATTGCACTATAATCTACTTCTATGTTTCCCTCCAAAAAGTCAAATTTCCTTGAACAACTACAAATATAAAAAAAGTTAGGTATAAGAAAAAATACTTCTGTTAAAATTGTATTTTCGGACGACGCTAAACCTTTTGCTGAAAAATAACTATTAAAATAAAATTTATTTGTATCTTCGTTAACACTTTCAAGATACCCACCGTCAATAAACGGTACTATTGTAGTTAATTCTATAAAATCAATATATTCTTTATAATCAGCATATTTTGCGTTTGCAAAACCAATTTCTGTCCACTGATTTGTTCCATCACCTTGAAAAGACGGTGTTTTTGCATAAAAATCAGCTTTATCTAAAATTTCACCTGTATTAACATTATATACAGCAACAGGCATCAAAACAAATTGAGTAGATAAATATTTCTCATCACATGAAAAATCTTCAAAATTAGGTTGTTCCAATACATTATAGTAACATTTATAATACTTTTTATCTGATAATCCTTTTAGAAAAATTTTTGCAAAAATAACCACATACTGATAATTATTATTAAACGATATTCCCAACGTACGCTTTGATATTAATGGCAACTTATTCTGAACAGCAGATAATTTATAATCGGAATTTGCCTCAATATATAATTTATCTGTAGTAATAGGAAAATATTTAGGTGAATTTGTTCTTCTAACAAAATTAAAAGTATTATCAAAATTATTTAGATAAATACTTGCAATGTTATTACTCCAATAATCATATTTTAATGTAATCCTATATTTCCCTGCACTATTAGACTGTTTAATATTAGAAATGAAATAAAAATATTTCTTATGCTGGTTATTTGTACCTAATTTTTTATCTTGTAATACACAATAATTATATTTTATAATTTCAGAATAAACAGCGTCATAATTAATATACAACTCCAAATCAAACCCTAAATTGATAGTTTTTTCAATATCATTTGAGCTCAATTGCTGAAAGCCATTAACTCTGGTATAATCATAATATAAATGTTGTTTGATTCTATCTTCGTCTATATCTTGTTCAGATAATTTCGAAAAAGAATATATATTATTATATTCTTTATCGATTGGTAAATTCATTAATGAAATAGCATATATTTCCATAATTTTTAAATAAAGGGGGAATTGCTAAATTCCCCCTAAATATTACCTCCTATTCTTAAAGTGAGTTAAAAACAAGTTTAGTTGTTTTTTCAAACACGTTTTTAATGGTTGTAGCGCCACTATCATTAAATGTAAGTGTAATATCTTCAAAATTACAAAGAATAGAGCCAGCTGCAGTAGAACCAACACTAATCACAAATTCTTCTACACCATAAATAACATCAATTTTCCCATCTGCATATTCAACCCCATTAACAGTAACAGAATAGCCGCTTTTATTAATAATATAGGTTGCATATTCTTTCTCTTCAAAAGTATCAAGAGGCTCACCGACAAAAGCAACTGCATTAAAGAATGTGTTATAGCCTTCAATTCCCTCTACTGCAAGCCAATTGTTAAATCTATGAACATTGGGAATAAACTGGCTTGTGCCGTCCCACCTTTTAATACCGGCAAGAATTGCACGCCTATCAACAGCAACAGCCAAAACAGGTTTCCCAGCGTGAACACCCAGCGGATAATTTTCGCCGTTGCCCTCAGGCACAAAAATTACTCTTCCGTCAAGCTGATATTGAGAAAGATTAAATGCATTAGAATACCCCTGCACTTTTGCTCTATTCCAAAGTGACGGAGTAGTCAAAATGAAAATATCATCAATAGAATTAGTTTTATTTCTAACTTGTCTAAATTTAATAATATTTTCGGCATTATCAAACTCAGGAACACCCAAATTATACAACTCAGTAGTTGTCATAAATCCATCAGTTGTAGCTTTTACATCTTCAATGAAATTTTTAAGTCCATAATCATTATTAACATTGAAAGGCTCAGATCCACTTGCATATTTGAAAACAATATGATTTTTAGAAATCATTTCACGAACAATGTTAATAACTTCATCTTGAAGATATACTTCTGCACTCCACTGCATATTAGCAAGTTTAGTGTCAATATATCTATTAGCATAATTTCTCAAAAATACCTTATCATAATTGCGCCTATCAATAGTAGTCTTGAAAATGCGCGAAAACGTTTTAGTATGGAATGCTTTGGAAATTTTATTAGTATCATAAGAAACCAAATCATTCAAAATTTTAGCAGTGGCTGCGTCACTTTTATCATCCCAAAGAGGATCACTTCCCTCAATCAATTCATGAAACAAATCTTCAAGACCAAAACCTTCATCGGTCATACCAACCACAAAACTTCTAAATTTATTATCAGAAGAATCAAACATAACAGCATAATTTCTCTGCTGTACTACAAGATTCATCTGCTCCATAATTTCGTTTTTCTGAGTCGGAGCATAAGCGCCCAAAGTTTGCCATGCTTTTTCCACATCACTATCAGTTACAGTTGTTCCGTCAGGTTTAGCGTCACCTACTTTAGGAATCTGAAACTGATAACCAGCAAGAGCCAAAGACTCATTAATAATATTTCTACTTTCTTCATATGTGATAGCCATATTTTAATCTCCTTTTCTTGTAAAAATTCCGATAATCAAATCGTGAATCATTTTCAAAATAGAAACAACCGCTCCAAAAATACAAACTTTTTCATGATTTTCCAGTTTCTTATGGTCTCCCATTTTATCACCTCCATATAACTAAATAGGAAAGAAAGAAAAATTGGAGCAGTTGACCCCCGTTTTAACACTTTTTTTCTTTCTTTCCCTATATACATCATATCATATAAATATTAAAAAAGTATTTATATTTTGTAAATAAATTGTTAATAATAAACGTAAGAAGAAGACATTT
>OGLM01004209.1_pt1 | contig 10855 bp, 6 predicted proteins | sample 1572531 | NCBI WGS metagenome assembly OGLM01 (sample SAMEA2581909, study PRJEB24529) | metagenome | biome: Human gut stool | place: China | collected 2011 | reverse complement strand
TGCAGGGAGAGGGGGTGGTTGCGCGGAGCGAGAGGAAGCGCGAAGGGCGGAATGTGTTTTCCATGTAAAATGTTTTATTAAATTTGTTCAATGTTCAGATGTGCCGTTCGGGGGACGAAGCGTCCGAAGCATCCTCTGAAACTTTTGACAAGTTTACGCATTTATCCATTCATGTTGTCCCCGCCATGCCGGGCTCATTATGAATGAATATTAATATTTATATTAATAATTAAATATTTATAACATGAAAACGACATTTATGTTCCCTCTGTTGGGGCTTTTCGTCGAAAAGCAGATGAGACGTTTCCGGATAACCGTACGTCTTTACAAAAGCGAACTCTCTGCCGGCAGCCGCAGCTACGGTGCGATTAAAAAAGGGGCGACCTCCGTCTGAGCTATTACGCCCGCCTCGTCGCCCTCCTTTACGACCTTGCCGGCGAAGAAGAGTTCCGCCGCCTGGCACATGAGGCGGTGGAACTGTACATACGGGAGAGGGAAAAGGGGGAAAAGCTTGATGATAAGATATAGGGCAAACATTCGGGCAGCCAGGAGAAATTTCGGTGGAGGAGCTTGGCAGTCATGTGGACGAAAGTAATCCGGTAGCTGTGATTGTCGAATAAAATCTTCTTGTTTTATAGCGAAGTCATAGAGATGATTTTGTTTTTATATTATCTTTGTGGTCGCAAACAGTCTAATGTAAATGCTTATCAATAATTTAATTATAATAGTATGAAAAACTATCTTGTATTTTCTATGGCGGCTCTGTTGGTTGGAGCTTCTTGTAACACAAAGCAGGAGAAGGCGGCTGAAGGCTTTACCGGCGCACCGGGAGAAGTGAAGTTGATCACGCTCGATCCCGGACATTTCCATGCCGCATTAGTGCAGAAAGTGTCTTATCCGCAAGTTTCTAAAGATGTTTATGTGTACGCACCCACCGGTTTCGACGTGGACGAGCACTTGAAACGTATACAGGGATTCAACACACGTGCGGAGAATCCGACGGCTTGGAATGAAATCGTTTATACGGGAGATGATTACCTGGAAAAAATGTTGGCCGAGAAGAAGGGAAACGTGATGATCCAGGCGGGAAACAACGGCAAGAAGACCGAATATATCAAGAAAACGCTTGAGGCCGGCATCAATGTGCTTTCCGACAAGCCGATGGCGATCAACAGCCAGAGCTTTAAATTGCTGGAGGAATGTTTCGCTATCGCCAAACAGAAAAACATCATGCTGTATGACATCATGACCGAACGGAATGAGATCACTACGATGTTGCAGCGCGAGCTTTCTACTATCCCGGCTGTTTATGGCGAGCAGTTGAAGGGGTCTCCCGAAGAACCGGCTATCGTGAAAGAGAGTGTGCACCATCTGTTTAAGCTGGTCGACAATAAACCGCTGACTCGTCCGGTATGGTATCTTGATGTGACTCAGCAGGGGGAAGGTATCGTCGATGTGACGACTCATCTGGTTGATCTTGTGCAGTGGGAAGCATTCCCGGATCAGGTGATCGACTACAAGAAAGATATCGAACTGATAGATGCCAACCGCTGGACTACCTCTATCAGCCCGGAAGAGTTCAAACAGGTGACAGGGACGGATGCTTATCCCGATTTCTTGAAGAAAGATGTCGAAAACGATACGTTGAAAGTCTATTGCAACGGTGATATCGTTTATAAGATCAAAGGTGTGACAGCCAAGGTTTCGGTGATCTGGAATTATACCTTCCCCAAAGGTGGCGGTGATACCCATTTCTCCGTCATGAAAGGCAGCAAGGCCGACTTGGTCATCCGCCAGGGCAAGGAACAGAACTATCAGCCGGAACTGTTTGTCGAAGCAGTGAAAGGTGTGGATCTGGCCGCTTACGAAAAGGACCTGACCGCTTCTATGGAAAAGGTTTCAGCCGAATATCCTGGTGTGGCATTGAATAAGGTGGGCGATGGCGTATGGCAAGTCGAAATCCCCGCAAAATACCGTGTAGGCCATGAAGCTCATTTCGGCCAAGTGACGGAACATTTCCTTGACTATCTGAAAGACGGCAAACTGCCGGATTGGGAAGTGCCTAATATGCTGGCTAAGTATTACACGACAACTTCGGCGCTGGATATGGCGAAAGCGAAGACAAAATAAATGTATTGAGATGAAATGAAAGAGAGAGTATGTGCCGGAAGTACAATTGGGCACATACTCTCTTTTGGTATTCTGCTAATAATCAAATCTGACACCCTTCTCCCAAAGAGGCAGTAACTTGTTTACAATGTGGGGGTTCTCTTGCGCTATATTTTTACGCTCGATGCGGTCCGGCCCGTATTGATAAAGTTCGGTGATCGTTTCTCCTTTTTTATTATAACGAGTAAGACGATATTCCGGAGTCCGGAGGGTTATACAATTCCGATAGTAGCTGTAAGCGGCGTCTGTCCATTTGGGATTATCAGGATTGTTGAGCAAGGTTGCAAAACTATGTCCGTCCAGTCCTTTGGGTAAGGAGATTTTGCAAAGTTCCATAAGAGTCGGATAAATATCTATAGAACTGACAATCCTGTTATTTTTAATCCCTGGCTTACACTGGGGAGCTTTTATTACGAGTGCGCTGCTCAGAGAAGTTTCATGTAGTGTATGTTTCCCCCAAACACGCAGATCTCCTAAGTGCCATCCATGATCTCCCCATAGAATAATAATCGTATTATCCATTTTTCCGCTGGCTTCAAGGGCATCTAATACTTTTCCTACTTGAGCGTCCATATAACTTACGCAAGCAAAATAGGCGTGACGGAGTTTGCGTGCATATTCGTCAGAAACTCTATTTTTTATGGAAGGCATTTCGTCTCCTGATTGATAGCTCTTGAACTCTGCGCTTTCATGTAGGCTGACCGGATCGCATCCTTCCGGAATGTCGGGCATAGGTGAAATGGGGATAGAGGCTTCATCATACATATCCCAATATTTTTTAGGAGATGTGAAAGGTAAATGAGGCTTGAAAAAACCGACAGCCAAACAGAATGGCTCATTTTTAGCTGTTAGCTCGTTTAGCTTTTTGACTGCCAGATTTGCCGTTAGCCCGTCCGGATAGCCTTCATCGGCGACATCTGCACATTCGTATGGTTTCACTTGTTTTTTGCGACTTTGCCGGTTACTTCCATCTGCATATCCGAAAAAGGCATTCCAACCGTTTCCCCATTTTCCGGCATCGAAAAGCATTTCATCCCAACTATAAGGTAGTTCCGGTTTTTCGGTTTTCGGAGCTTCATAGCCATACAGGCAGCCGTCGACATAGTGGCTTATCTTTCCGATACCGACAGTATAATAGCCATTTCTGCGTAAATGGTGGAACATAGTTTCCGGGATTTCTCCTTCCGGTTTATCTGACAGCCTTGTCCGGCATGCTTCGTTGGAGAGGTCCGATTTGTCTTTAGGAAAATGTCCAGTCAACATACTGGCTCGTGACGCTCCGCTTGTCGGGACTTGTACATAATGTTGGAAAAATAAACTGCCTTGTGATGCCAGCCGGTCGATGTTCGGGGTTTTTACAACAGAACCATAAGCACCTAATTCCCGGCGAAGGTCGTCTACGCATATAAAAAGTATATTAGGCTTCGTCTCGTTTGCCTTTTTTTGTGCATAGCCTTGAAAAGGTAATGCCAGCAAACAGATTGATAGCAAAGGATAATTCTTTTTCATGATATCTAAATTGAATGTGAATACAAAAGATTTACAAATATAACCTACCGGTCGATAATAGCCGGTAGGTTTAGAAAATTATTGTTGATCGTCTATGGCTGTTAATGGAGGAATATTTTTTTCGTACCCGATATAGCCTTTATTCTGGTTAATGGTTCCTCCTTGGTTGCTATCGATGGCATTTGCCGGAATGGGCCAAAGGACATGGAATGGGCTTATTTTGAATACGTTTGTTCCCCATAAGATATCACCTGCCTTATAAAATTCATTTTTAGCAACAGTCCGGTCATACCAGAAATTTTTTTCGGAAAAATTTTCTAAGGAATAGCCGTTTAACCCTTTTTCTGCCATGATAAAGGCGATTCTGGTTAATTCCGTTTTTCTGAATTCTTCAGCGAAAAGTTCTCTGGCTCTTTCATCTAATATATACTCTATTGAAACTTGTGAAGCTACAATAGGATCGGCTTTTGCGCGTACTCTTACCGAGTTTATATCGGCAGCGGCTTTATCTGTTTGATTTAACCAATAGTAGGCTTCTGCCCTTAGAAGATAAGTTTCGGCTAATCTGAATAAATACCAGTCCGAATGTCCTCCATATGGCTGATCGGGTCTTTCTTCATCTTCGACATATACTTTGTAATAAGGGAAAGGATACCAGCAATGGATGGTGTCTTTGGGATTTGTGTATTGTATCTGTACGGGTTGTCCGAAATATTTGGAAGATGGATTGTTGTAAATGAATTTATCGACAGAGAACCAGTTTACTTGATTGTCATGCCTCAAGTCTTTATTACAGTTATTCCATATTTCATAATTGTAATAACTGCAAGGCCGGACATAACCGACTCCTCTTCCTATTTTTATGACAAATTCATTTCCTTGTGTGTCGATAGTTCCTCTTTTTCCGTCGGGATCTTTCATGTAGGACGAATTCCACCAAGAGGGAACATAGCGACGCATAGCCTGGGTGCCTCCACTTATTTCTGCTTCCGGAAATCCGTAACGTTCCTGTACGACAAGGATGCCTTCTTTATTTGAAGATGAGCTTTTATTGTCTTTTTGATGGAGATCCCAGATCGTATTAAACTGAGGATCGGAAGCATCTACCCCGAAGCGGTCAGTCATTAAAAAGTGAATTCCGTCGTTAATGACCGCAGAAGAGGCGTCGACAGCTTCTGTGAATTTTCCATTAGACAGATATATTTTTGTAAGCAAATGGTTGCCGGCAGCCTTAGAGACTGCTCCGGGAACAGCTGTTTTGGGTAGCCACTGGACAGCCCATGCTAAATCTTCTTCTATTTTTGCAAGTATCGTTTTTCTTGAATGTGTATAGAAATCGATTTTAGGAGCCGTATGTTCTATATTCAAAAAGGGGACATCTCCATATAAATGGACTAATCTATAATACCAATAGGCTCTGTGAAAATATGCTTCGGCAATAATTGCATTTTTGATTTCTTCTGTGTCGAATTTGCCATTGTCGATACGCGACAGAATAACATTCGCATTTCGTATCTGGTTATATCCTCTTGTCCAGATCTCATGGAAGTCATAGGTTGTACCGGTCCCTGTCGGTAATACTTGAGTATCAAAATTATGTATGGCATTGGCTGCTTTATTGGCACTGATTGCAATATCTGAGGCGATTAGTTCAGATGCCAGGCCGCCTCCTTCGCCATAGAAATCGGGGCGTAAGTTTTTGCGGAGGTTAACCAGTATTCCGTCAAATCCGGCTTTATCCGTATAAATAGATTCCGGAGTGAAGATAGAAAGGGGCTTTATCTCCAAGAAATTGTCTCCGCATGAAACAGTTGTAAACAGAGACGCACAAATGATATATTTTATCCAGTTTTTCATAACTTGTTTATTTATAATGTGACATCAATTCCAAATGTAAAGATTCGAGGCATAGGAGTGTTTCCAGATTCAGGATCCCAACCAGACCATTTTGTGAAAGTTAGCAGGTTACGTCCACTCAAATATACTTTACAATGTCCTACTTTCAGATTTTTGAGAATATTTTCCGGGATATTGTATGCTATGGATAAGTCTTGCAAACGTATAAAACTACTCTTTTCATAAATGTTATATCCAGGTGTGTTTACCGTATTTAACCGTGTATATTTGTTTGTCGGGTTTTCCGGAGTCCAGTAAGGCAATGCATAACTGTTGGCTCTGTCCTCGACATTAGATGTGTTGCTCAATAGACTGTTCGCTCTCCAATGTCCTAAATCTGCACGGATGAAACAAGAAATCTGGAAGTTTTTGAAAAGAGTAAAGTCATTTCGAAGTCCTAAACGGAAGCGTGGCTTTGTATAACCTTGAAATACTTTATCTTCCTGAGTAGACACTCCGTCTCCATTAGGATCGTATAATTTGACATCGCCAGGAGCTTTCCCGAATGATTTAGCCAATTCTTCTTCTCCAAGCTGGTAAATACCAAGGAATTTGTAATCCCATATCCGATCTATTGATTGTCCGATAAACCATCCATTGTCGATATCATCACCTTCTCTTTGTCCGATAACATTGCCATTTTCGTCTAAAATGTTGATTGTTTCTCCATAGAGATGTTTGATCTTGTTTCTATTAAATGAGAACGTCAATGTCGAGTTCCAACTGAAATCCTTATTTTGGATATTATAGCTATTAAGAGTCATTTCAAATCCTTTGTTTTGCAATTCTCCCATATTAGACATTACATTGTCGTATCCAATAATTGTCGGTAGGCTGCGTTTTAACAACAAGTCATTTGTAATCATGCTATAATAATCGACCGAACCATTTAACCGGCTATCTAAAACGGAAAAGTCCAGACCTAAATTTAAAGCTTTAGTCTTTTCCCATTTTAGATATTGGTTCGCCAGTGAACTGCTGTATATACCTGAGATTAATGTGCTTCCAGTCAGGTATTTGTTTGTTTCAAGTTTTGCCAATGCATCATAAATCCCTATATCCCGGTTACCGTTTATTCCATAAGAGGCTCTGACTTTGAGATTATTTATCCATTTGATATTGAAGAACGATTCGTCTGATAAATTCCAGGCTAAAGCTCCGGATGGAAAAGTCGCGTAAGGATTTTCCATACCAAAAGCCGAATATCCGTCTCTACGAATAGATAGAGTTAGGAAATAGCGATTCATGAGCGTGTAATTCAGACGGCCCATTATTGCGGTACCGGTCGAATAAGTATCTTCATTTTTAATAGTTGGTGATCCTCCCGTCCCTAATTGATGGAAGCCCAATGCTTCACTGGGGGTAAAATTTACATTTTCGCCTGTATCTTTCCATGTTTGTTTCTTTTCTGCATTGTATAAGAATGTTGCATAAAAATCATGGACTCCAAAAGTTTTTTTCCATGCAATGATGTTGTCTATTTGCCATTCGTAAAGCGAATAATTGATACGCCGCCCGAAGCCACCTGTCTTGTTGCCACTTGGGATACTTGACGGATCATAGTAATAGTTCTTTTGCCAATCATAGCGATTGATATAAGAAACTTTGTAACTAAAACCGAATGGCAGTTTCAGGTCGGCATACATGGTGGCAAACAGATTTTGGGTGACATTGAATTTATCCCGTTCTTTGTATAAAAGAAATGGGTTTTGTTCAATACCTGAATCGTCATGAGGATACCATTTTAGTTCTCCGTTTTCATCATAAGGTTGTCCCAAAGGACTCTGGCGGCTTATATTCGATAATTTGATGGCTTCATTACTCTCATCTTTGTTGCTAAATTGAGCATTGATTCCCACAGTCAAAAATTCGGCAACTTTGGTATCTGCATTAATTCGGGAACGGATTGTTTTATACTCATCTCCCTTTATATAACCTTGATTGTCCGTATAGCCTAATGACCAGTAATATTTAGTTTTGCCAATGCCTCCGGATATGTTGACATTGTAGTTTTGCCTTAATCCGGGACGTGTAGCTTCACCATACCAATCATAGGCATTCCCATTCAGATAGTTTTGTTGTTCGATATCACGCAAATTCAGACGTGTCATCCAAGTCAGAATTGGATCGGACTGGTATGAGGCATCGTAATTTTGCCAAGTATCTACGTCAATGCCTTCCGGTAACTGATTAGGATTGTTGTAATATCCTTCTGGCTTGTCTGGATTTATTCTGCGTTGGAAATCTTGTCTGCGTTGGATGAATCCAGATAAATCATTCGGTTTGATTTCGTTGGTAAAATCTGTTAAACCCAGTTGTGCGGAAAAATTTATACTCATTTTTTCCCCTTTGCCTTGTTTGGTATTGATGATTACAACACCAGCGGCAGACCGTGAACCGTATACAGCAGCAGAGCTGGCATCTTTCAATACGTCTATAGTTTCGATATCCGATGGATTGATGTCATTGATAGAACCATTGAAGATGACTCCGTCCAATACAATCAAGGGTGAATTGTTGGCTGAAAGTGAAGCGGGACCTCGTATTTCCATTTCACTAGCTCCGGAAGCAGAAGTCCCGATGTTAGAGTTAAAACCGGCAACAGTTCCATTCAGCATATCCAATACGTTCGTACTTTGCTGAGTGGCATATTTATCAGCTTTTACCTGGGCGATGGCCCCGGTAAGGTCTTTTTTCTTTACAGCTCCGTAGCCGATTACGACAACTTCCTCCAAGGCTTGCTGATCTTCTTGCAAAACCACTTTTAAGATGGATTTCCTGTCAATTGTGATTTCTTGCGTGTTGTAGCCGATATAAGATATTTGCAAAATATCTCCCTCGCTTGCTTCCAGGCTGAATTTGCCGTCGACATCGGTAATAGTGCCGGTTGTGCTACCTTTTACTAAGACGTTAGCTCCGATGACAGATTCTCCTTGTGTGTCGATGACTGTTCCGGAAATAGTTTTGATCTGTGCTTTGAACAAGGCAATGTGCTTATTTGATATACGAAAAGAAATATTTCTTTTGCTGCGGAATAAGTTTCGCAGCAACTCGTTTAGATCCATGCTTGTTCCCTGGATAGAGGTTCTTTCGTTTCGGTCGATCTCGGATGTGTTATAAACAAATTTGTATCCGGTCTTTTCCTCTATCTCATTGAAAATCTCTTCATATGTTGCATTCTGCTTATTCAGAGACAGTTTTACCGCTTGTGCATGAACGAAGGTAATATTGACGAACAAAAACAATAAAAGAAGTCCTAAAAGATTGATTCCGTGTTTGAAAATTCTTTTTAAAGAGGAATAATGTTCCTCACAGGTAAAATCCTTTGGATTTTGCCTGATAAATAAAATTTTATCCATAATTTTGTATGTATTAATTTTTAAAATTGGCAGGTGTGCTATCTGCCGATTAACAATGTAGAATTTGGGAATGGTCGCAACATTCCCAATTCTTTTTGTATGTCTCTCTATTAATTAAATCTTGTTTTTCATGTACTGTCCATAATCGTTTGTCTTTGTGGTTTAACATTCTGTATTTATTGCAGGAAAATTTCTCCTTTCCTTTTTTCTATTTTGTATCTGGCTGAGATTTGCAAAACTGATAGTATTTCTTCCAATGTCTCTTTCTCTGTGAAGTTGGCATTGAAAGTCTGTTTTTTCAGGTTTTCGTTTTGAATATGTATTTTCACATGGAAAGCCCGTTGTAACTCTTGCATGATATCAGCTAATGAATTGTCTTTGAATTTGAATATTCCGGTAACCCATGATATCGTATTTTCCGGACGTATAGTTGAAATACTCAGCTTGTTATCCGATTTAAGGAAAACTGCTCGTTCACCAGGTAGCAGTATCCGGTCTGCCATTTGCGATTGATTCGTGTATTTATACAACCCGATTTTTCCGGTAAGGAGAGTGATCTCTGTTTTTTCCGGTTCTGCGTCGACATTGAATGTTGTTCCTAATACTCGTATTCCGATACCATCGGTTTGGACGATAAAAGGTTTCTTTTCGTCTTTACGGACTTCAAAGAATGCTTCTCCTTTTATCTCAACCTGCCGGATCTGTTCGCTGAACTCTCTCGGATAACGCAGGCAAGCGTTTGCATTTAGCCAAACTACACTGCTGTCCGGTAAGGTTATTTTTGTTTTTGCATCGGGGACGGCAGTCGTTTCATAATAAACAAGCTCTTGTTCCGGAGCTTTGTCGGTCAGCAGAGCACCGGTAACCAGCAGGAGGGCAATAGATGCTGCTATAGACAAATATTTCCACACGGAGTTCCCTTTACCGGCATAAGAAATGACGACAGGCCGTTTGACCCTGTCTGTTAAACGGTCGGACATCTGCTTTTCATCAAATGGCAAAGACTTGAAGCGTATGCGCTTTGTCAATGATTCGAGTTCTTTATTGTTCTGTTCATTTTCCATCTTATTCCGGTAGCTTTATAAAGAGAGATGACAGGTAAAGCAAAAAACTCCTATTCAAGATGCAAAAATATTATGTTATTTAATTATCCTCTTGTGTTCTACTATGCCATAAATAGGATGTTTTATTTTGTTTGACAGTTGTAGTACACTTATTCGGTACCTGGAAGACAAGCGTTCTAGAGATGTTAGACAAGTGTTTGAATAATGACGGATAAAAAAGGAACAGGTTGGTTGGGATTAAAAGGAAGGCTGTTTGATCTTACAAAATCGAACTCATGAGAAGAAACATTTTTATCTTTAGGCAGTGTCTTGAAGAAATTTTAACTACATTTACTGACTAATTAATGAAAGGACTGTATCTGAGATGGAAGGGGAGAGTATCATATCTCTTTTTGGAAAAGTAGTGAAGGGAGATGAAGCAGCGTTCCGGTTATTGTTTGAAACTTATTCCCGGCGTCTGTTCCATGTGGCTTATTACTATCTGAACTCTCGTGAGCTGGCCGAAGAAGCTATTCTGGATGTTTTTACTGTTATTTGGCAAAAGCGAGAAACATTGTCCCATGTGAAAGAACCGGAACGCTATTTGTATATATCGGTGAAAAACCAGGCTTTGCATTATCTGAGAAGGGGGTGTGTACAGGAAAAGGATTCCTTTTCTTTGTATGAGATTGAGTTGATCCCAGATTCGGATACACCGGAAAAGAGTTTGATGGATGAAGAATACCAAGTACTGGGCCAGCAGGCGATTGATTCCTTGCCGCCGAAATGCAGAGAGGTTTTTCGTCTTGTTCTCTCCGATAAATTGAAGAACCGGGAAATCGCTGATGTTTTGGGAATCAGTGAAAAGACAGTGAATAT
>OGLM01004208.1_pt1 | contig 10855 bp, 9 predicted proteins | sample 1572531 | NCBI WGS metagenome assembly OGLM01 (sample SAMEA2581909, study PRJEB24529) | metagenome | biome: Human gut stool | place: China | collected 2011 | reverse complement strand
AATAGGGGTATTTTTTACTTTAAGTTACTGATTTCCAAGGATTTTACAAGTATTTTCATCCCTTAATTTTCAAATATTTACAACTAATTCCGAGGCTTAAATGACCTCAGTTAAACTTATAAATCACAGCAGTTCAACTGCTGATTGGAATTAATAATTGGCGTTTAATTATTTTCCGGATTTGAGCGCTTCGATTTCTGCTTTCAGGGTTTCGATCTGGCCGTTAAGCTCCTGAATAGACTTCGTAAGCAGCGGAATCAATGCGCTGTAATTTACGACACGGTGGCCCTCGCAATCCACGGCCACGATGTCGGGAAGTACCTGCTCGATCTCCTGGGCAATGAATCCCATTTCTTTGGGATTGGAAACGCCCGTCGAACGTCGGCTGGTCTTGAAATAATGCGCCTTATCGGCCCATTCGAACGACACGGGACGCAGTTGCGTGAGGGTTGCCGTTGCGCTGCCTAACGACTGGATATTTGTTTTCGACGCAGCGTCGGAGTTCGTATAGACGTTGCGGGCGTACAGGTCGATGAAACCGCCGTTCTCCGTATCGTAGAGTACGAGTTTGTCGGAGTTGCTGGAAACGCGCGAATCTGCGGGGCCGAGGTCGAATTTAATCATTCGATTCCCGAATTTCCAGCAATGCGCCCAGCCCTCCCAGTTGGTCATATATCCGTTGTAACGCTCCATAGCGTTATAAACCAAATAGCCGTTCTGATACTTTAATTGCGCATGGCTATTAAATGCGATGAAACACAATACGATTAATGCTAATACTTTTTTCATGGCCTTGAAATTTAAGTTGGTAGTGATTTTTGTGTGAGCAAACAAAGACGTTACTCACAGAGAGTTTTGGTTTAGTGGATTAGCTGTCAGACAAAAAGTTAGTTGCTGCTTCTGTCATCTATTCGTTTCCCCTTTCTTTGTCCTACATTCTATGTCATTCGATAAAAAAATCGCCTGCGAAAACATTTTTGTCTATTGACAGTTCAATCGTGTAAAATCCCGGTTCCAGTTCGGGGATTGGAATGATACTTTTTCCATTGAAAAGGTCGAAACGTTCACATGCAACCGTGCCAAAGTTGCCGGAAATTATCAACTGCCCCGTCTTGCTCTCTGCGCCCGATGCAATGACCTCTACTATACTCATAGAACTATCATAGAATACGAGCGGGATATTTTCCGATAGGCAGACGGGGCCGCCGCCGACTTTTACCTGTTTGACAATAACTGCCGTCTTGCCGCCGCCATAGACCGAATAAATACCTGCGAATAGCATAAACAAACCGACAATTACAGACATTGCGGGAGAGAACTTTTTCATAGGCTTAAATTTGAAAGTGAGTATGAGATATTCGTACATTTCAAAAGTAGAGCGATTGTTTCCGAAAACCAAGAAATCAGAGCCTCTAAAATTTTTCAACCGCAAAGTGATTTCGACTGAAAAACAAACAGTTACGCACACAAAAAAGCCGAAAATTTTTCAGTTTTCGGGCTTTGCTTTAACGCATTTTAAATCAGCACATTAGCGGTAAATCTTTGATTTAAACAAGTCTGATTGCTAAAGTATTAGTTCTCTGGTATTTACGAAATAATATTGAGAATCGCATTTTTTGTTGTGATACTCGAAGCCATTATTTTCTTTTTCAAATGGAACTTCCGCATGTATATTGTTTTTAGCGTTTCATTGGTAATGACGCTTATTTGTTGCGGTGAAAATCCGGCATAGAGCAGGCAAAGCAATTCCACGAAACATGGCTTGATTTTCGGATATTCGGACTTGAAATTAGAAATCACATTATCGTATTGTTGATTCAGGGTATTCTCTAAATCCGACATTATCGTTTTATCCAAAATCTTTTCGGATAAAATGCCTTTGACTTTCTTGGTAAGAGCCGGGGAATTTTCAAACTCATAATAGGTCTTTGCAAGTTCTTTCAGGACTTGAAAGCGCGTATTAAGCAGTTCACTAATTTTTGCGGCATCGGGTATTTGCAATTTGGTCTTATTCAGTTCTTCAATCAGCGTCAGATATTCCTCGATTCTTTGTTTCTGCATCTTATTTCTGCGGCGGAAGATATAAATAATGCCGCAGATCGCTATGACTGATACCAAAGCGATAATATAAATTACATTTTGTCTTACGCTGGAGCGGTAGCGTTCAAATTCCAAACGCTCGTTTTTATATCGCAGTTCGGTTTCTGCCGCAGAATTATTCATATAGCTTAAATGTATCGAATCACATAAAGCAAGACACTCCTTTTGCATCGAGTAGGCCGCTCGGTAATCTGCATTCATCGTATAGGTTTCGGCAAGGAGAATTTTAGCTGCCGCATCGTTTTCGCGCGGCCCACCAATATTGGCTGAAATCGCTGCGTTCAAATAATATTCGGCGCTGTCCGGTTTATTGATACGCAAATAATATTCTCCCAAAACACAGTAATCATTCGGCGATAAATCATCCGACAACTGGAGAAAACGACCTACATAATTGTAGGTTTCGTTGGTTACGCCTTTGTTCGAAAGAATCCCGATTAGGCAACGCAGGCAGTACACCTGAAAATCCTCATACCCGAATTGTTCGGATAGATTCAATGCTTCCCGATAATCCCGGAGCGCGTTATCGTTATCGTTCTCCATGTAGTAAACAGCGGCAATGGCAGTTTTAGCGCTGACTTGGTGTTTGGTCTTATTTGCGGCCTGATAGTTTTCGTAGGCTTCTTGGTAATAAAACAAAGCCCTTTGATAATTATTCTGCTTCAAATTCAGTTCTCCTAACACGAAGTTACACACTCCGATCAGGTAAGGATCATCTATTAGGTCCTGATACTCCAGCGCTTTAAGATACGATTCGGTTGCTTTCTGATAATTATTTGCGCTGTATTCCATGCGTCCCAGACAATACCAAGAAAGGAACTTTTGCCGATTCGTGCCTTTCCGCAGAAAATAGTTTACGGCAGGACGAAGCATCGAATCGGAATCTATGGTTTGCCCTGTTTTATCCAACGCCAGCGAATAAAGAAGCCCGTAATGCGCTTTTGTCGATTTTTTGCAAATACTGCCGGGAGCAATAGCTTGCAAGGAGCGTAACACGCTGTCCGGATAATCGTTAATTATTTCCTCCGTTCGATTCAGTTCTTCGGATATGTGTTTGCTTTCGGAACACGAATACAAGCATAGAAAGACACAAACATAAATAAATATTTTCATAATCAGCCCACAATAATATTACCCAATATACGAAAAAATAGCGATTCAACCTGCATTTGGTAAAGCTGACATGACATAATTCGTTACATTTGCTATGAGGACTAATTCGGGAGGATCATACAATTCAAAAGGGTCTGCGCATTGCGCGCAGGCCCTTTTCACTCTCTCTTACACTTAAAATCTTCAAAGAAAAAACTCCAAAAACAATCACCTCACAAAGATATGATGCCTACATCTTTGCTTTTGCACTTGCGTTATTCTTCTAACGAATTGAACAAACCTTTATATAACTTGAATCATTGCAAATATAGCTTTTCAGTTCTATAAATCAAACAATTAGCCATAATTATTATTTATCGGAAGCAACACCCGGATCACCCATGCGAATAACGTTTAATTTGCACCGATAACGATATAATTCATAATAATTTAACGGTCATTCTTCGTATTAGGGCAAGAAAAGAAAAACGCGGGGAACGGCGAAAGGAATCAGGCACGGCAAAGAGCCACGAAACAGACAGCCGAACCCCGCGCCGTAAAAGCACGAAGTTCGACCTGTCCCGCCTGTTTCTCAATCAAATTTTTGCCGTTTCGATTCCTTACTGAACAGGCCGCGAGTATGTGGGCGTACCCTTGTTGCAATGACAAAGGTAGCAAAATATCTTAAAAATGTACGGGGAACAATCTGCGGCAGTCAGGTCGTGGAAAACCCGGAAACAGTCAGACCGAACCCCGCACAAACGATGTACGAAGTTCAGCCGTCCCGCCTGCTTCCCATTCAAATTTCCACGTTTGACTGCCGGGAACAGGCTATGATGAATATTCAGGCATGCACCTTTCGAATATTCGCCTACAAAGGTATAGATTTTTTCCGATTCCAGACATATCCCGTAGCCAATTAGGGCGAACGAGGGCGAACGGCAGCCTACAACGTCGGGAATTGTCGCGTCCGACTTACTTTTGCCGCCGAAACCAAAAACTATATTTATGCAACAAGAAGATGATTTGAGGGCGCTGGCAAAGATTGTCGCGTTCATTTTGGCCGTAGGCATTATCTGCAATGTTACCAACATTTATTGGTTCTGTTACGAATGACTGGCCGACAACGGCTGAACATTCGGGATTATCGACCGTATTCTGCATGGATTCCAGCAGACGACGGGATTCTATTCCTCACCCCTCTACTCAAAACTGTTCGCCTTTCTGCTGCTCCTGATCGCCTGTCTGGGTTCACGGGGCGTTAAATCGCAGAAAATCGGCTGGCCGCATATCATCACGGCGGGCTTCGCTGGCTTCTTCCTCTACTTTTTCAACGATTGGCTTTTGCATATACACGCAATGCCCGGCGTGCGCGTGGCATGGTACACCGGAACTCTGTTCGCGGGTTATCTGCTCATGCTTACGGCCGGAATATGGATATGGCGGCTTCTGCGGCACGACCTCTTGGACGACGTTTTCAACGACGAAAACGAATCCTTTATGCAGGAAACACGCCTGCTTTCGGACGAATATTCGGTGAACCTGCCGACGCTGTTCCGTTATCGGGGACAAAATTTTCGCGGCTGGGTGAATATCGCGGTTTTTCGTAGCTGCATGGTGGTCGGCTCACCGGGCAGCGGAAAATCATTCACCGTAATCAATAATTACATCAAACAACTCATCGAGAAAGGATATAGTCTGTATCTCTATGATTTCAAATATCCGGATTTGAGTATGCTGGCTTACAACCACCTGCTGCGTTTCACGCACAAGTACGAAGTAAAGCCGCAGTTCTGCGTGATAAACTTCGACGATCCCCGCCACTCGCACCGCTGCAATCCCATCAATGCCGATTTTCTGACCGACATTGCGGATGCCTATGAAGCTGCTTACGTCATAATGATCGGTCTGAACCGTTCGTGGGCACAGAAGCAGGGCGATTTTTTCGTCGAATCACGTCGTGCTGCTCACGGCGATTATCTGGTTTCTGCGTATCTATCAGAACGGGAAATACTGCACCTTCCCCCACGCAATCGAACTGCTGAACAAGAAATACGAGGAGGTTTTCACCATCCTCATGGCCCGGCCCGAACTGGAAAACTATTTGAGTGCGTTCGTCGATGCTTGGCAGGGCGGCGCACAGGAGCAGTTACAGGGACAAATCGCGTCCGCGAAGATCCCGCTGTCACGGATTATCTCGCCCGCGCTCTACTGGGTCATGTCGGGCGACGACTTTTCCCTCGCCCTGAACAATCCCCAAGCCCCGAAAATCCTTTGCGTGGGCAGCAACCCCGACCGCCAGAATATCTATTCGGCGGCATTGAGCCTTTACAACTCGCGCATCGTGAAAACCATAAACCGCAAGGGAAAACTCAAATGCGGCGTCGTGATCGACGAGCTGCCGACCATTTTCTTCAAAGGTCTGGACAACCTCATAGCCACGGCCCGAAGCAACCGCGTAGCCGTATGTCTGGGGATGCAGGACTTTTCCCAACTTACACGCGATTACGGCGAACACGAAAGCAAAGTCATACAGAATATCGTAGGAAACGTTATTGCCGGGCAGGTCGTAGGCGACACGGCCCGCATCCTCTCCGAACGCTTCGGAAAAATCGTGCAGCAGCGGCAGTCGCTCAATATCAGCCGTGAAGATAAATCCACAGGCATCAACACCCAGCTTGACAGCGTGATTCCCGCGTCGAAGATCAGCAATCTTTCGCAGGCGTATTCGTCGGAGCCGTGGCCGACAACTTCGGGGACAATATTCCGCAGAAAATGTTTCACGCCCAGATTGTCGTCGATGTCGAAAAGGTCAAAGCCGAAGAAAAACAGTATCGTCCGATTCCCGTGCTCTCCGACTTCACCGACGAAAACGGCAAGGACCGAATGGCCGAGGTTATCGAAGCCAACTACTACCGCATAAAGCAGGAAGCGGCCCAGATCGTAGAGGACGAACTGCGACGTATAGCTGCCGATCCGAAGCTACAACACCTGTTTAAAGGCAACGCGCAATAGTCCGTTTTTATCCGTTCATGTCCGTTCGTGTCCGTTGCAGTATCATTTCGTCAATCCCCGCCATACATTCGCAGCACAGACAGTTTCACAAAATAACTTAAAATTTAAATTATGGCAGAAGAACAAAGACAGTCGCTCGGAGCTGACGAACAGCCCATCGACAACACATTGAACGAACCGAGTATCGGTATGCTCTATGACAAGGAGAAAGACCAGACAAAGGTCTTTTCCCAGAACCCTGACGGGAGTATCGGTACGGTGGACCCGACACCGGAGAATGAAAGCCTGTTTTTTGTCATGGACAAGAACATTCCGCTGAACTTCTACAAGAATTTGCAGAAGTATCACAACAACCCCACCATCAACATTTACGTTCTCCCGCGGCGTGCGCTCGGACGCATGAAAGATGCGCTGAAACGGTATTGGAAAAATACCACCCGCGACGACGTGAAACTCTATTACAACTACAAGATACACCCGGACGGAAAATTCGAGTGCAAGATGAAAACCCGCGGCATCCCCGTTGCCGAAATGCCGTGGGACACGCTCAACCGCATGGGGTACAGCTTCGGCGGGCTGGAAAAGATGAACTATCTCCAAAAGTTGCAGAATTACGAACAGACGGGGATGCACAAACTCAAATACCATGACGATATAATCAACTATATCGGCGAAGGTAAATTCCGGCTCAAAAAGAGTGGAAACGGATACAAAGTCGATGTGAAAAGCTATGCCCGGATTCTCGACGAGGGACTTTTCGATCAGAAATTCACCGAAACGGATATGAAGAACCTCGAAATGTACGGCAACCTCGGCCGCGTGCTGGAAACGTCCGAGGGTCCTCTGCTCGTGTCGCGGGACTTCGATACGCGGCAGTTGGATTACACGAACGCTGAAAATGCTTTTGTTCCCCGATACATCCGCGGAACGGAACTCACACAGGAGGACATCAACAGCTTCCGCCACGGTGAAGTGCGCGAAATAGCGATAGTAAACAGGGACGGCAGCGTGAACATCGTGCCCTACCAGTACAACGCGGTTTTCCGCAAACCTATGGAGGTATTGACCATTGAGCAGCGGAATGCGCTGGCAACCAAACTGCGCGAGCAACGCGACATGGAGCGTATTATTTCCTCGATGCCCGAAACCGCCGACGGGCGGACCCAATACCCGCAGGCCCCCAAGCAGTCGGCAGAACAGACCGCCGAGACCGCCGGACAGGGACAAGCACCCGCAGCCGTGCCGGAGCAGAACCAGCAGGGGCAGGCCGCCGAAACGGCCGGACAGGGACAAACTCCCGCACCTGACCTTTTCGGAGCAGGCAAAACCACGCAAGGCAAAACCCCGGTGCAGGGCCAGACATCCCCGCAAGGTCAGAAACAGCCGGGAGCCGGGCAGAAATCACCGCGTCCGGAAGTAGCGACGCCCGCTCCCAAAGCACAGCGGAAAACAGGTCAACACGTTTAGCGCTATGGAAAGATTCGATGAATCGGCTATCGACTGGGTAGCCGCCGCCAAGCGCGGCATAAGTCGCCGGATGCTCAAAGAATACGGTTTTCTGGAATTGCTGCTGGAGGGCGGCACGACACCCGTAATTCCCCTGACGCTAACCCTCGCGGACGTGACTATAAAACTGGACGGCACGCTTCGACTGACCGAGGACTGCGACAAAAACGTGCGTTTCGAAGTCCTCGGTTACGGCTGGGAAGAATAACCTCCTAAATCCTAAAATATGCGAAAGTGACGATTTTCGCCCGGAGAGCACCGAGGGTGCGGACCGGGACAGGACGGAGCGGCCCTGCCGCAGACAACAAACACAACATCAAAACTTTAATTCACAGCAAATTACACTCAAAACACAACGATTTAACATGAAAAAGATTCTTTTCGCGGCCTTTGCCGCACTTTCGATGATCGCCTGCAACAAAGACGATGCAACGACTGTCATTCCCGACATCGACAACACCCTCAACGGCGCAATCGTCGCCATGAGGTTCACCGACGAAACCCCGACCCGTGCGTTCTTCGCCGAAGCCGCGGCCGCCGAAGCGTGGGAAAAATCCCTCTCCTCGCTCTCCGTGTACGTGTTCAACGCCAAAGGTGACCTTATCACCCTGCGCGACTTCACCGCATCGGAACTCACGGCCCGCACCGCGACCTTCGCCCTGCCGCACGCCACAGCCGGAACGACCTGCGACTTCTATGCCGTAGCCAACATGTCCCTGACGGGCGTCACCACGAAATCCGCGCTGCTGGCAAAGCTGGAAACATCCGCCGCCGACTATAACGGGACATTCGCCGAGGTTTCGACCAAAGCCAAGCGCAGCGGCGGCTTCGTAATGACGGCCGGAGTGAGCAAGGCCATCGCCGAGGGCGGCACGACATCCGTAGCCCTGACACTCAAACGCACCGTCGCCAAAGTCGCCGTGCAGACCTCCGTCGATGCGTCGTTCAATAGCAAGTATTCCGGAACGCTGACCGTAACGGGAACGAAGGTGGTGCGTGCCGCCAGCCAGACGCCGATCATCGCCCCGGCCACACCGACGCCCGGAGCCATGACCTACACCCATACGCAGGCCCCGGCAGCGGCATCCGGCAAGTATAACAACCTTTTCTACATCTTCGAAAACGGAGCTTTGGCAGAAGCAAGCCGCGTCGCGCTGGAGATCACCGCGACCTATGACGCCGACGGGAACGCTTCGACAACGGCCGACCGCATGGAAGTCGTCTACACCGTTCCCCTCACGGGCAAGGCCGGGGGTGAAATCGCCCGCAACGGCTACTACCGTGTGGCCGCCAACATCACGGGTCTCGTGGGGCAGGATTGCCAAGTCAGCGTGTCGGTCGCCGAGTGGGAAACACCCGTAACGCAGTCGGTCGATCTGGGCGCATAAACAACCTATTCATTAACCGCCGCCCGCACCTTTCGGGGCGCGGGCGGTTATCATAAATCCCGATGAAACAAACCATATTCATTTTGCTCGCCCTCGCTCTTTGCTGGGGCTGCATTACCGACCGCGAGCCGACCGCACGGTCGAAAGTGGCCGTAGAACTGACCGTCAGGTCCGCCCCCATGACAACGACGACCCGCGCGACCGACGAAACGACGATCCGCGACCTGAATTTCTACCTTATGGACAAAGCGGGCCGCGTAGTGGTATTCCGCTATCTCACCACGACGACGCTGCGCTTCGAATGCCCTCCGGGCGTCTACCTGATGCGCATTGCCGCCAACGTCGGCCGCAGTCTGGGTGAAAGTGCCGACCTTTCCCGATACATGGTAACATACCAGCAGGATTATGACACACTACCGATGTTTTACGAACAGGAAACGACGATCTCATGTTCGTCCGGCAGCGTAGTGCAGTTACCGCCGATAAACGTTAAACGCTTCGTGTCGAAAATCTCCTACAACCTCACCGCAAAACCTGCCGACATGGAACTCAAATCCGTGCAACTGCTCACCGTTCCCAGCACCGCGGCGCTCTTTGCAGGGAACGGCCCGGCATCCGGCAATCCCGACGACTACACCCACGGCCCGGAAATGCTCCTGACGGGACGGCAGGCCGCAGGCAACTATTACATGCTGCCCAATCTTCAAGGCGTGAGGACCTCGATCACCGACCAGAAGCAGAAGAATGCCGACAATGCGCCCCCTTGTGCATCGTGGCTGCTTATCCGCGCCACGCGGGGCAGTAAGGTGCTGGCCTACTCGGTCTATCTGGGCGAAAACAATACGTCCGATTTCAACGTCCGGGCCAACTGCCATTACAGGCTCAATATAACCCTGCTGAACGACAACACCGCAGACACCCGAATCGCGGCATATACGGCTGCCGTGTACGACGATTTCGACGACGGCAATATCGGCGGCTACTGCGTGTACGACCCGGATTACAGCCTGCATGTCGATATGGTGAACGAAAACAGCTCGCTCGCTATCAGCGGGCGGCTGGAGGTGACACAAGGCGACAGCGACTATTTCGAATTTGACCGTACCGACTGCAATAACAGCTTCGACTTTGAAATCTATAACCCCAAAGGAGGTAATTACTTTTACCTCGATTACGGCCCGTCCGTTTTCACCAAAGACAATTCAACGCTGGCCTACCGCGTAACGCTGACCGACGAATACGGATTCGCACAGTCTTACGATTTCAAACATACGATGGCAAATATAGTTTACGCCCATACTTCCGCAGGCGGGAGCGTCACGGCAGACAGATGCCTATATACCCAAACTGCGAACGAGGGCGGCGGCAAGCGCACCGCAGCGTTATGCCACGAGGACGGATGCCGACTGACCGCCGCAGCGACGGGGTCCTATGCTTTCGTGGGCTGGTACGCCGACGCCGCATATTCCCGGCTCCTTTCATCGTCGGAGAGCTACAATTATGTCCCCCGCGATTCGCATGCCGACATATATGCCCGTTTTCGGGTCATGGAAACACCCCTCGACAGTAAGGGAACGGCGAACTGCTACATAGCCCCGGCCCTCGACACCCGCTATTCGTTCGATGCGACGGTGCAGGGCAACGGCAAGAATACGACGAATATCTGGCCGCAGCAGCTTCACGGAGTTTCCGCCCGCGTGCTTTGGGAATCGGGGACATTGAGCGAAACGGTTGTCAAAGATGCGGCGTACTCA
>OGLM01004204.1_pt1 | contig 10858 bp, 11 predicted proteins | sample 1572531 | NCBI WGS metagenome assembly OGLM01 (sample SAMEA2581909, study PRJEB24529) | metagenome | biome: Human gut stool | place: China | collected 2011 | reverse complement strand
ATTTTAGATACTCATTCTGTTTGTAATATGAATAGGGTATGAAATAACATAAATCTGGTGATGGATCACCAGCATCTTTAGCTAAGTTGGTATAATGAATACATTCTTCATAGCTCTGACTTAATAAGGCATTCCAAGCTAGATTATGATAAATTTGGTCTGTTCTGTAACTTAAGTAATCGTTGTTTGCCGAAGATAATATCTTTAATAATTTTTCTTTAGATTCATTGTAAAGACCTAAATTAGTAAGTGTTATACATTCGAACATATCAACGGTAATAATTCGACTATAGTTATTGTGTTGCTTTAGTAACGCTTTACTGAATATGCATTTTTCATATGCAAGGGTTGGCTGGTTTAGTTCTGCATAAACACTGATTAATTGGAAAATATTCATAGAATAAACGATGGAGGAGGAATTACACATCATATTTGATTTTAAAAAATAATCAAGTGCTATATGGTTGGAGGCCACATCTCTTTTATAAAAAATTCCTAATAAAGAATAGTAAATTGAGATTTCATCAGATTGTAAACAGTTTAAATTTTGATTTAATAAAGCTTCAATTTCAATTATTTTACTATTATTTTTTTCGATTCTTAAATAGTAAAATAATTGAACGATTTTAAAGGTAAAATAAGCATATGAATTTATTATGTTATTCTCAGATTCTTGAATTATTTTATAAATATCTAAGATTGATTGTTGCCTTTCAAAGAAAAAGTTTTCAAATATTTCAAATAGATATTTTCTTGAAAGAATATATAAATCATAATTTGTATTAAAGTTTGTGTTCAAAATAGAATCTATTTGTTTACTTAGGCCATCGGGGAAATGTCTTTTACCATTTTCTAAATCACTTAAAAATCCTTTGTTCATTCTTAATTCTTTTGCCAAACAAGAAAGAGAAATATTTTGCTTAGTACGCTGAATCCTATAATATGCACCTGCTAATCTTTCAATAGGAACAGAAAGATTGAGCGTATTTTGTTTTATTTGAAATGGCATAAATAAAAGACCTCCTTTTGGAGGTTATTATCACATGTAATGTGATTTGGTTCAAGAATTTAAAAACATTTTGCTTTTGTATTTTTCGTATATATGTAGGAATGAAAAGTAAATTTGAAGAAAGTTACAGTTAGTAAACATGGGAGCATTTACAGAGTTTTGGTTCAGTTTTATAATGAATTCTCAGATTTGAAAAGAGGTATGTATGATAGAGAAGAGAGATTATTTTCAGTTATTACTGCATTTTTTATTGATTGTTGTATTATCCTTAATTCAAATAATATATCCAATTTTTGTTTCTGAGATACTGACAGTTCAATCAACGGTGAATAGTATTTTTGTGATTGTATGTAGTTTGATTGTTGGAAAAATGATTGTTAATATATGTGATTTGATTTTAAGTGGATCTATGTATTGGAAATTTTTTAAAAGGTTAAGAATGAAATTGATACATAATCTGGTTTATATGGACTATGAGGATGTTTTGAAGAGGAGTGTTGGTGAATTAACACAAACAGTAGAAAATGATAGTTCTCAAGTTATTGAATTTTATTTAGTGTTTCTAATGACTTTATTGAAAGATATTTTATTTCTTTTAGGGGTGGTATGTATCGCATTTATAAAGTCATGGATAATAGGTGTTTTGCTTATTGTTATGTTAATTTTTCTTTTTATTGTTTTTCGTTGGATTAATAAAGTTTCTGAAGTTAAGTGGGCACAAACGAAGCAAGCTTATCAAAATTTATTTGATATGTTTTCAACGTGTTATTTAATGATGACAGAGCTGAAAAAAATTAATAGGGAATCTTATTTGGAAAAGAAGCTAAATACATTCATTCAATTTGCTTTTAAGTCAGATTTGATTTCTGGATTTATATCTTATCAATTGTGGATTTCCACTATTTTTAGTTTTGGTATGATTAAATTTATAGTTTTATTGATTGGATGTACACAAAATATAAATTTAAGTTTTATTTATTTGTTTGTTTATTATATTGATTTATTAGATGACCCGATTTATGAATTACGTACGCAAATGGAGAATATTCCATCTGCAAAGAAAGCGCAAGAAAGAGTATTCGCATTGTTGAAAATTAAGAGTAAGTTACATTTTGGAACAAAATTATTGAATGGTAATATTTGCTGTATCGATTTGGATCATGTTCATTTTGGATACAATGAGAATCTTGTTTTGAAGGATTGTTCACTGCATTTTGAAAATGGAAATATATATGGGTTAATTGGTCCTAGTGGTAGTGGTAAATCAACATTAATTAACTTAATTGCACATTTATACGAGCCACAGTCAGGGACGATATACATAAACAATGTAAGATTGAATGAATATAAAGAAAAAGAAACGTTAAAGGAAATAGAGTATATTGGACAGAATGAAAAGAATGTGAATCCATATGAAATCGTAGATCCATATCATAGATATAGTCGAGAAAAGATAGAAAAAGACTTGGGCTATACATTGAATGATGAATTATCGAAAGGGCAATTGCAGTATTTATACTTATATAAAGCTTTAAGAAGTGAAAAGTCAGTAATTATATTGGATGAAATTTTTAGTTATGTGGATATGGATAAGATAAAAAATGCATTTTCTAAATTTAAAGAAATGAAAAAGATCATAATTGTAGTTACGCATGAAAAAGAAGTCATGCAATTTTGTGATTCGACTATATCTATGGAGGGTTTGTAAATATGATTGATGTTATTAAATCGAGTAAACTGTACTTTTTTCTTGATGTTGTGATTTGGTTTATTGCACATAATTTTCCTATTGTGATTGGGTTATTGATTCAAACATACTTTGATGGGAATAATACGATCTTTATCGCTTGTTGCGTATGTGGTTTGGTGTTGATTCGAATAGTCTGTATTTTAATTGGTGCCAAAGTGGATATAACGGCTCAACATAAATGGGCAAACTTTATGTATAAAAAAGCTTATGCTGCTTTAGAACAATCTGAGATTGAAGCAAAACAGGGTGAATTTATAAATGCTTTGAATGAAGATGTGAACGAAATTGTTGGAACTATTTCATATATGATTGATACCGCATGTAACTTAATATATGGAATTATTGTGATTGTTATTTTAGGACGTATTGATATAAATTTAACAGCATTTGTTACTTTGTTTCCAATTCTTGCGATTGGTTTAAATTCATTGATAAAAAAAAGTGTGGAGAAATATTCAATTCAATCAAAAGAATATAGTAATAGATTTTCTGAAGAATTGTTAAACTTATTAAACCATTCCAGAGAGATTCGAGTGAGCCGAAAAGAAGATGATTATTCTAACAGTCTGGATGAAATTGTAAATCAACAAAAATGTATTGGGTTTAAATTTTCTGTATTTAAAGGCTTATTTTCTACCTTTTCAAGTGCTGTAACCGATTGTAATTTGATAATAACCATTTTTTGGTATATGCATTTCAAAACATTATCACCTGGTGCATATGTATTATTTATTACATATTCATTTGATTTATCCTCTTTAGCTATTTATATGAGTACATTGATAGTTTCATTACAAAGTACGAAAGTATATATTCAAGATTTCTATAAGAAAATTGAAAATAAAAAAAGAAATAGAATTTCTATAGATGATTCTATATTGGCAAAAATAGAATATAATACAATCAATGTTCTGGTTGGGAAAAACGGATCAGGAAAAAGTATGAGCTTAGAATATATAAATACCCAGTTGCCAGATTCTGTCATGTTGCTAGAAAATTATCATTTAATGGATGTATCTAAAAAGGAAAATATTTGTTTAAATCAAGCTGTAGATTATGATAATTTATTTCTAGAAGACATTTTAAATGAACATGTTGGAAATGATAATTTGTCTGGAGGTCAACAATTTAGGATGGTATTAATGAGAACGCTATTAACCGATGCAAAAATCATCTTAATAGATAATAATTTTATGAGTGTGGATTCTAAACTTAGAGAAAAAATATTTGAATATCTGAAGAAATCTGGAAAGACAATTGTTTTTACAGATCATTTGTATCGAAACGAATATAAAGAGTTTAGTGTGATAGAAGTATAAATAAAAATAGGAGACAATGTCATTAAGTTAAACAATATATAAAGTTTATGAGTTATACATATAAAAGTGCCTTATATAAGGCACTTTTATATGCTTATAGGTTGTTTTGTTACTAAAATGATATTAATAATATAGAGAACTTGTTCCTGATGAGAAATTGAATGTGTATTTCTTTTATATTATATAATAAGATTTACTGGACCATTTACTGGAATTATTACTCTTCAGAGATAATATGGTATCCACCGTTTTTAGGTGATCCTATGAAATGGATAAGCTGTTTTTTTGACAACTCACGAATAATACTTTTTGCACTTCTATTTAAGGGACCGATTTATACACAAATCGAAGAAGCTGTAGATTTTGTATTGAGAAACATTCGACTCGGAGCAACGATCGACGGATTGGTGCGAAAAGAGAGATATGAGCTACCACCGGAAGCCATCAGAGAAATGATCATTAATGCTCATTGCCATCGTAACCTGTTGGATGAATCTTGTATTCAGGTTGCAATTTATGATGACAGGTTGGAAGTGACATCTCCGGGAGGCTTATATAACGGATTGACTTATGAGGAAGTCATGAATGGTCATTCGAAAATTCGTAATAAAGGCATTGCCAATATATTTAGCCAAATGGGACTCGTTGAGGCATGGGGAAGTGGAATAAAAAGAATCCTGAACGCTGCTGAAGAGTATGGACTTTAGAAACCTAGATTTCAGGAGTTCGATAATATGTTTCGTGTAGAATTATTCCGTAATTTATTTCCGATGATGGAAGAAAGCGGAGACATCGGAGAAGCATCGGAGAAGCATCGGAGAAGTATCGGGAATAGAACAACAAATAGAACTTAACGATACGCAGAAAAAGATTATTAAACTGCTTTTGGAAGATAATCAATTATCGGCTATTAAACTGGCTGATAGAATAGGTATTGCCAGGCGAAATATAGAAAGTAATATTAAGAAATTAAAAGAGCTTGGTATTCTTATACGACATGGATTGCCGAAAAATGGTTATTGGGAAGTTACTTTGACATATTAATCTCAAAATAATGGATGTGGAAGAGTACTTAAATAGTAGCTTTTAAAAGAGAATACATGTGAAATAATTTAAACCATATTTAGATTTGCTTGTAGGTATCTAGCTGCTACCAAAATGATACCAATAGAAATAGTTAAGATATATAATACATGTTAATTGTAAATAAATACTGTAATTTGCGTATATATAGTAAACAATAACGTTTACGTTATAACTTTCTTTTCCGAGCTCGAATAATTCAATAAACATCAAAAATCCTTTATATAAGGCTTTTTTTATATGCCAATTTTGTCCGTGAGTACAAAATGAGTACATAAATTATTGGATATGAATAATTAAATAAATTGAAGTCGATTTACATTCTTGCTAATATAAAGTATAATGTTAGCAAGAATGTAAAAGGCGGTGAGAGTGTGGAACGAGTAATGGATTCTAAAAAAATTGAGGTTTTGAATATTAAAAAATTAAAGAATGTGAATGTATCGAGACAGTCTATTTATAATTTTATAAAAAGGAATTGTATGGAAAAAGTTGGCCCAGGTATTTATATTTCAAAAGATGTGTTGGAAGATGAAGCTTATGTTTTGTCACAGCGTTGTCCAAAAGGAGTTATTTCTCATGATGATGCCTTATATTATTATGGTCTGGTTGATCGAGAACCTTTTGTGCATTGTATTACAATTTATAGTGGGTATAATCCTTCTGCTTTAACAAATTCAGGTTACAAGGTTTATACTGTAAAAAAGGAGCTTTTGGATCTAGGAAAGACTACAATCACAAATCAATTTGGTCATGAAATCCCAATGTATGATTTGGAAAGAACAATTTGTGATTTAGTGAGAAGTAGACGTAATTTCGAAATTCAGGATTTTAATATGGCGATTAAAACTTATTTACAAAGAAGTGATAAAGATCTGAATTGTTTAATGGTGTATGCAAAAGCATTTCGAATTGAAAAGATAATTAGACAATATATGGAGGTTTTATTGTAATGTATCTAACTCCAGCACAAATAAAAGGTAGAATTAAAAATGTCGCCAAACAAAATGGATCGGATCCTATAACTTTGTTACGTATTTATATGATGGAGCGTTTTCTTGAAAGAATAACGTATTCTAAATATAAAGACGATTTCATTGTTAAGGGTGGAATCTTGGTTACTTCTATGATTGGTATATCGATGCGATCGACTATGGATATTGATACAACAATACGTAATTTTGATTTAACCAAAGAAGAAACCACAAGGATTGTAAGTGAAATTAAAGATATTTCTCTTGATGATCACATTGAATTTATCTTAAATGATGTATCTGATATCATGGACAATATGGAGTATCCAGGAATAAGAATTCATATGGATGCAAAATTAGAAAATTTAATAGTGCCAATCAAAATAGATATATCAACAGGTGATGTGATTACACCTAGAGAAATAAGATATGAATATCCGTTGTTGTTAGAAGACAAATCAATACAACTGTGGTCATATAATTTAGAGACAATACTTGCAGAAAAAATTCAAACAATTCTTTCTAGAGGATTGTTGAATACACGTATGCGTGATTTTTATGATGTAACGACTTTATTTGATCGTTATAACGATCAAATAAACTATAATGATTTATCATTGGCATTTGATAAAACATGTAGAAAAAGAGAGACACTTTCTTTATTGGAGCATTATGAAGAAATATTATGCTCAATAAGTGAAGATTCAACGTTGCAGAATTTATGGAAGAATTATTGTCGTAAATATAAATATGCGAGTCATATTGAGTTTTCTACAAATTTAGAAATAATAAAACAATTGATGAGTCAAATGTTAGAAATTGAGTGAAACAATATTTTAATTGTATGTATTGTTAGAATGAAATGGTTTGTACTCAATATGTACTCACAGTGACTCCAAAATGAGTACATAATATACAAAAAAAGATTTGGAATATAAAATAATACAGGAAATAATTGTATAAATGGCTATATGATGTATATACTGTATGGATTTAAAAGTGCACAAAATCGAGTTCGAATAATATCAAAAGTTGAAAAAGTCCTTTATTCAAGGGCTTTTTTTAATGCCTCAAGTGGTGCTGAAAACGTTTTGAAAACGTATTTTGTATTTGGGACCTTAACTAAAGGCTTTCATAAGGGTCCAAAATTGACGCTTTTTCAAAAATTCAGGCAAAAATCACGAAAATTGACTATTTTTTGAGTCAAAATAGGGTGATTTTGGTTAAAAAAGCCCAATTTGTTAACCGGAGGTTAACCACGGTTTACAGGTTCGTAAATCGTGAGAGTTTGCTTATACAGGATAAACTTCTGTCTTTCCTTTTTTTCGCATCGCAAGTATCGTTTTTAGTGTTAATTCAAGCATTTCATCATCATTTTCATCTTCCAATCCTTTGCCATAAAGTTTGATAAACTTAATAAGTTCATCTTGTAGACTTCTGAATACATATGGATTGCCATATACGGCTATCTCTTTTCCAAGTAATGAATTGACTATAAAATCTTGCTTTGTAAGTCCAGACATCGGTACTCTTCTATCTAATAGTTCTGCTTCCTATTTTGACATTCTGAAAGAAATAATTTTATTTCTCAAATGTCCTTTCTGATCTGGATTTTTCTTGCTCATCTTTTTCACCATTTCTTGAAATGTTTAATTATTTAGCAATCATTAGATCTTTATTAGGAAACATATGTGCGTATCGATATGTTACTTTAACACTTTCATGTCCAACACGATTTGCGATATCTACAGCACTAAATCCCATTTCAATCAGCATAGATACGTGGGAATGTCTTAAATCATGGACACGTATTCTTTTAACACCGGTTTCTCTGCATCCTCGATCCATTTCATGATGTAGACCAGATTTAGTGATTGTAAAGATACGATCATCAACTTTTAAGTAGGGGAGTCTAGAGATATAATCTTGCATTTCTTCGGATAGAAAATCAGGAAGTGTTAATACACGATTACTTTTTCTGGTTTTAGGCGTTGTGATAACATCTTTACCTTTAATATGCTGATAGGATTTGTTGATTCTTAAAGTTTTCTTTTCAAAATCAAAATCTTCAGCTGTTAAGGCAAGCAGCTCACCAATACGTATGCCACACTAATACAAGATTTCAAATGCATGATAACTTTCTTCTTTATTCATCATTGATCTAGAGAAGGTAAGATATTCTTCTTTAGTCCAAAATTTCATTTCATCAACTTCTTCTTTACCTATGTTGCCGGCAAGTTAGCAGGATTGTTTTTTAATCCATAAAATCTAACAGCATAATTAAATAAAGCACTGAGTTGATTATGGATCGTTTTAAGATACGTCTGTTTATAGTTGTTATCTTTCATGACTTGATCTTGCCAATGGATAATATCTTTTGGAGTAATTTCATCTAGTTTCATTTCACCAAGATAGGGAACGATATGATGATAAAAGATATTTTGTTTGGTCATCAACGTATTTTCTTTAATACGATGTTCCATTGACTCTAGGTAGATTTCTACAAAGTTCTTAAATAAGATAGAAAAGAATTGAGAAATGGAATTAATTAAACCAACACAGGTTGTTAAGCAAGCTAATGTAAAGATTGCTGCCAAAAGAATTGCACCTCCATCACCAAACACCTGCTGCACAATGCACCTCAAAGTCCATGCACCATTTTCCTGTACTGCATATACACCAGAGGAACACATTCCCATATAAGAAAGCATCATATATACAATTGCTAAGATACTGCCTGAAAATATACCAGCATACAAGGCAGGTGCAACATTGATATTTCCTTTTGTCACAAAACTGATAAACAAAAGAACAAGCAAAATCAATAAGCTAGGTGTTAATACCCTTCCAATACGCTGTACAAGTTTACCAGGATTCAAACACAGCCATAACGCAACAAGAAAGAAAAGAGCAGAGTATAAAACCATCCATAGCGTACGATTTGCATCGTTTGGCAAATATGGTGAAACTGCCATTTCAAACGGAACAGAAGCTGCACGCGGAATACCTAGACCAGGTCCAATAGAAAGATAAATCAATACTGTAAATATGAATACAAAACGTTTTCCAGCTTTTCCACTTAACTTATCTAATCCATCAAATCTAGCAACAACAATGACACCAAGCACTGGCAATACAACCGCTGTTAATAAAAAACCAGCCACGCAGTAAACGTATGTTCCCCTGCATTTTGTCCTAAGAATGGTGGAAAGATTAAATTTCCAGCTCCAAAGAACAGTGAGAACAACATAAAACTGATAACCACTATATTCTTTTTGTTTAATTTCATTTCTTTTTTCCTCTAGCACACAAAAAAAGATTCATCCCAAAACATGAGACGAATCTGATATCTGCGGTACCACTCAATTTGCATAGAAAACTATGCCACTCTACTAGACTCCAACAAGTCCGAAACCTGTAACGTGATTTATTAAGTGTATACTTACTATATTTCAGCACACAAGCTCAGAAGTGATTTACTGATTTTGTTTCCACTATCCGCTTTCACCAAATGTCGGACTCTCTTATTAGTTTCTTAGCAAAACAGCGCTCTTCGTCATTGCCTTTGATACTTCAACTATACTGAAGCAAATATGTACCGTCGATATAAAAAGGATCGAATAAAGTCCATTTTCAAGAATTCCATTCCATCCTTTTTCATTTTTTCATAAATCTATATTTTAATTGTTCTTTTTGATAATCTTGTGAATTACAACACTTAACAGAATTGTAATGATCATACATGGAATTGTATTTCCAACAGGTGTATCAATCTGCATAAAACAGCGATACACAACAAATCCGACAAGCCATAATACAAGATTCAGTACATTAAATTCTACATTTCTTTTATCATTCTTTAGAATAAAGAAATCAGCAATCTGGATTGCAATCATAGGAGCAAATACAGAACCAATCAAATACAGAAAATCAGTAATATTATCCATTGGATATACAATTGCCGCAATTGTACCAACAACAGTTACAACCATTGCTACGTGTTTTCCATTCCACTTTGGCACGATAGATTCATTAGAAATACCTGCAGAATAAGCATCCAGGAATGTTGTTGTAACTGTAGAGAATACAATGATCAATAATCCCGCAATACCCAAACCTGCTTTCAACATGATCTGTGCAATATCATATTCTCCTGTAAATAAAGCCGCACCTAAACCAATCAAATACATCCAGCAGCTAACGATTCCATACACAATACTACTAACTAAACTAGCCTTCACAGGATCTTCCGCTTCACGTGTATAGTCACTGATCAAAGGCAGCCAGCTCAAAGGCATCGCAATTGCAAGTTCAACACCTGCACCAAACGTCATTGCTTCTGTACATACAACTGCATTGTTTCCATCAAAGAAGATAAATTTGCTAAGCATTAAAGTCAAAACAAATAAAGCAACCATCGCAACTGTATTGATTTTTCCAAGGTTTGTAATACCAACACCAATCCATACAAGAATCAAGATACCAATAATCAAACACCAGATCCATGCACCTGTATGCATAATACCATCTGCCGCAAGTGCACCATCATAAATCATGATAGCTGTCCAGCCGACAAGCTGCAGTACATTTAATACCGCAAAGAGAAGGCTTCCCTTCTCACCGAAACTCATTTTTACAGTTTCCATGGCACTTTTCCGCTCTTTTGCCCCGATCATTCCTGCGGCAAACATCATGAGTCCGCCGATCAGGTGTCCGAGCAGAA
>OGLM01004198.1_pt1 | contig 10871 bp, 12 predicted proteins | sample 1572531 | NCBI WGS metagenome assembly OGLM01 (sample SAMEA2581909, study PRJEB24529) | metagenome | biome: Human gut stool | place: China | collected 2011 | reverse complement strand
CGTTCTCGATGAACATCGATGACACCGAGACCAGGGTCGATATCCGTATCCGTTCGAAGGGTAGGGTCGATCATATATGTCCCGATTGCAGGTGCTTATAAGGGGCGAGTTGCGCATCGACCCTTGTTCCTACGACCGGATATCGAACGATGAAACTCCGGGAGGCATGTTGTCCGCGATAAGTCCGAAGATATCACTGATGGTGGGTACCGATGAACTACGTACGAGGGACAACAAGCTCTCCGATGATGAGATATGGGCATCGCTAGCCAAGGTGGGTGATGGATAAAAGGTTCAATGATATGATTCCCATGAAAGGACCGTCCAATCATAAGTGTATTTAAGCAGTGGGTGATATGGATGTGTGTTATGATCAGGGCTTTGCCGATAGGCGTTCAGGACTTCAAGGAGGTCCGCGATTCCGATTATCTCTACGTGGACAAATCGGATATGATATCGCAGATCCTATCCGAAGGTGCAAAGGTTTACCTGTACACCAGACCGAGACGTTTCGGTAAATCCCTCAATCTCAGCATGTTGGATGCCTTCTTCAATATCAAATACCCTAAGGACAACAGATGGTTCGACGGATTGAAAGTATCCGAATGCAACGAATGCCAGGAACACAAGAACGCATATCCTGTCATATACTTCGATTTCAAGGAATTGGGTGTAGCCAATATTGACACGTTCAATAGTGATCTGGTCGATGGTATGTCCGATCTCTACCGTACACATAAGTATCTCTTGGATTCGGATTCCATCGACGAGGTGGACAGGTCATACTTCATGGATGTGATATCCAGAAGGATGAATCCGATAAAGCTCAGGAAATCCATCTCTACATTATCCCGTATGTTATATGAACATCATGGGAAGAAGGTCATCGTACTGTTCGACGAGTACGATAATCCTCTGTTGAACGCATATTCGAAGGAGTTCCATAAGGACATCATCCAATTCATGAGGGACATCATGACCTCCATCTTCAAGGGTAACGAATCCCTCATGTTCGGAATAATCACAGGTGTCACACAGATAGCCAAGGAGAGCATATTTTCGGGAATCAACAACCTGAAGGTGAACAACATCTTCAGTTCCAAATTCGACGAGATGTTCGGATTCACCAACGATGAGGTCAAATCCATCTGTGAGGAATACGGTCGTCCGGATAAATATTAGGAAGCGAAGGAATGGTACGACGGATACAGGTTCGGTGACACCGAGGTGTACAACCCTTGGAGCGTATTGAACTACGTCGACGAAGGTTTCAGACCACAAGCATATTGGGCCGGAACCAGTGGCAACTCTATCATAGATACGTTGTTGAACTATTCCGACGAGAAGGTGTTCGAAGAACTCCTCAAGCTCTCACAGGGTGAGACGATCGAGAAGACAGTCGATCCCACGATCACATTCGAGGACATAAACGGTAATCCGAACAATGTCTATTCCATCATGGTCATGTCCGGATACCTGAACGCTGTCCCTATCGGAAGGAGACATCATATCAGCCTTCCCAACGGTGAGATGTACCAGGTGTTCGGAGACCTGTTGGCGAAGTACGTCTCAAGAAGATATGGTGACAACGATACCATATCCAAAGTCAGACGGTTCTCCGATGCCATCGTGGACAACGACCCGGAAGAATTGGAGAAGGCTCTATACGATCTGTTCGCAAGTACGTTGAGCACCAAGATCCTTGACCATGAGCATGCCTATCAATCGGCGATGGCCATGCTGTTGATGAATCTCCATGGTAAATACAGGGTGAGATTGGAGTTCGAGAATGGGAAGGGCTTCATGGATATCATCATGGAGCCGAAGGTCCCATTGTTACCAAATATAGTCATCGAACTCAAACGTCTGAAATCCGAGGAAAGTGTCGACAGATTGATTCCGGAGGCGAAGATCGCTCTTGAACAGATCCACGACAGGGACTACATCTTCGGAATGAAGGGAAGGATATTCCTTTATGGTATCGCATTCAAGGGTATGGAAGCCAAGGTGTTATCCGAGACATTATCCCGTTGATCCACACCACCATATCTTCTGTTTCCCCATGGTTGTGCTGCAATGGGGTTGTCTCCATTTGTGTTAGATAGTGGCCCCTAGAGATTGGGGTCATAGCAACTATTTATATGTTTTTCATTTTTTGTGCCTCCTCGACGAATCGTGTGGGCCAGCAGTTTTTCTGATGTAGGTTCTGTCGAAGAGGTATGAGAACCCTTTATTTCACGGGAATGCGATGTATTTCGCTGAGCAAGAGTGCGGAGAAGCTGTTCACAAGGCCCTGCACCTATCGGATCCATGGAAGGCGTTCTCGATGAACATCGATGACACCGAGACCAGGGTCGATATCCGTATCCGTTCCAAAGGGAAGGTGGAACAATTTGTCCCGATTGCGGATGCTCATGCGAAGGCTATGACAAACGCGAAAGGACCTGGCAGCACATGGATTTCTTCGACATGGAATGTCATCTCCATTGTGCGGTTCCACGTATGGAGTGTCCGAAATGCGGGAAGGTCATGCTTGTCGATGTTCCATGGGCACAGGAGAACAGCGTTTTCACCTTGTTGTTCGAGGCCAAGGGTGTGGAACTGATGAAGGAGATGCCCGTCAATGCCGCCGGAAGGTATCTTGGAGTCACGGACAAACGTCTCTGGAGGGTGTTGGACAGGTACGTGGGAGAGAGGATGGAACACCAGGATCTGCCATACCTGGATAGATTCTATGTGGATGAGACATCATGTAGGAGAGGTCACAGGTATGTGAGCATCTTCGTGGACGAGGATCATAACATCATATTCGTCACCAACGGCAACGATGCATCATCTGTGGCAAGATTCAGGGAACATCTGGAAGCACATGGGGGCAAGGCATCCAACGTGAAGTTCATCTGTTGTGATATGGGAAAGGGATTCCTATCAGGGATAAAGAACGAATTCCCTGGTGCAGTGGTGACATACGACAGATATCATGTGATACAGCACATGAGTTTGGCAGTGGATAGAGCGAGAAGACACGAATGGAACGTTCTGAGGGAGGGGGGCAGATTGAAGGATGCCACCAAACTCAAGGGACAGAGGTTCGTTCTGTTAAGGAACGTGGAGAATCCGTCACCTTCCCAGAAGGAAAGGGTCGATTGGATTCTGGAATCCCATAAGGAGATCGGTATCGTATACGGATTGAAGGAATCCCTGAGGGACACTTGGGATTATGACAGTGGGTATGATGCGGCCAATCATCTGTTGGATTGGCTGATAACGGCTGAACGTACCGGTATCTCCGCGTTGAGGGACATCATCAAGGTGGTGGACAATCACTTCTCCGAGATCCTCAATTGGTTCCGTTCCAAGATGAACAACGGTGTGACGGAAGGGATGAACAGCGTCATCCAGGCTGTGAAGAGGCGTGCGAGAGGGTACAGGGATTGGAGAAATCTCCGCACCATGTGCTATCTCCGTGGTTCAGGATTGTGTTGATCACTCTTCTAAGAATGACATGGTGGCTGTCCTTCACAGGCCGATGGCGTAGCCGAGGCCTTAATGAGACGATGAACGAGTGGGGTCCCGCGGGCCTCCGAGTGAATCGTCGACCTTGTTTTCGAGTTCTCACAGGGTGTAGTCGCGCGGAGCGCCGACTACACCTGTGTGAATGTGGTTACCCACACGATTCGTCGAGGAACCTAAAAACGGTTAAATGTTGGGGCCTGAGCGACATGAATCCCTGTTTGTTCTTTTTAGAACGAATAGAATAAATATCGCTCCGACAATATGTAACTGTCCCAAGCAGGGGACCCGGCAGAGGGATGTGGCTCCTAAGCGACCTAACTCTGCCAATTCATGTTTTACGGATATATTTTCAATCCAGCGCCTTTCATGCGCCCATTCGGCCCCTTTCTGATGCGTGGACGTATTATGTCGAAACATTCCTTGTAGAAAGACATTTCTGATTCATTGACAGAACCTGAATAAGACAGACGATGATAACGTCTGATGACATATGCGATACAATCGACGATCTGAGACATCGCCCTGTACCTTGAATCGACGAAGACAACATCCTCGATGATATAGTCGTTGACGATGTGCTCTGTCCCCTCGGCAATCATGTTACGTACCCCGATCTTGATCTTCTCATCAAATTTGGGTTGTATCGAATCCATAAAAAGAATGCCGAATTGAGGATCCGATCCGCCTTTAACCAATATCTTATTCAATTTCTGATGCGTCAAACAGAGTCTTTCAAATAAGAACTTGTAAGCGACATTATCCACATCTGCAATCCTACCTTTCAATGGTTCCTTCCTAATCAGAACACAGTTCACAGTACAATCAATCATCTTCAAGGTGCTCAGGATATCCTTTAGCAGCTGAAGACGTTTTGATACGTCCATTTCGCTGAAAATCCCTTTACGGCTGACGATATCGGTTGCATGGATCTCTATATCTTTCGGATCCTTGTCTGGAAAAAAGGATTGTTTGACCTTTGACAACTCATTCTCAACGTGTTTGTATTCTGATTCATGGATTGTGATTGCAGCGAGAACATATTCGTTCTCAGTATCGTTGTAATTCGGTTTACCGGATTCGTCCATGTAAGTCAAGAACAAGTTATCAAAGGTGTAATGTGCACACTGTACTTTAACTTAGGTGAAAGGTCGTAACGATGTAGACAATCAAAGGATACAGCCACTATTACGTCATTTGTTGTCAGCAATTAACGGAAATTGCAACCCGTTTTTTGGGTCTAATTTGGGCCTAATGGGCCTAAAAAATCTTTATAGGTCTAATTCGGGACTAAACGATATTCAACTTTATTTATAAATGACTGAAACAAATGCATAACATTTTCAAGATATTTGAAGAAAAAGAAGATATTTTAAGAGGTTTAAGGCTCTTGATGAGCCTTGATGTCCGTAGGTTTCGTGATAGCCTACAGGACCATGCCGGACGAGGTCGTCGACAGGAACAAGAGCTATGACGTCCCGGAAATGGTGCTCATGACGGCACTCCTGGCATCGGCCCTCGGATATACCCAGATCGTCGATCATGATTTCGATATGTTCGGAGCGACGTCGTATGCCTCGATCGCCGCGATGATCGTCCTGTGTGTGGCGCTATATGTCAGAAGCAGACACGCGGCCGATCCGGCATTCCCCATACATATGTCCCGGATGCAGGCGAAGATGGTGTTCCTCATGTTCGCCTTCAGCGCATGCGGTCTGGGTCTCGTTCAGTATTTCTTCAAGTTTTATCTGCTGCATTTCGAATTCAACATCTACAATGCCAGTCTGATGTTCCTGTTCCTGCTGGCGGGAGGGGCTTGTACCTCCCTTCCGGGATGCAGGATGGTCCACAGGACGGGTGCCAGGCCATGGGTTGCCTGCGGTGCGGTCATCGTGGCCGCCGCACTAGTACTCACTCACTTCATAGCCGATGAAAGCATCCTCTGCATGGGGTCTGCCTCTTCCTGTTCGGGGTCGGTCTCGGGTGCATCGTTACCGAACTGATATGCTCCATACAGGGGACGTCCGACAGGAGCGTCATGGGTTCCATGACATCCACTACGATGTCCCTGCGTATGCTGGGTATAGTGGCGGGGAATTCCATCGTTTACCACTATCTGATAAATTACGTGGAGGTCCGTCTAGCCGAGATGAGCATAGATTTCGAAGGGGACGTCACGGAGGTCGTGGACATCCTGTTGAACGTCATACTGTCCGGAGTGGATACGGCCCTCACGGCATTTAACGACGGTCTCCTCTGGATAGTGGTGGCCGCTGCGGCGATGTGTCTGATACTCGGACTCTTGGCATTCGGGATGGGGTCTTCCGACAGGATGGAGATCCACGAAAATAAGGGGGGAATGACCGTTCCGGAGGATGTCTTGTAAGCGGAAGGTCCTGTTCCGGACGGCTGGTCACCGGTCGAATATCCAGTACCCGGTGAACTCGGAGATGTCGTCCTCCATGAGTTCCACCTCGTTGCCGACGTGGACGAAGTCCTCCTCGTCCTTCCCTTCCATGTACTGGGACAGTGTGGACAGGGGGAGCGTGATACCTCCTACGCGGTAATCCGTGGGGACCACGACCTTCGGTTCCACCTTGCTGACGAATCCGTCGACCTTCTCGAGGGGCATGGTGCCGTACTCGCCTATGGGTACGAACATGATGTCTGTCCCCCTCATCCTGTCGACGACCTTGTCGGAGGGTATGTCGCCCAGCCCTCCGCAGAAGGCTATCCTGAGGCCGTCCATCTCGAACATGTATATCGCGTTGACGCCTCTTTCCGCACCCATCTTGTCGTCGCTGAACGACGGCAGACCTGTGATCTTGAATCCGTTGAAATCGATCTCGCCGATGGCCTCGGTGTAGTCCTTGTGGTGGCCGTATATCACCCTGAACGCGTTGCGGTCGTAGTTGTTGTGGGTGCACAGGACGAGATTGGCGGCCACGGTCGGAGGCCAAATGCCTATCGATTTCCCGTCGTGGGGATCCATCACCATCCTTACCCTGTCGTCGGCGAACTCGAAACACGAGTAGCCGTGCCATCTTATGAACACAGGGGTTGATTATCGGACGTCGTAATAACTGTATCGACAGCAGGATGCATCTTCCGAACGAACAATAATTATAAAGAAAGCCGATAGCCCGTACGATGAAGAAGACCCTGATCCTCGTCGTCGACAGGGATGACGATTTCGGTGCCAAGGGCAGCGTGAAGACCCCGGTGATAGGCATAGACGCCTGTGCCGAGGCAGCTACGGCTCTTGGTGTGGCCGATCCCGAGGATTCCGATACCAACGCCCTGTATGCGGCGATGAACATCTACAGGGAGATGGAGAAGGACGGCGAGCCCGCCGGTTCCTTCGAGGTCGCGCTGATATGCGGGGACCAGAAGGTAGGATACAAGTCGGACGGGAAGATCGTAGACGAACTCAACGAGGTCTTGGACAAGGTGAATCCCAACAGGGCCATCCTCGTCGGTGACGGGGCCGAGGACGAGTACGTGTATCCGATAATATCGTCGCGTGTGTCCATCGACTCGGTCAGGAAGGTCTATGTAAAGCAGGCCCCCGGCGTGGAGGGTACGTTCTATATCATCCAGAAGACCCTGTCCGATCCTCAGAAGAGGGAACGTTTCCTGGCCCCCGTGAGCTGGATCCTCATGCTCATATCCAGCATATACATCGCGGCCGGATTGATAATAGCAGACGATCTGAGCGATTTCTTCATATCGTCCACCACCCTGTTCATAGTATTCTTCATAGGTGTCATGCTGGCACTGTACTCCTACAGTGTGGACGAACGTCTCCGCAGGGCCAAGGACAAATGGGCCGAGAGGGCCAAGAGAGGGAGCGTCACCGTCATCTTCAGCATCGGAGGTCTGGCACTTATGGCCATCGGGGTCGTCATCGGTTTCATCTCCCTGACCGACTATTACACGACGCGTACCCTTCAGCGGTTGGTCCTCTTCGTATGCAACGCCCTGTGGCCTGTTCTTTTCGGCATAATCCTCATCATGGGAGGTACGCTTCTGGACCGCTACATGAACTCCCATGTGATCAAATATCGTTTCATCACCCATTGTCTGGATATCGTGGCCATCGGTATGCTGCTCACCGGGGCGTTCGACTTCGTCGGATCCAACCTCGACCTGGGATCTGCCAGCATGACGATCGTCCTCTTCGAGATCATCGGAGGTTTCGTCCTCTTCATCGCGGCGCTCGTCCTCCAGCATAATGTCAAGGAGGCCATGGGTATCGAGGAGAAAGAGGGGACAAAGGATGAAGTTCTCTGAGTGGGAACCGGTATACGTCTCGATATGCTCGGACATGGGTTACGACCCGTCGTGCGACGACATGTCCGCAAGGATGCTCCTCGCCCTGACGCAGAACTCGGACGTCCGGGACGAGGATTCCATAGCCCCTCTCATCAAAGATACGGTCACCGTCCTGGGGGCCTCTTCCGGTCTGGAGGGGGACATCCTATCCAAGGGTGTCGAGGGGACCGTCATCGTGGCCGGATCCGCCGTGGGAAGGGCCATGGCAGCAGGGGTACGCCCCGATATCGTCGTCACGGACCTCGACGGGGACATAGGTCCTCAGATAGACGCATGCAACTCCGGGGTCCTGACGCTGGTCCTCGCACACGGGGATAATGCGGAACTCGTGGGGAAGTACATCCCCCTGATGAGAGGTCCGCTGGTACCCACTACGCAGGGGAGGCCGTTCGGCATACTGCAGAACTACGGCGGATTCACCGACGGGGACCGCGCCGTATGTCTGGCGAAGGAGTTCGGTGCCGTCAGTATAAGGCTGCTGGGATTCGATTTCGATGACCCGTATCCCAAAGAGGGGAGCGACCCCGAGGTAAAGCGGCGCAAGCTCTCGTGGGCCCGTCGCATAATAAAGGACGTCGCCGGGGAAACTGCAACCATATAAGCCGACCCTGTCCGCAATCGCTGCGGACGCAGACGAATAAATCCTTTTATGGGGACGGTCTACGGAGGACAGATAGAATGAGTCTGACGCTGTGGATCCTCATCATCCTTGCCATCATCTATGTCCCGGTGTGGTATTTCGCATGGAAAAGTCCCAATGCGAAGAAGTATAGGATGGAGAAGTACGGTCCCGCCATCAAGATCAACACCCATCTCGGGATAAAGACGATGGATCGCGTATGCAAGTACCGTCGTTTCTGGCGCTTCATGGGGGTGCTGTCGCATTCCTCCTGATGGTACTGATCATCTACGTCGTCATCGTGGCCGTAATAAACCTGCCCAGCACCCTCAGCAGGGGAGGTATAGGCATAGAGTATGCCCTTGCGATACCGGGCCTCAATCCGATACTTCCCTTCTGGTATGGTCTGGCGGCCTTGATCATCGCCTTGGTTTGCCATGAGTTCGCCCATGGCGTACAGGCACGTGCCAACGGTCTCCGTGTAAAGAACACAGGCCTCCTGTATGCCGTCGTTCCGTTGGGGGCGTTCGTCGAGCCCGAGGAAGAGGATGTCGAGAAGGCCTCGAGGAAGGCGAGACTCGACCTGTATGCCGCCGGCATAGCCACCAACTTCGTTATAGGTGCCGTGGCATTCCTCCTTTTCTCCACGGTCCTTCTGGGAGGCATATCGTCGCCTTACGAGGACAACGCGGCCGTCTACGGGGAGAGAGAAGGGTCTCCCGCCGACCTTGCAGGGATCCCTGCAGGCGCCATAATCCTGGAGGTCGACGGGGAGGAGTTCGTGTATTCGGACTCCTATGACGTCACATATTCGTGGGACCCCGGTTCTCTGGTGACGGTGACATACGTCACCGAGGGCGGTGAATCGCATCACTCGTCGCCGATGCGTTGGGGGGTATATGTCTCGAAGACCGTCGACGGGGAGGCGGCCGAGACCTCCGGGATAATATCCGGCAGTTATATCGTATCCATCGACGGGAACAAGTTCTACACGTCCGGGGCCTTTTCCAATTTCATGTCCACCACCCGTGGCGAACAGACGGTGAGCGTCGATTACATCGATCCCTACGGGTCGTATGTCACAACGACCTTGGTGCTCGGATCCAACGGTTCGATCGGGTATCTGGGGGTCTATACGGACCTCTCCGGTATGAACCTGATAACGCCGAAGGACCTTCTCGATTACGCCTCCAACCCGTTCTACGGATCCAAGGATATCCTGACGGCCGGCCAGGGCCTCCTGGGATATTTGGCACATCCGTTCTCCGGGTTCGATCCCGTCCCCGAGAGCGTCCAGTGGTGGTACGGCGACCAGTCCGGTCTCTTCTGGATGGCCGTCACCCTCCTGTATTGGATATTCTGGATAAACATCCTGCTAGGGATCTCCAACGCCCTTCCGGCCTTCCCCTTCGACGGAGGATATGTATTCCTCGGATGGGTGGACAGGGTCTTGGAAAAGATGGGCCAGAAGGACGAGGAGGCCAGGGCGAAGAAGGCCAATGAGATTGCCGGGAACGTTTCGACCCTCATGCTGTTCCTTTACGTCCTGATAATCATCATAGCCATCCTCTGACGGCGTTGAATGGAAATCCAGTCATTTCAAAATCATGAAGTGTGGGATGGGGAAGGTGACCGGAAACCTGTCCAAGGGTATGAGATAGGATGGATGTGTCAGAACTGGGATTCTGGGCACGGGACAGGTCTCCGGTGTGCATTCCCATCCGCACACCGAATGACTGGCAGAATGAACCACGCTGTAGTAAATATTTAAATAAATTTGAACTGGAATTGGTAAAATATGACCTCTTTATTTTTATCATATTTGTTACCATATTATTTATCAATTCAATAGGCCAGATGTTCAATATTATATTTTTGTAAATATACAAAATTAGGGGCATTAACTTGTCCTCTTTTTAAAGCTTTGTCAAAATCCCCATCAGCAATAAAAAAGCACTTTTCATATTCTTTTGCTTTTCCAAACAACCCATAAGCTTCTTCTAATTTTTGTTTACCACCTGTTGGAAAAATACAGCTTATTTTAACACCATCCGACAGTAATCTTTCAAATATTTCTTCGTATCTATATTCTTTGCCATCATCTTCAACAAAGATATTTATTTTTGTTGGAGATGCAAGATACAGTGCTCTATTTAATAAAGCTTCATCTGAATAAACTAAATCAAAGTCTTTTTTCATTCCTATTACCACCTTGATAATTAATAGTTAGGAGCAAGCTTAAATGCCTTATCTCGGTGTCTACCAATTATCTCGGGGGCGTGAGTAGCAAAAATAAGCTGTATTTCTGGATTAAGTTCCAATAACGTATCAACGAATTGGCGTTGCCATTGCAGATGTAGTGACACTTCCGGCTCATCAACAATGAACAAACTCTGATTGGTAT
>OGLM01004196.1_pt1 | contig 10871 bp, 7 predicted proteins | sample 1572531 | NCBI WGS metagenome assembly OGLM01 (sample SAMEA2581909, study PRJEB24529) | metagenome | biome: Human gut stool | place: China | collected 2011 | reverse complement strand
ATATACAAGAAGGGCGTTCTCTTTTTTGTGGAGACTATGAATTATTCAGGTTAAATGGTCAATTGTGGTGGATTGGATGTTTGTTCCGGTGCAACTGTCTATAGCTGCTTCTACATTTAGAGCTTCGTCCTGAATACAGGAGCTTATAGATAAGCTTAGTAAAAATCCGGCTAAAATGTACTTTAAATTCATTGTTTTGATTATAGATTAGATATTACTATATCTTGCAAAGATAAGAAAAAACTTCATAAGCTTATTATTATTACTTGTTTCATTTGTGGATTCTCTGCTTGTTGGGATGTTGGAGCTGGAATATGAGGTATGATAATGGATGAAATGTATTCAAAATATTTTTGCTTGTTTAGAAAATGCGGTAATCTTAAAAATAGACTATCGATGTATGCCTAAAATAGCTGATTAGTATTAGTTTTCAGATAGAATAAAGAGTGTGTGTTTTACTCTTATTTAAAAATCAGCTAAAAATAAAAGAAATAGACCTTGTGAGAATTTGCGATTTGGTGTTATTTTGCACCCGAAAAAATAGAAGTTTTCATAGAAAATAGAAGATGAAAAAGATTTGTTACGGATTGTTGTCCTTTTTGTTTATAGGACTAGCTTCGTGTACGAAAGAAGATACACGGAGTTCGCTTGAAGGGCGCATAGATGTGAGAGTTAGCACGGACTGGAGTTTGGCGGATGCTGAATCCAGAGCTTCAGAAGAAGTGGCTCCTGAAATTAATGACTTTGCATTGGCGATAGAATCTGCTGATGGTAAGGTCTCTAATTCATGGGATAGTTTTGGGAGATTTCAACCAGTTTCTGTTCCTGTAGGTACATATTTGGTGACAGCTTCGTATGGAGATGCAAATGCAGAAGGCTTTGATGCTTTGAGTTATTTGGGAAGTACCACTGTGGAGGTTGGTAAAGATGAAACAGCGGAGGCTTCTGTAACGTGTACGATTAATAAAGCTAGAGTTATTCTTTCGTATACGGATGATTTTAAGTCTTATTTTTCTTCATATAGTGCTTATGTCAGTTCTTCGAAGGGGAATAAGATAACTTATGCTGATGACGAAACACGTGGGGCATATTTCGTTCCGGGAAATCTGGAATTGTTCTTGGAGGTGACCCGTCAGGGTGTATCTCAAAAGGTGACTTTAAATCCAAAGAATTTTACGGCAGAAGTGAAACACGAATATCGCTTGACAATGGATGTGGACGCTTCTACGGCTTCTTTGAAGATTGTGTTTAATGATAATCCTTCTTCAGAGCAGAATGTGGATATTAATATTTCGGATGAGGCTCTGAATGCACCGGCTCCTGAATTTGCAGCTTATGGATTTACATCGGGAAATGCGATTGAAGTGATGGAAGGTAGTACTGTTTCCGATAAATTGGAGGCTTATTTAAATGCATCTTCCGGGTTGGCTAAATGTGAATTGATAACGGTTTCTGAGGCTTTGAAGGCACAGGGGTGGCCGGAAAGTGTGGATTTGATGAATCTTACGACTGAACAGTCGCAGAAGCTGACTGAGCTGGGACTTTCTACCAAAGGATTGGGAGCCAACCATGATAAAATAGCATTGGTTGATTTTAAAAATGTGCTTCCTTATTTATATTGTACTTCTGATGGAAATGATGTGCATACGTTTACGCTTCGAGCTACGGATGTATTGACTAAAGTATCGGAAGATTTAGTATTGAAAGTAACTACTCGTAATAATGGTTTTGCTGTGGCTTTGCCTGAGTATGTTTCGTATGGTAGCACAACGATGACCGCTGGTTTGACTTTAGAGGGTGATCCAGCCTTAATTAAGTTCTATTATATATACCTGGGTGCTCCTCAGGAGTTTACTGCTAAAAATATTGATATACAGCCAGGAACGGAAGAAAATAAATATAAGGTGACATTTACTTATCCGGAGCCTTTGGTGGATACGGAGAATGGAGTGAAGTTTAAAGCACAGTATGGTGCGAAAACTATTGAACGCACTTTTAAGGTAGAAGATCCGGAACTTACTTTGTCTTTAAAGAATGGTGATGCGGATGTGTGGGCAACGAAGGCATATCTTCAAGTAGTTGCATCTGCTAAATCACGTTCATCGCGTACCATTTCTTCTTCTACGGTAGAAATACAATATAAGGATGGAGAAGAATGGAAAGTGTGGCCTAACCAGTCTTATGATAGTGAAACAGGATTGTTTTTGTTGACAGGAATGGGAGAAGGGGCTTCTGAAACTCAGGGAGTGTCTTACACTTTGCGTGCGGTATATAAGCGTGCGGGAGAAGCTTCCTCATTTTCTCAAGAACTTAGTTTAACCACAGAACCTAAGTCTCAAGTGGGAAATGCAGGATTTGAAGATTGGCATACAGAAAGTCATAGCTTTAATGTAAGTGCAGATTTTTTTGGTAATCCTCATTATCGTGATTGGTATTTGCCATGGAATGAAAATGAAGCAGATATATGGTGGGCTGTTAATAGTAAAAAGACAATGTTATCAGAATGTACAGCAGCAAATCTTGATTTTAAGGTTTTTCCTACTGTTTCATGGTCTTCCTCTAATAAGTCAAGTGGAGAAAAATCTATTCAGATAGCTACTATTGCTACAGGTGCTTGGGCTATACCTACAGGTGGATCTGTAACTTCTCGTGCAGGTGAAATATGGATTGGTACTGCTAATGATAGTGGGGATCATGCATCAGAAGGTCATTCTTTTGTTAGTAGACCTAATTCTTTATCTTTTTGGTATCAATATAGTCCGGTTGATTCGGAAACTTTTTATATGAAAATAGAGTTAAAGGCAGAAGATGGGACTGTAATTGCTTCAAATGAAATAGCAAGTGGTGCAGCTGAAGCAGTAGGAACAACAATTACGTTACCGTTTGAATATTCCGAGAATAAAAAAGTGTCTTCCATTTATATGGTGTTTAAATCTTCTACTCAAGATTCTCCAGGATATAATAGTCAGGTGACAATGGAGATTGCAGGTAAGGATCAGACTTCTCATATTGGAAGTGTATTGAGAATTGATGATATAAAACTGAATTACGAATAAAAAGCCGACATAATATGAAGAAAATATTTTTAATCTGTTTAACGTTGTTCACTAGTCTATTAGCTTTTACTGCTTGCCATAGTGAAGCCATGGAAAGTGTCTCTAGTGCGAAAGGGGACTTGAATTTGTCCTCAATGAAGGCAGAAGTAAATACGAATGTCGATACGGTGTATGTGGGTTCACGTGCTGAATCAACAGTGGATGTAAGCAATTTTTTGGTGACCATATATGATGCTCAGTCGCAGAAAGTAGAACAATGGAATTACAATGCAATGCCTGAAATCGTGTCGTTGGCCGTGGGGACTTATTCTATTGTGGTTACATCTGCAGAAACTCCGTCTAATGGGTTTGATACACCTTATTATAAGGGAACTGCGACCTGTGAGATAAAAGAAAATGAAGTAGTTGATGTTCCTGTTATTACTTGTAAACTGGCAAACATGCTATTTTCAGTGGAATATGATGAAGAGTTCCAAGGTAAAATGGGAGAGGATGTCGTGACGACAATTACTGTGGGAGAGAATTCTTTAGAAATTCCATACTCAGAAACACGTTCGGCTTATCTGATTGCTCCTGAAGGTGAAACGACTTCTATGACTGTCACTCTGAAAGGTACAATTGATGGAGAAAGTATAGATTATAGCGAACGGTTTGAGAGTGTAAAAATCGGTGTACATAATATTATTAAATACAAGTTTGCACCTGTAAGTGATGGTTCTGCGGGTGATGGTACGTTAGGGGTATCAATTGTGGTTGATTCATCGATGATTGGGTCGGATGAAGTTGTGGGAACTGATCCGGGAAAAGAACCTGGAATAGATGATTTCCCAGAAGAAGGCGGTGAAGATCCGGGCGATGGTGATGGCGATGAAAATGCTCCGACTATTGTGGGAGCCAACTTTAATGGAAGTGCATTTGATATCACTAAAGATGTATTGGAAGTTAAAAAAGGTGCTAGCGCACAGTTGCAAGTGACTCTTTCTGCGCTTAATGGTATAGCTCATGTATATGTAACAATTGACTCTGAAACGTTAACTGAAGACATATTGACTGGAGTTAAATTGGCAAAGAGTTTTGATTTGGCAGAACCTGGAGCTTTGGAAGCAGGGCTGAAAGGCTTGGGATTCCCTACGGGAGATGCTGTGGTGGGTCAGACCGATCTTCTTTTTGATATTACAGACTTTACTTCTTTGCTGGGTTTCAAAGGAGCTGCAAATCATAATTTTATTATTCGCTTAGTTGATCAGAATGGCTTGGAGGTAACAGAAACATTAAAGATAAAGAGTGTGGAATAATGAGACGATATTATTATATAATTGCTTTTGCAAGTGCTGTTTTAAGTTTGGCTTCTTGCAAAACTGACACGGGGTTTGCTGAGGCCGAAGGAAGCTTAAAGCTTTCTATCGGAGTGTCGGACAAAGTAAATGTAGTTTCTCGTAGCTTAGCCAGTGAGGAACAGGAGGTGCTGAAACAAAATTGCAAGATTCGTATTTACGATGGCGAAACATTGATACAGAAGTATCAGGGAGTAGAAAATGTACCTTCGGAAATTGCATTGGTAAATGGTAACTATTCTGTACGGGTAACGGCTGGAGACTCTGTAGCTGCTTCGTTTGAACAGCGCTTTTTTGAAGGAAAAAAGGATTTTACCATTACGAAGGGACAAGTTAGTACTGTAGAGGTAGATTGTGGAATTGCCAATACTGTAGTAGCTATCACTTGGGATGAGTCGTTGAAAGAGGCATTCGAGGGAGATTGTCAGGTAACGGTTACATCGGCTACCGGAGAATTAGTTTATTCTTCAGCAAATGCGGATGCAAAAGGATATTTCAGTCTGCCGGAAGATAACCCTAAATTGACTTGTAAGTTTAGTGCAAAGAAATTAGGAGGTGAGTCGTATGAAAAATCTACTGAATTGAGTGACTTGAAGTCGGCTACGCTTTATAATTTGAACTATAGCTATACGGCTGTAGGGCAGGATCCTACTGGTGGTGCTGCTTTGCAGATTAAAGTAGATGAAACTCCGCTGGCAGAAGAAGAACATGTGATTACTATCAGACAACGTCCGGTGATTACATGCAAGGATTCGGAAGAAAGTTCTTATGACCTTGAGCAGCCTATGTATTTGGAAGTTGGTGCACAGAAGGAGTTTTATCTGCAAATTGCGACTTCTTCGTCTTTGAGCTCTTTAATCATTCAGAATGAACGTTTTACCGAATGGGGATTTATTGCCAATCAGTTCGATATGTTGAAATTGGATGGTAAAGATGAAGAACTGAAAACTTTTGGTATTTCAGTGTCTGATTCAAAGACCTCTTTGAACGGCGATGTCTGGACTTTGTTGTTTGCAAAAGAGTTGATTGCCAAAATGACTGCAAATGAAGGCAGTGTGTCTACTACGATTGAAGCTATTGATTCAAAAGGAAAGAGCCGTAAAGTGGTTTGGAATATTGTAGCGTCAAATGCAACGGTTGTGACGGATGAGATAATTCCGTATGAAGTGTGGACTTCAAAAGCAACCTTGCATGGAACTGTGACAGGTGCGTTGGCTTCTACTCCTAAATTCCGTTATCGTGTCAAAAATACAGCAGACTGGACGACGGTGGATGCAGATTTAGCTGAAAATGTATTTAGTAAGGAAATCACTGGACTGACACCTGGTACTACTTATGAATATCAAGCTATGGACGGTGAGCAGGCATCATCTGTTACTTATGAATTTACAACAGAGGCAACATTCCAGCCGAAGAATGCAGGGTTTGAATATACATCTACTTCTTCTTCTTCTTCCGCTATCCTGATGTATGGAAGTGGACAGTCAATGTGGTGGGATACCGGAAATCATGGTTCTGCTACAATGAATAAGAATGTGACTACTCCTGATACTTCGGTGAAACATTCCGGAAATCAGTCTATATTGCTTTCGTCTCAGTTTGTAGGATTGGGAGTTGTTGGTAAATTCGCTGCCGGAAATCTTTTTGCTGGAAAATATCTGAATACCGATGGTTTTGATGGTGTGTTGGGATGGGGACGTCCTTGCACAAGTCGTCCGAAGGCTTTAAAAGTCTGGGTACGCTACGAACCTGGTACTGTTGATAATGGAGGAAGCCATATAGCTGATGGTGAGACAGATCAGGGTATAATTTATGTAGCTGTAGGTGATTGGGCTGGACAAGAGTCTGATGGTGAAACTTGGCCGTTTGTAGTAAAAACCAAAAACTCTTCTAGCTTGTTTAGCGCTGAGAAAGGTACCTATTCTGGTGATGGTACTATTGCCTATGGTGAGAAAGTATTTACGGAGTCTTATAATGACGCTGAAAATTTGAAAGAGTTGACCATAGAATTGGATTATGATAACTATGGAGGAACTCAACGTAAGCCAACTTCTATTATTATTGTTGCATCAGCTAGTAAGTATGGAGATTATTTTGAAGGAAGTGGATCTAGCAAGATGTGGCTTGACGATATGGAGCTGATTTATGAATAATAAAATAATTCGATTGAATTTGTGAAGAAACTGTTATGTATAATATGTCTTGCGTGTACTGCCTTAGGGGGGTATGCGCAAGATACTCAAAAGAAACTTCCGTCAAAAGTTTTTGTCCCTAAAGGACAATGGATTGTCGGAAGTTCTGTTTCGTATTCAGAACATACGGAAAATAATTATGACTTTCTGGTGGTGGAAAAAATAAATTCGGACGGGTATTCTTTCAAACTCAGTCCGATGTTTGCCTATGCCTTGAAAGACAATATGGCGTTGGGAGGACGCTTTAAGTATGGACGTACGTTGGTACGTATGGATGAAACTCAACTGAATTTGGATGATGAGACGTCATTTGACATCAACAATATTTACCAGTTGAAACATTCTTATTCTGCCATGGCTATTTTTCGAAACTATATTCCTTTAGGGGATAGCAAGCGTTTTGCGGTGTTTAGCGAGACACAGTTGGAAGTCGGTGGAAGTCAGTCGAAGGTCTCGAATGGAAAAGGTGAAGCGCTTACCGGTACTTATTCCAAGTCGACAGATCTTGGGTTTGGAGTTTCTCCGGGAATGGTAGCTTTTATCAATAACTATACGGCAGTGGAAGTCAGTATTGGTGTGTTAGGAGTTAATCTGAGCAAGACAAGACAGGTTACGAATCAGGTGGAGACAGGAGAGCAATCGTCTACCTCCGCGAACTTTAAGATTAATATATTCTCAATCGGTTTGGGAATTGCATTTTATTTGTAAGCATGATGAAGATAAAATTGTGGTACATAGTGTGGTGTTTGCTTTTTTGTGTGGGATGTTTGCAGATGAAAGCTCAGGTGGTGGACTCAGTAGCGGTGACCCGTGGAGATTCATTGATGAAATATAAACTGGTGGTAGTGCATGACACGGTGTATGTACCGATACCGGAAGCAAAGATGCCGGTGGATTCTTCGCGGATTATTTATACCAAGCCTGTGGGACGTTATGACCGTGGAATTACCAATTATCGTTTTATCCCGAAAAATAAATGGATTGGCGGGGTGACTGTATCTGTATTCAATTTTGAAAGTGACAACAGCAGATTGTTGTTTTCGTTGCTGAAGGATATTGATTTGAATTTGCGTACCCTGTCGGTAAAACCTTTTGTCGGTTATGCGATAAAGGATAACACGGTGGTCGGTTTGAAATTTGGATATTCTCGTATTTCAGGAGGTATAGATAACTTGGCATTGAACATAGAAGACCTGGATATTGCCTTGAAAGATATTAAATACACGGACGATTCTTATTCTTTCAGCTTGTTCCATCGTTCTTATATCGGTCTGGACCCCAAAGGCTTGTTTGGACTTTTTAATGAAACGACCTTGGGATATAGTACGGGATCTACTCGTTTTTCACGAGGGGCTGATGAAACGCTAAAATATACGGATACGTCCATCAATCAGTTGAAGGTAGGTATTAATCCGGGTATTGCTATTTTCATCATGCCTAATGTGGGGGCTGAAGTCTCTTTTGGAGTGGCTGGCTTTACTTATAACTGGGAAAAACAGAAAAAAAGTTCGGGTGAAACCGGAAAGCGTACGAACAGTGGAGCAAATTTTAAAATCAACTTGTTTAATATTAATATTGGTTTAACGGTGTGTATCTGATGAAGACGATGATGACAATAGATAGAATGAGGAGAGTGATGCTTTGTCTGTCCGTTTGTTTGCTGGCAGCTTGTATTCAGAATGATTTGCCTTATCCCACCGTGAAGCTTTATATTACGGGAATGACCGTAGAAGGTCAGGTGGGAAGTGCTGTGATTTCGAATGAGGAACGGAAAGTGACACTGGAACTTGAAGAGACTGTGAATCCTCATCAGGTGAAGGTACAGACGTTGGAAATGACGGGGGGAGGTACGGCAACTATCGGTCCGGATTCGATTGTGGATTTGACAAAACCTTTGCAGGTTACTCTTTCCTTATATCAGGATTATGTGTGGACTATAGAGGCTAATCAGACGATTGCACGTACGTTTACTGTAACAGGTCAGGTGGGGCAAGCTAAATTTTATCCGGATGTACGTGAGGCATCTGTCAATATTCCAAGGGAGAAAGGATTGGGAATGATAGAAGTCACGGATTTGAAATTGGGTCCGGAAGGTTCGACTCAGAATGGAGTGACAGGAGTACCTGCACTTCAGTGGGAGAAGAAAGGAGGCTTTGCCACAGCAAAGGTACAAGTGAAATACAGTGATTTCATAGATGAAGAATGGACTTTGTATGTCAATCTTTCAGATATAACAGTAGGAGTAAATAGTGTGGATGCCTGGACGAATGTAGCTTGGGTACATGGATTTGGCCATGATGGGGCAGACAACGGTTGTGAATACAAGAAAGAAGGAGATACAGACTGGACACGAGTCGATGCGTCAGAATTGACTCATGACGGAGGTAACTTTACGGCTCGTATTATCCATTTGCAAGCAAATACAACGTATGTATGTCGTGCTTATTCAGGTGAGGAATATGGAGAAGAAATGAGCTTCACTACCGGTTCAGAGACTCAACCAGAAAATAATAGTTTTGAATATACCTCTGGCACAAGTCCATTGTATTTGTTTGGTGAAGGACAGGAAATGTGGTGGGATTCAGGTAATGAGGGGTCTTCAACTATGAATAAGAATGTTACAACTGTTGACCCTAATTTAAAGAATAGTGGGAACCAGTCTCTTTTGTTATCTTCTCAGTTTGTTGGATTGGGAATTATTGGTAAATTCGCTGCCGGAAATCTTTTTGCCGGGAAATATCTTAAGACTGACGGAACCGATGGAGTGTTAGGCTGGGGACGTCCATTTTCTGAAAGACCTACCAAATTGAAAGGTTACATAAAGTATAATAGTGGTGTTGTAGATAATGGTGGAGATAAGATTCCTAATGGACAGAATGATATAGGTACTGTTTATATTGCCTTGACTGATGGTAGCGGAGTTGTGTATAATGATGAAAAAGATGATGATGATGGCAGTATATGGGCTTGTATTATCAAAACAAAAACTGAGGAACTTTTTAATAAGAATGCGAAAAATGTGATTGCATATGGAGAGTTAGTCTTAAAGGAGAGTACAAAAGGTGAAGGACTCATTCCTTTTGAAATAGATCTTGATTATAAAGCCACCGATAGAGTGCCTACTCGAATTATTATAGTTGCTTCTGCCAGCTATTATGGTGATTATTTCCAGGGTAGTACAAGTAGTAAAATGTGGCTGGATGATATAACATTGGAATATGATTATGAGTAATCTTATTTGAAAAGAATCTATTTTGAAAATAAAAATTTAGTGAGTTGCCCGTCATTGATAAAAATCATTTCAATGACGGGCTATTTTTATAATACACATTTTGCCTGCAAGCAATTATTAATAAGATTGTCGTATCCTTTTGTATGGAATACTTAATTGGTATGTTGTTCTTTATAGTTGTAATCAAGTTGATATTGATTAATCTGTTGCTTTTTATGATGAATAAGGTTCTTTAAAGGATGGAAAATAAACAAGTCTATCATTCTATTTGTTAGTAATAGATAAAGATAAACTTGTTTACCATGAATTTTATTATACGCAATCTACTTCTATTCACTGTTTTATTATGTACTGTAGCTTGTTCTTCGGATGAGAATTTCGGTCAGTCTTCTTTGGAAAATATAGATTTTAGAGTCTCTGTGGCAGGACAGTCACGTGTGGCGATGCAGAAAAATGGAAGTGGAGACTTTCAGGCAGGAGACGAGGTGGCTTTGCGAGTGTATGAGTTTCAACCGGATAAACTTCAGGATAACAAATTGTTATATTGCGAAGGGAATCGATGGACTTCTTCCTTATATTGGAAAGATTGGAAGGGAACTCCTCATTTTTATGCGGTTTTGCCTTCTGTTACTCAGATTGAGCTGTGGGAGGGCACCTGCTGGTATGTGCATCGGGTGAGTCAGAACCAGTTGGCAGAGAAGGATTTTTTATCTTCTGATTTATTGGTGGCCGATGCGGAAGGGCAGCGATATTCGCCCGTGAATTTGGATTTTCGCCATGCCATGAGTAGAGTAACGGTGAATGTAAGAAACATGGAGGAGACCCTGTCGGACGAGGAACGACAGCAGATGCAAGAACCGTTTTGGTAATCAGTCGGGGTATATCGTATCGGGTGTAAACTGGTTCTTATCGGGAATCTGCAATCGGGTGATGTATCCTCAGGATGTGCCGGAACAGGAAAATGCGGGCTTCTTTTTTGACGTGTTCGGTCGGAATTCACTAGTGAAGCAGTATGGCAACGGGTATATGACGAAGGAGGAGTTTAATAACGCCATCA
>OGLM01004194.1_pt1 | contig 10873 bp, 7 predicted proteins | sample 1572531 | NCBI WGS metagenome assembly OGLM01 (sample SAMEA2581909, study PRJEB24529) | metagenome | biome: Human gut stool | place: China | collected 2011 | reverse complement strand
TACAGCGATCTGAGGATCTTCACGATTGCCGCTGGGTATCCGCTGATGAGTTTGGTGAGTTCATATCCAATCAGAGGATGCTGGAGGATATCGAGAAAGCAGAATTATATTAAAAGAAAAGGGGTGTCAATGCCGGATGGCTGACATCCCTGTTTTTAGTACGAAATGAAATGGACGGTGATGCAATGAAAATTTTGATCAAGAATGGAAAGCTCGTGTTTCACAGGATATTGATCCGGATATTCTGGGAGAGGGAGACAGACTGATCGATGCCTTTGGCAAGGTTGTGATGCCGGGCTTTATTGATCTGCATGTACATTTGAGAGAGCCGGGTTTTGAATATAAAGAAACGATCAGGACAGGTTGTGAGGCTGCTGCCCACGGCGGTGTGACCAGTATATGTCCGATGCCAAATACGAAGCCGGTCATTGACTCTCCGGAGAGAGTCCGGGATCTGCTGGAGCGGGCAAAGGATGCACCGGTACATGTGTTACCGATCGGAGCCGTAACCATTGGACAGGAGGGAAAGGAGCTTGCAGATATTGAAGGCATGCAGGAGACCGGTATTGTTGCTTTGAGTGAGGATGGCAAATCAGTGATGGACAGTCTGTTATTCCGTCATGCCATGGAGCAGGCAGCACAATACATGCCCCAATACTGGGGTGACCAACCCTACACCGCAGGCCCCACCTATCTGGGCGCCGCGGTCATATTCCTCGCCCTCACGGCTCTCTTCCTGCTGCCGGCGCGGCAGCGGTGGTGGATCGTGGCGGCGACGCTGCTCACGCTCTTCATGGCGTGGGGAAGCAACATGATGTGGCTGACCGAGCTGCTCATGCGCTACCTGCCCGGCTACAACAAGTTCCGAACCGTATCGATGGCCCTCGTGGTGGCACAGTGGACGCTGCCGCTGCTGGCGGCACTCGGCACAGGCATAGCCATCGAACGCAGCGAACAGACCGACCTCAAGCGTCTCACGCGCGCCGTCATACGCTCGGCCGCAATATGCGCCGCCCTGCTGCTGATCCTCATCGCGGGCGGCCGCTCGCTCTTCGACTTCGGCATGCAGCACGACGGAGCCTCGCTCTCGGAGCAGTTCCGACAGATGCTGCTCGAACAGGGGGGCGACGAGTATGTCAAGCAAGGTGCACATGAGAGCATGGGCTGGAGCGTCGCCTCGGCCATGGCCGACGAACGCGCTGCCGTCATGCGCGCCGACGCATGGCGCTCGCTCGCATTCATCATCCTCGCCGCCGGTGCGATGCTGCTCTACGCCCGCCGCAAGGTAATCCGCAGCGGCTCGGCCCTCTGCATCGTGCTGACGCTAATCGTGGCGGCCGATCTGGTCACGGTAGATACCCGCTACCTCTCGTGGAAGAGTTTCGTGCCCGCGCGCACGGCCCGTATCCTCCCCACCGAGGCCGACAAACTCATCATGCAGGACAAGGATCCCGCATACCGTGTCCTCAATACCTCGGTCTCGACATTCAACGACGCTACCACATCATACTTCCACCGTTCGGTTGGAGGATATCACGGCGCCAAGCTGTCGCGTTATCAGGACATCATAGACCGTTACCTGTCTAAGGGTGACGAAGGTGTGCTCGACATGCTCAACGTACGTTATGTCATAGGGCCTTCGGCCACGGCTGACGACGTTGCCACACGCCCCACAGCCAACGGCGCGGCATGGACCGTACGGAGCGTCGTACGCGCAGCCTCGCCCGAGGAGGAGATAACCCTCACGGGAGAGGTCGACACCAAACACGAGGCCGTCATGAGCGACGAGTTCCTGCCCGAGAACTACAACTTCACGGACGGCACCGTCACGCTCGAGGAGTACCGTCCCAACTACCTGCGCTACACCACACAAAGCGAAGGCAATGCGCTGGCCGTATTCTCCGAGATATACACCCGCGAAGGTTGGCGCGCATATATCGACGGCGAGGAGGTACGCCCCCTGCGCGCCGACTACATATTGCGGGCTCTGGAGCTGCCCGCAGGCAGCCACACCGTCGAGTGGCGCTACCGCGCCCCACACTGGAACGCCATCGAGGCCGTGACACTCATATTCTCCATAGCGGTGCTCGCGGCATTCATCATAACCGTCATAACCGTTATACGCAATGAGAGACGACAAACGACTGAGGCGTAAAGTACGCCGTTCATACGTGGTATCGACCGTGAGCATAGCGCTGGTGCTCTTCCTCATGGGATCGGTGGGATATATGCTCACAACGGCCCTGCGCACGGCACGCGACCTGCGCTACGGCATAGCTCTCTCGGCCGAGCTGGACGACAGCGTCGACGAGAGCGGCCGCGCCGCCATCGAGCAACAGCTCAAGCAGATCGAGGGTGTCGTGGCGGTGCAGTATGTCGACAAGCAGCAGAAGATCGACGACGAGGAGTTCCGCCGCATGTTCGAAGCAGAGATCGAGCAGATCATACAGGACAACCCGCTGCGCAACAGTTTCGAGGTGTCGGTATCGGCTGTCGACCGCGCCTCGCTCGACGCTGTGGCCGACCGTATGGCTGCCATCGACGGTGTGATATACGTCGCCTACCCTGCCGCCACAATCGAGCGCCTGCACGCCACCATCACCAAGATCACCATAGTACTGACGGCATTCGGCGGCGCGCTGCTTATAATATCACTCATATTGCTGAACAACACCATACGTCTGGCCATATTCTCGCGCCGATACCTTATCAACACCTTCAAGCTCGTAGGCGCGACCAAGGGCTACATCATGCGCCCCTTCCTCGGCGCCGCCGCAAAGCAGGGCGTCTGGGCCGGCGTGACGGCAAGCCTGCTCTTCGGAGGCTCGATCGCTGCACTCAGCGGCACGATGCCCGAGATCACGGCCTCCACGCAGATAGTGCAGATAGCCGTGACCGTGGGCGGAATGATTCTCTGCGGCGTGGTCATATCGCTGCTATTCACTGCCTTCGCCGTAAACAAGTTCGTCAACATGAAGTCCAACAAGATATTCCTATATTAGGGCTCAATACGGGCTTCCGCATGTTGTCCCTATGTCGGCTTCCCGTGCCGGAGCCAGACTGCGCCATAGGCCGTATCGACGGCACAACAGACATATAATTCAGCCTCAACATAAAAACCGGAGCGCCGACATATTCGGCACTCCGGTTTTTCTTGTCCATATTCTCCGGCATACCCCCACATACCGTACATACACGGCCCCCACGCACAGAACAACATATCCCCGTCACGGCAACCGTCGGCGGCAACACTCACGGAACGTATGTCTGTACCCGTGTGAGGAGAAATATAATGATGTGGATGCGGTCTGAGCCGGAGGAGATACGGAGTCCCGATAAGAGGATAAGATAAGGCGTGGGAAAGAGGGAAAGAGGGAAAGAGGGAAAGAGGTAGCAGTAAAGGCACGGCAAGGGCAAAAAAATACCCGCGCACCGAAGTACGCGGGTACCGGAAACAACCTAACCTTAAAGGGTGAGTGCAACTTCGCCCGAGATCTCCGTAGTATCCATTGACACCTCGGTATAGTTGATCACACCACTGGTAGTCTTATCCTTAAGCGATGCAGGATAGACCGAGAGCTTGTACGAAAGCGTATAATTTCCGCTGCCCGGCAGTTCGACGTCCTCGAACGCCAGGTCGACGATGCTGCTCTTGTAAGTCGTATAATCCACCTCGACCGTATAGCTGTCCGAATAGGTGAATCCGTCGCCCGTGATCGTGAACTCCAGATCGCCGCCGAACATGCCCATGGCTCCCGACACTCCGGTGAAGTGGATCGTATATTTGCCATCCTCCTGCAGCGTAGCCGTGCATCGGGGAGGATCTATTCCGTCGATCATGGACGCCGTGAAGATACTCTTGGTGATCGATACGGGAATCGACAGATTGCCGTACTCGTCCATCGTATAGACCGTAAACTCGTACGATCCCATCGACAGATCCTCGATATAGAGTTCATCCACCAGAGACTCGGTCTCGACGATCTCCTCGGGTTCGCCATACACGACCTTGATACGCTTCGAGATCTGATCCTTGGGATTGGTCCACTGCAACAGCACACGCTCATTGCCCGCCGTAGCCGTCAGGTCCGAAACCTTGCCCGAATATATCGATCCCGTGAGGTAATCCTTGTACAATTCATCCATGTTGCTGCACGAAGAGACTCCGAGCGCCAGCAACAAAACGCATAACACTAATTCGATACGTTTCATAAATCAATATTTTTTAGTTAGCCTCTTTTCCATAAAGCGTTATCTCCGACATACAGCCGATGGTTCCGTTGTCGAAATCCTTAACCGCCTTGAAACGCAGGTAACGGAACGGACGCGTAAACTGAGGATCATCCGGATATACCCAGAACTCGCTGCCCTCCGTAAATTCGAGCTTGGCCTCGGCATCGCCCGCAGGCTTGTTGAGGGTGTATTCGCCCACAAACTCCCAATCATCCAGAACACCGTCCGACGGATCGGGATCGTTGCTGATGTAGATGTGGAACGTCTTGACCGAATATTTCGCCCACTGATACTGGTTACGCTGCCATATACGCAGACGGCTTATGCAGACCTCCCGTCCCAAATCGATGAAATACGAGAAGGGATAGCTCGTACCCGAGTGGAAGTAGTTGAGCGAATATGACACATCCTCGTCGATCATACCATCCCAGAACTTGTTGATATTACCCTCGAAGTTTGTCTCCTTGGCGTTCTTCATGCTGTCCTGCGTGTACATCGGCATGTAGTCCTCATACGGATGCTGGTCCTCCCACACGGGCTCGCCGTAATCCCAGTGGCTGCCGTAGAGAAGCTGGTCGCGGAGGAACGTGAACGAATCCTTCGACAACTCATAGTCCTCCAGCGGCGTCATCGTTCCGAAATCCATCTCGGGCGTAGCATTGCCGTAACGGTCCTGAATATAGGCCGAGACCGTATAGGGTATGGCCTCCAGCTGGTTTATGAAAATACGGTCCTCGGGCAGGTTCGACGAATAGACCTTCAGAGCCTCACGGCCGTCCGCCGTCTTGATGTTTACATAGATGTCGACAGCCTCCTCCAGAGGATTCTCAAGCGTGATGACCAGTGCCGAGAATCCCGGATAGATCTTCAACGTGCTGGCTATGGCCGTAACGTTGGGCTCCAGCGGCGTAACCTCCATAACCACGGGTTCCGACTCGTTTGCGCTGTTGTCAACGGCATAGAGACGAACTTCGTAGGGACGTACCGAACCAAGACCCGAAATCATCAGGCTGTCGCAATAGACAGAACTGGTACGCGAGATGGTCTGGCCGGCATCGGTCTCATATTCCGCACGTGCATAGAGATAATCCTCGTCCGAAGGGATCGTGTAGCGGAAGTATCCGCCGCCGTTCAGCGGCGTGAACTCCACATTCGAGAGTTTCCCGGGCGGAACCGTATCCCGTGAACCCTCGCTCTCGGTCTTGCAGCCCGCAAAGCCCACGGCAAGCAGCGCTGCGAAGATAACTATATGATATTTGGCTTTCATAACAATAACTTTTCAATATCTGTTTTTACCGTTGAACTAATATCCCGGGTTCTGATCCACCTTGGGATTCTTGTTGATCTCGTCGCTGGGGATAGGCATCAGATAGCTCTTGGGCGTGATCCACGTACGGGGCTGCCACGTCGTCAGCTGATAGAAGCTCTCGGCCGTAGCGCCGTCGGGAGCATTCCAACCCTGTACCGACTTGTTGAAGAACTCGTCACCGCGCTTCCAGCGGCAGATGTCGTAGAAACTCTGCCCCTCGAACGAAAGCTCGATCATACGCTCCGTGTGGATAATGTCGCGCAGACCGTCCTGAGTCAGGTGCTTGCCTACAGTCTTGACGATCGAAGCATCGTTCCACAACTCCTCGATCGGGCGCAGAAGGCCTGCACGCGCACGCACGGCGTTGATCTTGTCGTATGCGGGCTGACCCGGTCCGTAATACTCGTTGTAGCACTCGGCATACATCAGATAGAGGTCGGCCATACGGATCAACGGATAGGGGAAGTTAACCACACGCTGCCATGCCGCTCCGCGAGACTCCGGGTGAACGTACTTCTTGACGGCAATACCCGTCCAGTAGTAGTCCGTAGCGTTACCGCTGTTACGGCCGCCCGGCCACTCGCCGTAGCGCATCATCGGATATACGCGCGTATCGTAGTCGCGCCAGATGCAGCGGTCGACGGCCATCCACGCATAGAATCGCGGCTCGCGGTTCAGATAGAGATTGACGGTCTTCTCACCCGGCTGCATGTAGCCCAGATGGTAGGTGTCGTCGGGTATGGTCGTGATATCCAGACGGTGGTCATAGTCGAAGGTCTTGTCCTCGTCAACAGGCACACCGTTGCGCGTGTAATAGAGCTCCGACATGCGGAACGACGCGCCCAGCCACTGGAACGAGAACGAGGCGTTGTTCGGATCATCCGGATCGCCGCGCAGGTTCGACGCCGCGGCTATGCTGCTCGACGAGGTGTAGTAGATGTTCGAATATCCCCATACGACCTCACTGTTCCACGGATCGTTGATCGAGAAACGGTTGTTGTAGCAGTATTTCATGATCTCCGACTTCTCCCAGTCATCCTGATCCCAGAACTTCACCTGTCCCGAGAACTCGTAGAGCTTCTTGCCCTGAGCCTCAGCGGCCTCGATAGCTATTTCCGTTGCGTCGAGAGCCTCCTTCCACTTCTCCTTGTCGTAGGTCTGGGGGAAGTAGGGCTCGCCCGCCGCATTCTTGAAGTTGCTGTAGAACTCGCTGTTGCCGTTGAAGAAGGGGCTGGCACGATAGAGCAGGATCTTGGCCTTCAGAGCCTTCGCCACAACACGGTCGATCTGACCCAGATAGATCTCGCTGCGCGAGTTGTAGAGATCCTCCTTCTCGTTACCGTTCTCGTCGTAGAGCACATCGTCTATAAGGCCGAGGATATACTGGAAGCACTCCTCAACGGGCTTGCGCTCCTGACGGATCAGGTCTATGTCGTCATAGGGCTCGTAGTTCCGATCGGCGATGATGATCGGGCCGTAGAGGCGAAGCAGATAGAAGTGATAGTACGCCTTGAGCACCTTCACCTGCGACATCCAGTCTATACGCTCCTCCTCCTGCATGTTGGGTATGTCGCCCAGACCGTTGAGGAAGATGTTGCATATACGGATACCCTCGTAAAGGTCCTTTGCGCCGCCGGCGCCCGACCAGAATCCCAGAATGGGATCCGTCGAGTTGTTCCAGTCACGCATGAGTTTCGAACCGCGCGTGTACGAACGCACGCCCGCAACGCCCGCATCCAGACGGCCGATCCACTCGTCGCCGGCCAGCGCCATCGACTGGTGAACACCCTCGATATCGGGCATGTATGAGTAGCAGTCGGCCAATGCGTTGTAGGCCTTCTCCTTGGTTTCGAACAGGTTCGACAGCTCGACCGTATTGTCGGGTACAATGTCCAGATAGTTGCACCCGGCCATCGTAGCTGCGGCCATTACGGCCAATATCGTTGTTTTGAAATATCTTTTCATGTGTCTCTTGATTTAGAAAGTGATCTGAAGGCCCAAACTGAAAACTCGCTGCAACGGATAACCCAAACCGTTGGTTCCCATTTCGGGATCCCACAGGTCGAATTTCGAGAACTTGAAGAGGTTAAGACCCGAGAAGTAGATTCGGCACGAGTTCAACGGCGTCTTCTTGAGGATGCGGTCGCTCAGCGAGTAACCGAACTCCAGAGTCTTCATACGAAGGATGGCGCCATTGCGTATCCACCACGTCGACTGCTGCGTATTGTTGGCGTTGCTGCTGGCCGACAGACGGGGCCAGAACGTATCCGATACCGGGTTGTCGGGGCTCCAGTGGTCGTCGGCGATGATCTGCATGGCGTTCTTGTAGCCTACGAAGGGCGAGATCGACGCGGCGTTGATGAAGAACGAAACGCGATCCTGACCTTGGAAGAAGGCCGACAGGTCGAAGCCCTTCCATCCGATCGACAGACCGAAACCGTAGTTGATCTCGGGCGTGGTCGGGTAACCCAGAGGCACCTGATCGTCGTCGGTAATCTGACCGTCGTTGTTGATATCCTTGTACTTGATATCTCCGGCCTGCGTCGTACCCCAGCTCTGCGTGGGCGAGTTGGCCACGTCGTCGGCATCGATGAACAGACGCTCGGCTACATATCCGAAGGCCTGATTCACGGGATGGCCCACCTTCGTACGCCACGGATACTTGTACTCGGGCTCCGAGGCCACTACCAGCTCACCGTGTGCATACGTGAAGTTGAAACGGCCCGTAACGTAGAGATCCTTGTTGAAGCTGTGCTTGATGTCGATCGAGGCGTCGATACCGTTCGACTTGACCTCGCCGAGGTTACCGTACACGTTGGCGCTCATACCCATCGAGGGCGGCAGGTTCTGACGCTCCATGTAGATGCGCGAACGATACTCGGTGAAGTACTCGACCTGAATGTCGGCAAAGTGCAACAGGTTCATCTCCAGACCTACGTTCTGCTTCTCCGAGATCTCCCACTGGATATTGGGGTTGGCGTAGCGGTTGATCGAGAAACCGTTGTAGGCGTTGGTGAAGGTCTTGCCCCAGCGATAGCCCGCACCGCCGAAGGCGATATCCGACAGGAAGAAGAATCGGTCGGTGGCGCTGGCAATCTCGTCGTTACCCACGCGTCCCCACGAGTACTTGAGTTTGAATGTGGGCAGCACCTCACGCAGCGGCTCCCAGAACTTCTCGCCCGAGATCATGTAACCGACACCGATGGCGGGGAAGAGACCCCAACGCTTCGAACGGTCGAACTTCTCCGAGCCGTTGTACGTAAGCGACGCCTCCATCATGTAACGGCCGTCGTAAGCGTATGTAACACGTCCGCGCACACCCTGATTACGCGCCGGCAGCGTTGCCTGTATCGTGGCGCCGCCGCTCGTGTTCTTGTCCTCCTCCTGCGTGTAGATCAGCACCGCTCCGACATCATGCTTGTCGTTGAAGTTGCGGTTGTAGTGCAGGCCGACCTCGTAGTAGGTCTTGCTGGTGGCCGTACGCGACGTCTCGGGATCACCCAGAGTCTCCGTACCCTCGTGTACGCGGGCCAGAGTATAGGTGTTGTTCAGCTCGTCGTAGCTCTCCAGTGCGTAGAGGTAGGGATCATACGAACGCTTGCTCTCATACGAGCCGTAGGTGGCTATCGACGCCTTGCCGCGGAACATAAGGCCGCGGGTCACGAAATCGAGATCCTGCTCCAGCGTGAACTGCGAGATGATCGTATTCGTAAAGCCGTCCTTGTAACCCTTGACCATCTGGGCGTACGGGTTGGTCATCGAACCCGACGGGTCGATACCGAACAGTATGTGCTTCACGCCCGCGAACTCCTCGTCCGGCTCATACACCATGGGGAACTCAACGGGGTTACCGTTCATCACGTTGTTGAAGATGGTGGTGGCATCCTCGACCGGTCCCGTATAGTTCTCGAACACCGAGTTCATGTTTACCTCCATGCGCGTGGTGCGCGTCAGGTTGATGTTCACCTTGGCCATGAGGTTGAAACGGTCGATGTCGATGTTGTTCTTGAAGTTGTTGGTGCGGTTCTCCTTCAGGATACCCGTATCCTTGTCGTAGGTCACCGCCATGTAGTAACGAGCGACCTTACCACCACCGTTGGCATTGAGCGTATAGTGCTGGTTGTAGGTCAACTTCTTGAACATCTCGTTGTACCAGTCGATGTTGGGATAGATCATGGGGTTGATGCCCGAGATCGTATTCTGGATCTTCTGTGCCGTATAACGGGGCGAGATGACCGGGTTGTCGTTGTACTGCGCCTCGTTGTACATGCGCATGTAGGTCACACCGTCGACCATCTGCGGCAGCTGCGTCGGCATCGAGATCTTTGACTCGTGACGGAACGACACCGAGAGCTTGCCCTCACGTCCCTGCTTGGTCGTCACGGCGATCACACCATTCGCACCCTTCGAACCGTAGAGGGCGGCCGCCGTCGCATCCTTCAGAATCGAGAAGTTCTCGATGTTGTCGGGCTCCACGTCGGCCAGATCGTCGGCCGTGACCTCGAAGCCGTCGAGCAGGATCAGCGGGCTCTGGGCATATCCGAACGTGGTGACACCGCGGATGAAGAACTCGGCATTGTCGCGGCCGGGCTCACCGCTGCGCTGGTACGAGATAAGGCCCGGGATACGCCCCGCCAGCGATGTGGTGAAGTTGCTCGACGGCACCTTCAGTTCCTTGGGATTGACCGCCTCGATAGAGGCTACGATAGACTCCTTCTTCTGTGTCGTGAATCCCGTTACCACGACATCTTCGATCACACCTGCGTCGACGGCCAGCTTGACCTCCAGATCGGTCTTGCCCTTGACAGCGATCTCTTGCGCAATGTAACCTACGTATGAGACCTCCAGAACGTCGGCCTCCTTGACCGAAAGACCCGAGAACGTACCGTCGGGATCGGTCATGACACCCGTGGTGGTACCCTTGATCATGATGGTGGCCCCCGCCAGCGGCATGTCGTTGCTTGCATCCAGCACACGTATGTTGACGCGCTTCTTCTGTTGCTGATCGGCCTCAACATACTTCACGTTCTCTTTTATCCCCTCTTTTTCAGCGCTATGCGCATAGGGGGGGGGAATTATGACAACCCCCCACAGTAGAGAAAGACAACCGTAGTAGAAGATTTTTCTCATAGAGATTAAGTTAGGGTTAATAAAAAAGTTAAAAAAGATTTTATCCAAATCCCATCAAAATTAAGCAAAATTCATCAATATCTGAAACAATATTCAAATTTTAACAGGCCTTTAATAAACAAAATTTCTTCTTTCACGGAATCGTAACAAGCCACCGCCGCCAGCATTCGGGACACCGATAGTATATGCCCCCCCCCTCGC
>OGLM01004186.1_pt1 | contig 10888 bp, 9 predicted proteins | sample 1572531 | NCBI WGS metagenome assembly OGLM01 (sample SAMEA2581909, study PRJEB24529) | metagenome | biome: Human gut stool | place: China | collected 2011 | reverse complement strand
TTCCTCAAACGCCTCAGCAGGAGGCAAAAATCGAACTTGGCAAAATGCTTTGGTTTGATCCAAGACTTTCGTTATCAGGCAAAATCTCCTGCAACAGCTGTCACGATCTTTCCACAAACGGTGCAGATACGAAGCCTCTTTCTATTGGTTACGCCGGAAGAAAAGGGACAGTGAACTCTCCGACTGTCTTTAACGCAGGCAAACAGATTGCGCAGTTTTGGGACGGAAGAGCTAAGAATCTATCTGAACAAGCAACGGGCCCGATTACCAATCCTCTCGAAATGGCAATGACGCCTGAGTTAGCTGAAGGAGTTATTCGGTCTATTCCAGGATATAGGCTTTATTTTGAAAAAGCCTTCGGAAGTCAGAACCCGACTTTTAGCGAAATTGCGGAGGCCTTAGCAGCCTTTGAAAGCACGTTAACGACTCCGAATTCTCCATTTGAACGCTATGTCAAAGGGGATAAAACAGCGCTCACTCAGCAGCAAATTGACGGCTTAAGACTGTTTAGAAGATCTGGCTGCATCATGTGCCACAACGGGAATCTTCTGGGCGGAACGTCTTTCCAAAAAGTCGGTTCCGTTCGGCCTTACATTACCAACAATCCTTCTAAAGGAAAAATGAACATCACCGGCAAACCATGGGATGAAATGATGTTCAAAGTGCCTATACTCTTGAACATTGAAAAAACAGCTCCGTATTTTCACGATGGAGCGATCAGAACATTGCCGGAGGCCGTCGGGACAATGGCTGACATTCAGCTCGACGCCAATCTAAGTGCGAAGCAGGTGGATGATATTGTCGCCTTCCTTCATTCTTTGAACGGCGAAGTCCCCAAGATTGAAAAACCGGCCCTTCCGCCAAGTGGGCCTGAAACCCGGAAATACATCGAAGAAGTGTATTGATTTCCAACCTCTGAATTACGTGTGAAACGGCTCGAACCTCTAGGCTCCGGCCGTTTTCTTTTTGAATTTCAGCAACCGAAAGGCAAAAAAAGCACCTGAGAAATAGTTTCAAGTGCTCTTAATCAATCAGAAAGATACAGCCGAATTGCTCGGCGGAATGTATCCTTCTCAACCTCAAATCCCAAGGAGAAGTGACAAAATCATTTGCCACGTAGAGATATTAGCACAAACATCTAGATAAAAACCCTATATAAGAATAATTTTTCAGCTATTTGCCTAAAATAGTTCACTCCTCTAGGTGTTATTACTCTAGTCAAAGCTTTTACGTACTAATACAATCTCCTTAACAAACCAAAATAATCCCAAGGACCTCTGCTTCGATTTCGTTGCAGAGGTTTTATTTTGTGCGGAAAAAATGCCGACTGGTTTAAGGCACCTCAGACAAAAAAAGGCGCTCGAAGAATCAATCCCGAGCGCTCCAATCTAAATTTGAAATTACGGCCGACTTGCTCGGCAGAACGTAATCTCAACTCAACCTCAAATCCCAAGGAGAAGTGACAACATTCAATTGCCACATCTGCATATTAGCATAATCCACTAGGTGAAAACCCTCTTATGTGAATACGAATCCTATTTTAGGTTTAATTTTCCAGTGCCTTTACAGCTCGAAGAACGCTGATGATGCGGGCGTATTCTTTCTTTAGCTCATCCGTATACTGGTTTCCTTCTTCCCATCGTCCATTTTTAAACTCGAACTCCTGAGCTTTTACGGGTGTATTCAGGCTGGTAAAACCCAGCGTGGCAGTAATTCCCTTCAAAGAATGAGCAGCCCTTCTGGCATCCTCTCTTCTATCTTCTTCTATTGCTTTAAAAAGCTCAGGGAATGTCGGTTCTTCTAAAAAACGGAAAAGGTACTTTTCATAGAGTCTTTCGTTCTCGGAGAAATAAACCAAGCCATCAGTTAAGTTGATGCCGCTCTTGGCTAAAAATTCCTTTTGTTTCCCGTTCATCTCAATCCTTAAGATCCTTAAAATTACCGAGCAAGAATAACAAACCGCACATCCGATTGAACAGAAGTGCGGTCTAATTCACATAATCAGAAAATTAGTATTCGAAGGTTCCTTTCTGCAGGAGCTCATTGTTCTTCATCATCAGCACGCCTTTACTGTAGACGTCCTGCAGTTCCCAGTTTTCATCGAAAAGGCACATATCAGCGCTGTTTCCGACGGCAACTTCGCCCTTACCTTTCATTTCCAAGCCGCGAGCTACGTTGCGGGTCAGAAGAGGGAGAACTTTTTCAACCGCATGACCTCTTGCAATCAGCTTCTTGAGATCACGGAGGTTACAGGCAACGCCTCCGATACCGAGACCAACCATTTCGCCTTTTTCATTAAAGCGAGGTACAGAGCCATGACCGTCAGAACTCATTGTCATAATAGACGGTTCAATTCCGGCATCCCATGCTGCTTCAACTGCATCTGCAGGGCTTTCAAAGCAGCAGGAGCCGCCGGTTGTAATGTCGATACGGCCGCCTCTCTTCGCAAACTCAAGTGCTTTACCGAAGACATACTTATCGCGAGCACAGTGCGTCGGACGAATGTGACGAATCGGGAAACCGCGGTTAACGATTTCTTCGAACATCTCAAATGCGCCTGGAACATTGCCCAGATGGATATGAAGAACACCGATCTTTCCGGCAATCATGCCGCCTACGCGAATCTGTGTCAGGAGGTCGAGAACATTCTGTGTTGTCGGGAAGGAGGAGCGATGGTCGCCCAATGCGATCTTAACGCCTAATACCTCATGAACCATCAGCAGGTCGTTTTTAACCGATCCCGTCAGAGTTGTCGGAGGATAAGAATAATTGCTTGTATACATCCAAGCGGTCACGCCTTCATCCGTCAAGGCTTGGACTTTGGCCAAAAGATTCGGCAAAGAACGAGTAACGCTATCTGTTCCGGAAACACCGACCAAGCTTGTGGTGCCGCAGGAAATCAGTTCACTGAGAACGATTTCAGGCGTACGGCTGCGCGGACCGCCTTCCCCGCCGCCACCGGTAACGTGAATATGTTGGTCAATGAAGCCCGGTGTCAAGATTTTGCCGGAAGCCTCAACCGTTTCAAGTTCAGGTAAAACAACCGTCAGATCTTTACCGACTGCAGCAATCTTGTCGTTAACCACCAAAACGTCCTGAACACCCAAATTATCCGGGTTGTAGACATGAGCCCCTTTTATTAAATAAGCCATAGAAAGATCCTTTTATAAGAAGATTAAGCTGCTGGTTACGGAAACGATCACTGCTATGATCATGACCGGGATTGTGCTGCGGATCAGGGCAATCGGAGTTAATCCTGTAATACCGGAGACCGCAATGATGACGCCAGCGATGGGGCTCATCGTACGAGCAATACCGGCAGACAGCTGAACCGGAACGGCCAGAGCTAATGTCGGAATACCGACAGAAGAAGCTGCCTCAGGAAGAAGCGGAGAGAAAGCAAAGAAGGCGGCGTTGCCGGATCCCGTAACGATAGCAGCAACAATCATGATGACGAGCATCACGATCAACATGATGAACAAACCTGCGTTCTGGATAGAAGCCGCCGCCTGAATCATCGTGGAGATACCGCCGATCTTGTTCAAACCGAGAGCAAACATTTCTGCGCAAACGATCAAGCTGACGGTAGAGGTAAAGACCTTGCCCATACCCTCAAAAATTGCCTGAGAATCTTTGCAGCACTGTTTAAAATCGCGGCGAGTTGCAATATCGACGACTAAAGCAATAATTAAAGAAACGATGATCGCGGTAACGAGATTCAGCTTGATGGCCTTATAGACTAAAGGAGAAAAACCGATCAGGAGACCCAGCGGCAGCATCGGTAGAATGGCGTAATACGCGGGACCGGCACCTTCAAGAGCCTTGTCGACGTCTAAAGCGCTTTCCTTTGTATCTTCTTTATTAGCTAAGGCGCCTTCTTTCTTATCGAACCAACGCTGAACAAAGAAATGACCGATTGCAACGGAAGCAATCGTGCAGAGGGCGACAGGACCTTGGCCCTGAACGAAGTAAGCCACGACGTCCATGTTGCAAAGGTCGGCAGCACGCATCGCGTTGGAGCTGGACGGACCCAAGTCCAAACAGCAGGTTGTCGCAATGACTGCGGCAGCTGAGGTGCGAGAAACGCCTAGTGCAACCAGCAGCGGATAAATCGAAGCCATCAGCAGAAGGCCGAGTCCGACAGCAGAGTTCACGAACAATGCGATGAACTGCCCTACGACATACGTCAGAGCTAGCAGGACATAAGGGGAGCGAATGGCTTTCAGAGGCTTAACGCACAGCTTAACTAAAGCTTTACTGGCACCGATGCGGTCCATATAAACAGCAAAACCGGCAATAGCCATAATGTTGAGACCTAAGCCAGGCAGACGACCCTTCAAGAGGTTTGTAAATGCCTGAGCAAAGTCAATGTGGAAGCTTTAGGAGCAACTGCCGGGACACCTTCTAGATATGCACAGAACAGCAACAGCAAGCCCAAAAGCAAGAGGATAATCGGAGGATAGTAGTTTTTAATAACGAAGTAGCTAACCAGCCCAATTGCAACCAGCGTGAGAAGTACACCAACCATTTTGCACCTATGGATTTGAGTTAATAATTATGTGGTCATGCTAGAACTTTAAAATTTTCTTGGGAATGGTGTAACCTTTTGTTAACTTGTTGTCCTTACGAAATTTTTTAGTGTAATTCCTAGGATATTTTTTGTGATTTGTTCACCACAACATTGAAGGAAACAGCGTTGATTACGAAATCATTTCTGAATTATTTCATCTTCCCTCACCGGCAAAGAAAGCATTGCCGCTAGATTCTCATTAGAAAATTCGATATGAATATAACTCATATTAGTTATATTTTATTCAAAACAGGGTGCTCCCCTAGGATGAATACTAGTATTTTCACTAAGAAAATGTATAATAGGAGCCGTTAGAGAAGTACTCCTGAAGTTAACAAAGCCGCTGGCAAAGATTGTTCGCCGGCGGATTTTTTATGCCGGATTTCTGAGCTTGCTAAATTTTCAACCTAAAGATTTCATCCACGCCGCGACGTCATCAAGTTCTCTATTACTGATTTCGTGTTTCATGTCATACGTGTTAGTCTGGATGGGGTTGCCTCGATTTGCTAAGAAAGAGGAGGCTCTTTCGGATGCTTCCTGGGAAATGAACTCATCTTTAAGAGATACAGCCTGAAAAACCGGAATAGTCTTAGAAGCATCCGTAAGTCGACTGACAAGTGGTTCATCTAAGGGAAGATAGGAAGACAAAGCAAAAACTCCGCCTATCGGAAAGGGCTCTAAAAGGGCTGCTGTTAATGCAATGACGCCTCCTTGGGAGAATCCTCCAAGAAAGATATCGTCCGGACTAATTCCTCGCGCCATCTCTCTTCTGATCATGGAGCCAATACGCTGGGACGATTCAAAAATACCGTCTACATCTACTTCTTTTCGAAAATCACAGTTTTTAACGTCGAACCAGGCGTGAACAGGTTCTCCATTAAATTGTTTGACCCTGATAACGGATGCTGTCGGAAGGAGAAAAGAATAGTCATTCCCCAGACTCCTTCGGAGATATTCGGCAACCGGCTTAATAACGGAACCGGTCCCCGTCAATCCATGGAGCAGTATTACCTTTCTTGCGGCCTCCGATGATCCAACCTCTATAAGTTCTCCATCCATCGTGTTGATTTTCAACTCCATTCCAAGTTTGGGTAATTGAGGAGAAGACGTTCTTAGGGACCATCTTGGACTCATTGAGGATCTTCTCCATAGGAACTATTCTTTACCTTCGAGCTATCTGAATATTTCTCAATGTACCGCGGTAGGCAGAATAATTATTTTCTGTCGATCTAAAGGAAAACTCAATTTTCTCAAACTCCAAGTAGTCCTTTCAAGAATAGGCTATCCCCGACAGCTAGAATAGAAAAGTTGAAGTATGAATAATGAAAACCAAGGAGAAACTATGATCGTCCTGCTTCCGGATGGGAAACTCATCAACCTTAATCTTGTCTGCTTCACCGACCCCCGTTCTTTCAAAGAACCCGTGCGTTTCTGCATGGTGAATGGAGATTCCGTTTTCTGCGAAATGACGGAAGATCAGTATCAGGCGTTGCTGCTCTCTTTAGTCCATAACGAGCCGCTCCACAAAGTTCTTCCCATTAAAGAAAAAGTCCAGAAGACCAAAATTGATTTCCGAGACTTCCCTTCTGTTTTGGAAGGTGAAAACTCTCCCGTCTGATTTTTCTGTTTCAAGGCAGCTTCAGCTGCCTTGACTTTTTTCAGGATTCTTCCTTAAAAATTCCGTTTTTTTCAATGAGGTACTTGTTTGTATCAAGGTCAGGCGCAACCGTTGAAATTCCCGTCTGTTGGATTCTTGCCTCATGGAAGTCCCGAGAAATAAGCGCTTTGTATCGGCCTTGTGCAAAAAAGTTCAACAAATCAAGCTGTCGTGGTTACAATTACGACTATTACGACGCTTCGTCGGTTAACTCAGAGGTCTCTATGAAATTACTTACCGTTGCCGCAATGGCATTTACGCTGTTGGCAGGATCTGTCAATGCTGCCGAACAACTGAATGCATATTCCATCATGCCTGAAAAATATGCTTCTAAGGTTTTCGCAGAATTCACAAAAGACACAGGCGTCAAAGTTAACTTCATGCGTTTCTCCTCCGGCGAAGCTTTGGCCCGTCTGAATGCTGAAAAGAAAAATCCTCAGGTTGACGTCATGCTCGGGGGCCCAGCTGACACTTACGCTGCCGGCGTTAAAGAAGGCATCTTCGAACAGTATCGCCCCAAAGACTCCGATGCCATCCCTACAAGCCTGCGCGATCCTCAGAATCACTGGACCGGTATCGGTATCATTCCTCTGTGTTTCTTAACGAACACCAAGTTCTTAGAAAAGAACAAAATGCATGCACCGGAGTCCTGGAATGATCTCCTCGATCCGCGCTACAAAAACAACCTACAGATGGCCGACGCCCGTACTTCCGGTACGGCTACGGAACGTATCTACTCCCTCGTAAAAGTTATGGGCGAAGATCCCGCCTTTGCGTATCAGAAGAAGTTAAACGGCAATATCCAGATGTACACAAAGAGCGGTGCAGGTGGTGCAATGCCTATCGCTACCGGCCAGTGCGGCTCAGGTATCTTCTACATTGTTGACGCGCTTGACATTCAGCAGCAAGGCTACCCCGTCGTGATTACCTATCCGAAAGACGGTGTCTCGTACGGCATTGAGGCCACCGGCATCGTTAAAAATGCCAAGAATATGGATGCCGCTAAGAAATTCGTTGACTGGGCTGCCAGCAAGAAATTTGCTGACTTTATCGTTGCAAATAAGATTAACTACGTTCCGACACGCTCCGATGTTAAGACCAGCAATCCTCTGCTCGACCTCTCCAAAATCAATATGAAAGACGTTGACGTCGCTTGGAAAGGCGAAAAGCGCAAAGAGTATACAAATCGCTGGATCAACGAAGTCATTAAGTAATTCATTCACCGTTTTAACGTGATTTAAAAATTGTGGGGTTCTGCTTGATTAAGTCGAACCCCCGTTTCATTAGGAGTACTTAAATGACGAGCGGAAATAAGCAGCAGAGGGACCCAGTGACCTTGCTCACCATCTGCGTCCTTTGGCTCGCCATGGGCGTATTCGTCCTGTACCCGATCGTTCGCCTGCTGGCAATGACTTTCATTGTCGACGGTCATCTGACATTTGATAACCTCTTGCCGTTCCTCGCCAATTGGTATGACCGTCGCGCCATAGTCAACAGTATTATTTTGGCCTGCGCCGTAGGTTTTGCCGGCACGATCATCGGATTCATTTTTGCCTTTGCGGTAACGCGTCTGTCGCTTCCGAAATGGCTGACTTTCTTTATCAGCGCAGTCACGCTTCTGCCGCTGATTTCTCCCCCTTTCACATCAAGTATTGCATTAACGCTTTGCTTGGGACCCAACGGCATTATTTTGACTGCCTTAGGTCTGGAAAACTTTAATTTCTTCGGCTTCTGGGGAACGTTCATTTCTGAAACGCTGACCTACTTCCCCATTGCCTTTATGACGTTGTCTACGATTCTGATGAGAATCGATCCGAACTTGGAAGATGCGGCCTACTCCTTGGGTGCTTCCCCGTTCAACGTCTTCAAATCCGTCACCTTTCCTCTTTCAGTCCCGGGTTTGGCAAACGCCTTTCTCCTTGTGTTCTCCTGCTCCCTCGCAGACTTTGCAACTCCGCTGGTTTTGGGCGGCCACTCCTTCCCGGTTCTGCCGACGCAGGCTTATTTACAAATTACCGGCATGTACGACTTCAAGGGCGGCGCGGCTCTGTCCTTCCTGCTCTTAATCCCGGCACTTGCCGTTTATGCTCTGCAGAATTTCTGGGTCAGCCGTAAGAGTTTTGTCACCGTCAGCGGTAAAGCCGGAGGAAGGAGCTCGATTAAAGGTCCGGGACCGCTCATTTCTTCGATTGTGGTCGGTACCGTTGCTTTTATTACGGCATTTGTTCTTTATCTCTATGCCATCATTCTGGTGGGCTCAGTGGTGAAAGTTTGGGGTGTTGATAACTCCCTGACATTAGAAAACTATCATTACGTCTTTACGTTCGGCATGAAAGCCATCAAAGACACCTTGCTGATTGCTTGCATCGGCACACCGCTCGGCGGGCTCTTGGCCGTGCTCATCGGCTACGTCTGCAAATGGCTCAAGATCCGCGGTCACAAAACACTGGAAACCGTTTCTCTCTTGAACCACACGCTGCCGGGTACGGTTGTCGGTATCGCATACATTATTGCGTTTAACGATCAGCCGCTGGTTCTCACAGGCACGGTTTACATTCTTATTGCCGCCTATGTGTTCCGGTACTCTTCTGCCGGTATTCGAAACGTCATTGCAGCCTTAACTCAGATTGATCCGTCTATCGAAGAAGCCTCTACAAGTTTGGGTGCCTCTTCGGCCTACACCTTCCGTAAAATCACCGTTCCGCTTGTCTTGCCAGCGGTTTTAACGGGTATGCGCTACCTGTTCATCCACTCGATGACCGCGATTAGTGCCACGATCTTCTTGGTTTCTGTGAATTGGACCTTGATAACTACACGTATTTTGGAATGTATGACCGAGCTTCAGTTCGCTCAAGCTTGTGCATTCTCCATCGTCTTAATTTTGATTGTCTTCGCCGCCTCTGCCTTTATGGCTTTAATGGCAAAAGTTCTTTGTCCGGTAGGCGACGCTTCCGGAGGACTTCGCTAAATGTCCGTATCTCTTACGCTTAAAAACATTTCCCGCAGCTACATTAAGGACAACGAAAAGTTTTTCGCCGTTCAAAACATAAATCTTGAAGTTAAACCGGGCGAATTCCTCACGTTCTTAGGACCGTCCGGCTGCGGTAAAACTACCACTCTGCGCATGATCGCAGGTTTTGAAACTCCTACGGAGGGCCAAATCCTTTTGGGAGACAAAGACGTCACAAAAATCCCTGCCAATGAACGCGGCATGGGCTTCGTATTCCAGAACTACGCTTTGTTCCCGCACATGAAGATTTTCGATAACGTGGCCTATGGTCTGCGTATTCGCAAAGAATCTTCCGACCTCATTGCACAGAAAGTCAAAGAAGCGCTTGCTATGGTCGGATTGGAAAAAGCCGAGCATCGCTACCCTAACCAGCTTTCAGGCGGTGAGCAGCAGCGTGTCGCTTTAGCCAGAGTACTGGTTTTAAGACCGCAACTGATTCTTATGGATGAACCGCTCTCGAACCTTGACGCAAAACTGCGCCTGCACATGAGAACGGAAATCCGTAGAATCCAACAGGAACTCAAATTGACCTGCCTCTACGTGACTCACGATCAGAAAGAAGCTTTGACCATGTCCGATCGGATCATGGTGATGAACAAGGGCAAGATTGAACAAATCGGTACGCCTATGCATTTGTATGATGACCCGGCAACGCCTTTCGTTGCCGATTTCATCGGGCAGGCTAACCTTTTCTACGGCACGCTTGTTTCTGTTGAAGATAAGTACGGCCTTGTCGATGTTGCCGGCCGTAGGGTCAAAGCTCGAATGGGCGTCCTAAATCCTCCAAGAATTGGGGGAAAAGCGCTCCTGATCGTACGACCAGAAAACCTCAACATCGGCACCTCGGAAAACTGTCTGGCAGTCAAACTCATTAACCGCCTCTTTGAAGGAGACCGGATAGACTACCAATTCGAAGTAGTAAATGGTATCAATCCGAAACCTTACTCGATGTCAGTTCCTTTCCTCCCCGGCACTTCACTACTGCCGGAAGGCTCGACATTAGATGCTTCGTTTGTTCCGGATGCCGGTGTACTTCTAAACGGCGAATAACTTAAGCAACGATCACAGTTACGTCAAGCCGCCTCGTTTTTCCTGAGGCGGCTTGTTCTTATTCGGAGCTTCTGGAAGGAAAAATTATTAGTATCAACGAAGAGAACAGTTTCATAAATCTCTACAATAAAATCTCGCAATTGTGATGCACGCAACGGATTTTTTATGAAACGCCTAAGCTTATCTCTCGCTGTCGTTATTTTGGCCCTTTCTTCTGCTGTATCAGCCTCGGACTTCGAGGAAGACAAGCAATATATTTCCTGTCGTAAAGGAGCAGTCAATGATCGACAATTAACGGCTTGTCAAGAGCGGTTACTCGAGCGTCTTGATATGTCCATTGCAAAGGCACTTGATAGAAATATGACGCTGTTGGCAGAGTCGGAAAGAATTACCGCTCAGCGTTACCAATCACAATGGGAAAGTTGGCGTCAAAGTCACTGCGATTATTCACTCCGTAAACAAAATGATCAGCAGCATCTTAGCTTGGCCTGCTACCTCCAAGCTGCAAGAGACCGCCTAGACATGTTGGAAGGTGAGAAGCTTGAAAATCGAGTAGGGGAAGTTTTCACCTACCCCTCTCACACCACTGGGCATGCGGGTC
>OGLM01004184.1_pt1 | contig 10892 bp, 7 predicted proteins | sample 1572531 | NCBI WGS metagenome assembly OGLM01 (sample SAMEA2581909, study PRJEB24529) | metagenome | biome: Human gut stool | place: China | collected 2011 | reverse complement strand
CACGATCGCGGCTGGCCTGGCCAAGGAAGGCTTCCTGCCCTACGTGCAGACCTTCGGCCCGTTCCTCTGCGTCCGTGCTCTGGACCAGATCCACAATGACGTCGCGTACAACGACTATCCCGTCCGTCTGATCGGCACCCACGCCGGTCTGTCCTCGGGCTATGGCCCCACGCACAACACCATCATCGAGTTCGGCGTGATGAACTCCCTGCCGAACATGACCATGGTGGCCCCGTGCGACGCCGAGCAGTGCAAGAAGCTGCTCCGCAAGTCCCTGAACTATCCGAAGCCCATCTACATCCGCATCCCGCGTGGTGAAGAGCCGCTGGTCTACGCCGCGGATCATGACTATGACTACGAGATCGGCAAGGCGATCGTGATTCAGGAAGGCACCGACCTGAACTTCATCGCCACCGGCATGGGCGTTTACAACTGCGTCCAGGCGGCCCGTCAGCTTGAAGAAAAGGGTTACAGCGTCGGCGTCATCGATATGCACACCATCAAGCCCATCGACAAGGACGCCGTTGTCCACGCGGCCAAGCTGAGCGGCAACATCATCACCGTGGAAGATCACAACATTCTCGGCGGTCTGGGCAGCATCGTGGCCGACACCCTGCTCGAGGCGGGCGTGTTCGCCAAGCTGAAGAAGATCATGAAACTTTTTCAAAGTTTCATGATCTTATGATCAAAAACGAATGGCCCAGGCCACCCTCTCTTGCCCCTGCGGGGCAATTCACCTTGAGACACCCTTCCTGGGTTTCTTTCGTAACTATCTTCCTTCCCATTGCCGCACCGTATCCTTCTTTTTCAGCGCACAGCAAAGGAAGCAGGCAGCCCGATTGGGCCGCCTGCTTCCTTATGTACGGTTTTCAATGCCGCGCAAAAGCGCGACCGCTTAGAACTTGGGCTTCTGGGCCTTGACCTGCGGCTCCTGACCGTTGCAGACGGCAACGATGTCGTTGGCGACGGAAGTGCAGCAGTTGAGCACGCTCTGCTCGGTGGTGGCGGCCATGTGCGGGGTCATGATGACGTTGTCGAGGTTGAACAGCTCGCGGCTGGACTCCTGGATGGGCTCATGCTCGAACACGTCGAGACCGGCCTGGAACAGCGTGCCGTCCTTCAGGCACTCGACAAGCTCGTTCTCCTTGATCAGAGCGCCGCGCGCGCAGTTGATGAAGGAAGCGGTGGGCTTCATCCAGCTGAACTGCTCACGGCCGATGGAGTGCTCGGTGGAGGGAACGACGGGCAGATGCACGGACACGAAGTCGGCCTGCTCCCAGACCTCCTTGGCGGTGGCCTTCAGCTCGCACAGATCGCCGATCTTGTCCTGCGTGAGGTACGGATCATAGCCGATGACGTTCATGCCGAAGCCGTACTTGCACTTCTGCATGGCGAGCTGGGAGATACGGCCGCAGCCGATCATACCGAGGGTCTTGCCGCCGAGCTCATAGGTGTGCTCCATGCCCATACGGACGAGGAAGTTGCCGCCGCGGAACTGACGGTCGACATAGGTGAAACGCTTGGCGCACATGAGCATCAGCATGACGGCGTGCTCGGCGACGGCGTTGGCGTTGCCGGCGGGCGCGTAGACAACGGTGATGTCCTTGGCGTGGGCGTGGTCCATGTCGATGTTATCGAGGCCGGCGCCCTGCTTGCCGATGACCTTGAGGTTCTTGCAGGTGTCCATCATCTTGGCGGTGATGGGCTCGGTGCGGCACATGATGGCGTCGGGCTGGAACTCGGCGAGCTCCTTGACGTAGGTCTCCTCGTCGTTGTGGCTGCACAGCTTCACCTCGAAGTCGTTGGACTCGAAGATATGCGTCGCGATCTCATTGAGCTCGATGGTGTAATAAACCTTGAACTTAGCCATGATAAAAAACCCCTCTCAAAATATTATAATTGTTGATTTTATTTCCCGATTTCCCGATCTTCTGTCAGTTCGTTCATTGTACACCCGCTCTTTCATAAAAGCAAGCGATTTGCCGATTTTTTGCAGGAATTTATGCATTTTCTTTGCGTCTTACCACTAATTTTGAAAACATACTTTCACAAAATTGAACACATTTACAAAAATGCACAAGTTCTCTCGGAAAACTTGTGCATTTTATCAAAAGGGGCCCTCCGCGGCAGCGGAGGACTCCTTTCTTTTTCTCTTATGCCGCCGGCGCCGTCTCGGACGTCTGCGGCGTCTCCGGTATCGCCGGCGTCTGCGTCGGATCGACATCCGGCACGCCCGGGTCCGTCATCGTTGCGCCCGGGTCCGTCGTCGGCACGCCCGGGTCGCTCCCCGGCACCGTCGGATCCATTGCCGGCACATTCGGGTCGACCGTCGGATCCGCCGCCTTGCCGACGAGAATGATGCGGTTGCGGCTCTTGTAGCGGCTCGTCGCCTCATAAGTCGAAGAGAGCAGCGTCCCGTCGCCCGCGTACACATTGCGGTAGGTCTTGACCACATAGCCGGTATACGGCGTCTGCTCCACCTTCTGCTCGCCCGGCGCGAGCGTGTCGGTCTCGACAAGCTCCTCCTCGTAGGGCGTCGTGCTGATGAGCTCCGTCACGATCTTCACATAATGGTCGTCGGTCTTGGTGCCGAGAAGGGTGATCTTGATGTAGTCCTTTTTATCCTTTGTAAAAAAGTCCGCCTGCACCCTGATGGGGTAGAGCGTATTGTTGCGGAACTCAAACTCCGGTCCGCCGCTCGCCACCGTCGCGTCCAATCCAAGGCCGATGTAGTCGGAGGCGTAGCCGTGGTTCACGCGCTGCACGATCTCAAGGTTCGCGTACAGCACCGCCGCGTAGAGCGTCGAGCTCGCCTGGCACGCGCCGCCGCCGATCATGTCCACGGTCTTGCCGTTGAGATAGCCCGGCGCGGGCGAATAGCCGTTTTCCGCCGTGAACGGCGTCACCAGCGGGCCGTACTTCATCGTGTCGCCCGCATTGAGGATGTAGCCCGTGATGCGCTCCGCCGTCAGCTTCACGTTCTTGTGCCGCCCCGGTGCGCCGCCGACGCGCGTGGTGTAGCTGCTCAGCTCGTCGCGGAACAGTCCCGCCTCCAGCTGCTCGGTCGTGACCTCCGGCCGCTCGACCGTCGCCCGGACGGTGAAGGTCTCCCCCGGCGCCGCCGCGTCGTAAGCGCTCTGCAAGTCGGCGAGCGTAAAGCTCACCCCCGCATGGCTCGGGATGATCTTCTCATTTTCTATGTCGTAGCTCGCGTTGACCTTCTCGCCCACGAGCTTTTCCCGCTCCGCCGCCAGATCGACCGCCTGCGCGGGCACGGTCTCGTAGCTCGCCTCCGCGTCCGGATCGCCGTACAGCGTCACCTGAAGCGGGCAGCCCCCGCCAAGGTATGCGCCGCGCAGCGCGTCGCCGATCACACACCGCGCCTGCTCCCGATCCGGGATATGGCGGCCGTCCCTGCTTTTGGTCACGCTGATCGCACTCTCGGTCGTCAGAGCGATGGCAAACTCCACCGGCTCGCACTCCAGCGCATCCAGCACCGGCTCCGCCGCCGCGCAAAACGGCTCCTCGGATACGATGCTCTCCTCAGGCTCGGTAAAAAGCGAGAAAAGGAAGCCCGCGCCGCTCTTGAAAAAGCCGTCGCCCTTCGCGCTGCGCACCCGCGCCAGCGTATCCGCGGCCTTCCGGCAGTCGATGTCCGCCGGAATATCGCCCAGCGCCACACCCGCGATCACCTCGCAGCTGTCTCCCTCCATCACGGCAAAGTCGAGCCGTGCGCTCTGCGCGTCAATGACCCGCCGCGTCAGCTCCGCCGCCGCCTGTTCCTCGGTCATGCCGCCGTAGTCCACGCCGCCGACCGTCGTGTTGGGATAGATGGTCCCGCTCAGCGCCGCGTAGGCGCACAGCCCCAGATACGCCGCGGCCAGCACGCCGAGCGCGATACCGGCAATGGCCCATCCTCTTTTGCCGCCCTTCGCCAAATGCTTGCCGCCCTTGCCGGCGCTCTCCGCCGTCTCCGCGGCCTCGTTTCTCTTTTCCTCAAAGGCACCCAGGTTTTCTTCCATTCCGGCACCCTCCTGCTGTTCTGAATCAATATCCCGCTGTGTATACCACAGCCAGTCTATTGCAGTATAGCATAGATTTTGCGAAAAAGAGTAACGATTTGGTTACAATTTTTACGCCGTTTTGGCAGCCCCCGTGCGCGGGATGCGGATGGTCAGCCGGATCTCCTCGTCCGTGTCCTCCCGCTCGCACGCCGCGTCCACCCCCGCGCGCCGCATGATGCCCATGCTCCGCCGGATGGTGTTGAGAAACAGCCGCACATCCTTCACGATGAACGTCGGCCTCCGCCGCGGCGGCGTGACCGCCGCGCGCTGCAAAACCGACTCGATGTACGCCTCCGCCTGCGCCACATTGCAGCCCCGCTCCACGATGACGCGCAGCGCCGCCAGACGCTCGTTCTCGTCGCTCAATCGCAGCAGGGCGCGCGCGTGCCGCTCGGAAAGCCCCCCCTCGCGCAGCAGCGTCACACACGCAGGCGAGAGCCGCAGCAGCCTCAGCTTGTTCGCCACCGCGCTCTGCGACTTGCCCAGCCTCTCCGCCGCCTGCTCCTGCGACAGGCCGTAGACCGCGATGAGCTTTGCGATGGCGGCGGCCTCCTCCATGTAGTGCAGGTCCTGCCGCTGCAAATTTTCGATCAGCGAGAGCAGCGCCGACTCCTCCTCGTCCGACCGCACCGCAAGGCACGGCACCTCCCGCAGACCCGCGAGCTTCGCCGCCCGCAGCCGCCGCTCTCCCGCGATCAGCTCGTAGCCGTCCTCCCCGCGCCGCACGGTCAGCGGCTGCAAAATGCCGTAGCGCCCGATGCTCTCCGCCAGCTCGCGCAGCGCCTCCGGCTCAAAGTATTTCCGCGGCTGATCGGGATTCGCGCGGATCGCGTCCACGCTCAGATACAGCACGCGCCGGCCCGTCCACATTCCCTTGTGCATGATCTCCATGGCGTCCCCTCCTATCGCGGTCTCCCCGCATCCTTGTCCCCATTCTAAAAGCAGCGGCACGCAAAGCCGCGCGAATTTTGTCAGGGAATCGGGAAAATTTTCATTTCCCCGATCTTCCTATTTACGAATCGCTCCGCTTCGTGTAAAATAAAGGGACTTATGATCGAACGAAGGGAGGCGCGCTATGGCCGGTTATGTTCTGCACCTGAGCGAGCAGGAGAATATCACCCTGTCCGCCGCCGTGACGCGCCGCCTGATCGACGGTGGGGACGGCGACGCCGCCCTGCTCTACCTGTGCCTGCTCAAAAACCGCGGCAGCGCCTCCCCCGAAGCGCTCCGCGCCGAGCTCAAATGGGACGAGGCGCGCCGCTCGCGCGCCGAGGCCGCCCTTGCCCGCATGGGACTCGTCAGCGCCCCGAAGCCGGAGGAGCCCACTCCCTCGCCCGTCCCCGCGCCCACCGCCGAGCGCCCCGCCTATTCGCGCGAGGACGTCGCCCGCAAGTTAGAGCAGGACGCGAGCTTTTCCGCGCTTCTGCGCGAGGTCGAGCGCAAGCTCGGCCCGCTCTCCACACCGTCCGTCGGCAAGCTCCTCGGGCTTTACGAGGACCTCGGCCTGCCCGCCGACGTGCTCTTTCTCCTCGTCAACCACTGCATCGCCCGCCACGCCGCGCAGTACGGCGCGGGGCGGCTGCCCACCATGCGCCGGATCGAGCAGGAGGGCTACGTCTGGGCGAGAAAGGGCCTCCTTTCCTCGACCAGCGCAAACGACTACCTCAACGCCCTCCACGCGCGCGAGCAGAAGTACCCCGCCTACATGGCAGTCCTTCAGCTCGGCGAACGCAAGCCCTCCCCGAGCGAGGAGAAATACCTCGCCGCCTGGGTGGACATGGGCTTCCCCGCCGAGACCGTCGCCCTCGCGTATGATAAAACCGTCCTGCGCTGCCACGAATTCAAGTGGGCGTACTGCAACGGCATCCTGAAGCGCTGGCACGAAAAGGGGCTCCATACCCCCGCGGAGACCGCGGCGGAAAACGCCGCGCCGAAAAAAGAAGAAAAACCGTCCGGCGGCAAGAACGACTGGATGAAGCAATACCTGTAAGGGAGGGGATCTCATGTCCTACGACGGAAAGCTCATGCGCCGCGCGATGGTCCGCTTTGAGGAGGCGAAGCAGCGCCGCGCCGACGCGCTGCACGCGCGCGAGCGCGCGGTCTATGCCGCCGTCCCCCGCATCGCGGAGATCGACGCCGCCCTGCGCGAGACCATGTCCAAGCTCATTTCCTCCGCCCTGCGCCGCGGCACGGACCCCCGCCCCGCCATCGAGGCGCTCAAGGAGGAAAACCTCGCCCTCCAGCGCGAGCGCGCCGAGCTGCTCGTCGCCCACGGCTATCCCGCCGACTACCTCGAGGATAAGCCCAACTGTCCCCTCTGCGGCGACACCGGCTGGCGCGGCAGCGAGGTCTGCTCCTGCCTGAACGACTACTATGCCCGCGTCCAGCTCGAGGAGCTCTCCCGGCTCCTCGACCTCGGCACGCAGAGCTTCGAGACCTTCTCCTTTGACGTCTACTCCCCCTACGCCCCCCTTGATCAGGACATTTCCCCCCGCTCGAACATGGAGCGCATCTACGACGCCTGCCGCGACTATGCCTACGAATTTTCCCCCCGCAGCGGCAATCTTCTGCTCTCGGGCGATCCCGGGCTGGGCAAGACCTTCCTCTCCGCCTGCATCGCACGCGTCGTGAGCGAAACGGGCCACTCCGTTGTCTACGACACCGCCGCCCACATCTTCGAGCGCTTCGAGGCGCAGAAATTCTCCCGCGACGAGACCGGCGGCGCGGACGAGGACGTCTCCCGCCTTCTCCGCTGCGACCTGCTCATCATCGACGATCTCGGCACCGAGCTGACCACCGAGTTCGTCCGCAGCGCCTTCTACCAGATCGTCAACACGCGTCTGATGACGAACAAAAAGACCATCATCTCCACCAACCTCTCCCCCGCCGAGCTCTCGCGCCGCTACGGCGCGAACATCCTCTCGCGCATCGAGGGCGCCTACCGCATCCTCCCCTTCTTCGGCGACGATATCCGCAAGCAGAAAAAGTAAAGCGCACGCAAAGAAGCGGCCTCCCCTGCGGGAGACCGCTTCCGTCTTTTATTGGATGAGCATATTTTCGCCCACGACCGCCTTCGCCTCGTCCACCGAGGTGAAGTAGGCGTTGAGGATCTGCACCGCGGTCGAGGCCAGCGCGCCGCCGCTGCCGCCCTTTTCGATCACCACCGCCAGCGCGATCTGCGGATCGTCGTAGGGCGCGAACGCCACGAACACGCCGTTGCTGACCTTGCCGCCGGTCTGCGCCGTGCCGGTCTTGGCGGCGGCGTCCACCACGCAGTCCTTGAAATAATACGCCACGCTGCCCGACACGACCAGGTCGCGCATTCCCTGCAAGACCGCCTGCAAATTCTCCGGCTCGATGTCGACGATCTCCGCCGGCGGCTCGTCGTACACGTCGACGAGCTCGGCGCTGTCGTAGGTCCGCACCTCCTTGAGCAGATGCGCGTTGTACCGCGTCCCGCCGCCCGCGAGCGTCGCAACGTAGTTCGCAAGCTGCAGGGGCGTAAAGAGCGAGTACGACTGGCCGATGGCGGCGGTCAGCGTCTGACCGTCCGTCCAGTAATGTCCGTCGAGCGAGTTGACGTAGTCCGGCGTGGTCATCACGCCGATCTTCTCCGGGATCTCGATGCCCGTCGGCTCACCGAGCCCGAAGGCCGAGGCATAGCGCGCGATCGTGGAGATGCCCGTCCTGCGTCCGATGTCATAGAAGAAATAGTTGCACGACACCTTGATGGCCTCGGTCACGTCGATGCGCCCGTGCGTGCCGCCGTTCTGGTTGTAGAGCCAGCATTTGTAGGCCCAGTCGCCGTAGTGATACACGCCCTTTGTCAGAATGGTGGACTTCGGCGTGATGATGCCGGTCTCCAGCGCCGCGATGGCCGTCACCGGCTTGAAGGTCGAGCCGGGCGCGTAGGTGCCCTGCGTCGCGCGGTTCCAGAACGGCTGGAGCGGATCGGTGTTGTTCTCCGTGTAATCCTCGTTGAAGGTCTTGAGCGAGAAGGTCGGGTACGACGCGAGCGCCAGCACATCGCCCGTGCCGACCTGCACGACGGCGACCGCCGCGCCGCGCTCGACGCCGTCCGCCTTCGTCATCGAAGAGACGGTGCTTTTGAGCGCTTCTTCCACCTGCGCCTGAAAGTCGATGTCGATGGTCAGGGCCACGGTGGAACCGGGCTTCGGCTCCTCGGAGTAGAGCTCGCCTGTGATCTTGCCGGAGTCGTTGAGCGTGACAAGGCGCTTGCCGTTGCTGCCGTGCAGATAGTCCTCAAACGCGCTCTCCACGCCCGAGATGCCGACGATGGTGGCGAGCGTGTAGCCGGGCTTATCCTTGTAGTCGTCCCAGTCCTGAATGCTGCCGGTGTAGCCAAGCACATGGGCGGCATAGTCGGTCTCGTAAACGCGCACGGACGAGGTGTCCACCTGCACGCCCAGATAGTTGCCGTCCTTGATGAGGGAGATGAGGGAAACATCTACGTCGCTCGCAAACTCGTAGACCGAGGAACCGTTCATTTTGGCGGCAGCAAGGGAGTAGCGCAGCCCGATGAGCGTGCGCACGGTGGCGGTGGGCAGCGTTTCGTCGATCTGATATTCGCTGCGCAGCCTGAGGTAGAGTGCAGAGCCGGTCAGCGTGGTGGGAAGGCCGTCCTCATCGACGGCGCTCTCGCTGATCCACTTGAGCGAGACAAGGTATTTGGAGAGCGTCTTGGCGCTGCCGTTTGCGGTGTCGTAGACGTAGGGGGAGCTTTGGGAAAGCGGCAGCGTGTCCTTGATCTCGACGCCCTGCGCGTTCATCAGCGCGATGAGGCGCAGCAGCGCGTCGTTCAGCTCGTCGTCCGGGACGAGAGAAGAGTCAAAATCCAGCGTGTAGACCGCGCGGTTCGACACAAGCACCTTGCCGTTGCGGTCGGTGATGACGCCGCGCGTACCCTTGACCGTTTCGACCTTGGCGTTTGCGCGCACGGACTGGGCAAGGTAATCGTCGCCGTTGACGATCTGCGCGTCGAACAGCGTGACGACGAACACGAGCGCGCAGAGGAACATCACCGCGCCGAGCGCAACGAGGCGGCGGGTAAAGCGTTTGGGATCCATAGCGGCCTCCTTTCCTTGAGGCTTGGGGGAAAATGGGAAAATCAGTCGGGGAAGGCGCGGCGCACGGCGCGCAGCGCCGGATACACCGGCGCAAGCAGCAGGCACGAGAGCAGCGTTTCGCGCGCAAAGAGCGAGAGCATCGGCACGATGGCGTCGCTCCCGCCGCGCGGCAGCAGCGCGGCAGCCTGCAAGAGATCAACGATCAGAAACGTCAGCACGCACGAGAGCAGCGCGCGGGGAAAGCCCTGCTGCAAGAGATTGCTGACGAGCGTGGAGATGAGCAGCGCGGCGATCGTGAATGCAACGGTGTACAGACAGGGAAACGGCGCGGGCAGCACAAGGTCGCACAGCGCGCCAAACACGATGCCTGAGATGACGGACGAGCGCGGCAGCTCAAACGAGGCGACGACCGCGAGAACGACGGGCGGCAGGAAGGGAATGACGCCGAAAAATGTACTCCCGCCGAGAAACAGCCGCCGCAGGAAGAACAGCGCCGCCGCGGCGAGCGCGTAAAACGTCCATTTGAGTATGGCGGTTTGAGAGAGATTCATGGATACCCTCCTCAGTCGACGATAGCGAAGTCCGTGATGACGAACACCTCGGTGAGGGTGTTGAAGTCCATCATGGGGGCAAGAACGGCATAGCGGGCAAGGCCGTCGTCGCCCGTTTTGAGCGACTCGACCGCGCCGATGACAAGCCCGCTCGGATAGTATCCGCCGAGACCCGAGGTGACGATCTGGTCGCCGATGAGCACCTCATCGTCCGAGGTGAGGTAGGAGAGCTTCAGCCTGCCCTGACCCATGAGGGCAAAGTCCCCCTCCGCCACGGCGACTTCGCCGGTGCGGAAGATGCGCGCGCCGAGCTCAGTGTCCGTGTCGATGACGGTCAGGACGGTCGACCAGTTGTAGCCAACCTCGGAGATGATGCCGACAAGATAACCCTCGGCGCTCACCACGCAGTCGCCCGCGGCGATGCCCTGATCGGTGCCGTGGTTCAGCGTCAGCGAAGAAGTCCAGCTGCTTTCGCTGTGGGCAAGCACGGCCGTGGAGACGAACTGGAAGTCGCGCCGCTGCTCCTGCAGCTTCCCCAGTTCCATAGCAGGTGGCCATAACAGCAATTCCATCATGGGCAATGCAGCGTCCCGCTGCAATAATATTTTCTACTTCCAGTGGAAGTAATGCCCTGTAAGGAATGCTGTAAGCGTGTCCGGGAATCAGCCAGTACAGTTCACAGCCTCCTCCATTCGGATTATGGATATCCACACCATAGGCATTCATGGAAATCGCATCATCAAATATAGTATAATTCAGGATATCATCTCTGGTCACTTTATACTCTGCCACGATTCTTCTGGATACCATCATACCCATCATATTGGCAACCTTGGTCAGTCTTGCATGCTCTGTCCCTTTATAATTATGATGAAGCCAGTCAAGAACCTCCAGTATCTGCTTTCTGCATGCAATTTCACCCTTTGTGATATCCTCTGCAGAGCAGGGATTGATACCTGTCACTCTGGTCATTTCTGCCCGGAATTCATCTTCCTTCATCAGCGGGAACAGATTGACTGCTCCATAGGCAAGGGACTTATCTACCTTCCAGGTTACTGTATCCGGCGCAAGACCATCCATACAGAACATGGTAGATACCGGACTCTTTACTTCTTCTCCATCCTTTTCTCCTACGCCTGTTTCAAATGGCGCTCCTGTGTAGGCAATGACATCTCCATCTCCGGGACAGT